>RRYU01010557.1_pt2 | contig 22833 bp, 12 predicted proteins | sample 2162651 | NCBI WGS metagenome assembly RRYU01 (sample SAMN10267283, study PRJNA491782) | microbial mat metagenome | isolation source: biomat in the production well | place: Japan: Minami-Kanto gas field, natural gas well KTG3 | collected 2017-06 | reverse complement strand
GGTCGCCACCACAACAGGGAATATGCGTGAAGTCAATCCGATATAAATTGCAGGCGTTCGGTAGAGACCATGTGCTGTATGTCAGTTATCGCTGGCTCACATGGGTGCTTGCGATTGCGTCGTTGATGCTTTACAGCCTACCGCCGGGGCATCAGGTATTCCAGCTATGGATGTTGCTGGTTATAACCGGTTTTATTAATATTGTTTTTACTTCGTTTGGCACGACTTATACGCATATTGCGCGGCGGCATCCACCTGTTCTGGTCGTTGATATTCTTGCCAGCGTTGCCTTAATCTGGCTCAGTGGCGGTGGTGTGTGGCCATTCTTGCCCTATGCGCTGGGGGCGCTGATTTTACCGGCGATCCTGCTAAACCGGCGTGACGCGTTGCTGATGGGCGTACTCTTTGTCATATGTGATATGATGCTCAGGCTGAACAGGAACACCTCTACACTATCCATACGAGAAATAGGTATATATGGCGGGGTACCGCTGTTTTTTATCCTGTTTTGCATCTGGATTCCCTGGTTGATGCAACAGATAATGATGTTGCCCTTCGCCAGTGGATTGGCCATTTCGGGCCGTGATACCCATAACGAACTCGGCGAAGGCGAAGCGGAGCATGCTATCACGTCGTATGAGCAGGGGAGTCTCCCCCGCCCGCGCGTGGAACGTTCACCTGAACGGGTCGCGTCGGATATGACGATCGCCGCTCAACTAACAACGATCCGTAGTAGCTACAGCGATCAAAAGCCAGCTCAGACTCTGCTTGATGCCAGGCCGGACTATAAAGTAGAGTTTTCAGCGGGATTGCAGCGTCTCGTTGGGAGTTTCCAGGAACAGTCGGATGTAAGTATTCGTGTTGTGGTGATGGGTCAGGTTCGGTCTTTGCGTGCTGTAGAGCATATTATCCTGTTTAAGCTAGCTCAGGAAGCATTGCTTAATATCCAGCACCATGCGCATGCTCATACAGCTCTGCTTACGCTGGAATATCAGGAACACGCTGTTGTGCTGAGTGTGTATGATGATGGTGTCGGATTGCTTGACGGGACATACCGCCGACCAGGAGTGCATGCGCTGCAGGCTCTGTCATACCGCCTGGCTGAACTCGATGGTCTGCTCGAGGTTTCCGATGGCGAAGATGGAGGGGTAACGGTGCGGGGTACGTTGCCGCTAGAGCATACCTGATCGTGAAGCAGATCATCTGGTATATCGGGTATAATAACAGCAGTTCTGCACCTGGTATACTGGGCAGTACTTGTAGGAATGCATATCTCTGTCATAGTGGTAGACTGCAATTTTCATATTGCCAGGATTTTATTGACATGTGTAGGTATGCGCAGCACAGGCAATCGAAACGATTATGCAACGAGGATTACGTCTGGCGACCTTCATCGGTGCGTTGGCTTTGATTATTTACGGTATTTTGCAACCTATCGATCAAGAGGTGCGCTGGCTTATCTGTCTATGGCTAGCCGCGCCGCTGCTTGGGTTGTCCTTCTGGCTGGCACAACCGCGGCCGCCCTTCGGGTTTAGCCGCAATGTGTACCAGATGAGTCTGGTTGTGGCGGTCGGGTTTGTACTGGTTAGCCTCCAATTGTTGCGCCAACAGGTTGTTCAGGCCGATGTGATTTACAATCATGTGGTGGTTGGCCAGGGCATTAGCAATATTCGGCCAGTATTGGCGGCGCAGCGTGTCGAGCGCGGTAGTATATTTGATCGTACCAATCTGCTGCTGGTGCAGAGTGAAGTTACCGCAGATGGCCTTGCCCATCGTACTTATCCTCTTGTCGATCTATTTGACCCGACTGCATTTGGCAATATTACCGGCTTTTTTAGCCTGCGCTATGGGCAAAGTGGCCTGGAGGCAACCTATAGTGACCACTTGAGTGGCGAACAGGGCAACTCCCTGCACAATCTGCGTAATGATATTCTGGGCTATACGCGTCAGGGAAACAATCTCTTTCTAACAATTGATGCACGGTTGCAGGCAAGGGCCAGTGCGTTGCTGGGTAATCGGAGCGGATCAATTGTGGTGCTTGACCCGCGTAGCGGCGCGGTGCTGGCAATGGCCAGTGTTCCTGGCTTTGATCCGCGCGGCCTGAGCTTTAATCCGAATGCAGCAGATCGAGCTGAAGAAAATGCCCGGATTGAACAGTACTGGCTGGCTCTGAATGATGCATCCGCTGGCAATCCCCTGCTGAATCGCCCCACTCAGGGACAGTATCCGCCCGGATCAACTTTTAAAACCGTTACAGCGGTGGCGGCGCTGGAATATCCTATGATTGGTGAACCAGATACCATTCGCTGCTTTAACGAACTCGCAGTCGAAACAGGTGCGCCTCCGGTTGTCAATGCCGTGCCAGGCCTGGCAAGTTTGACTGGCGATCCGTCGAATCTCGAGCGAGTCTATGCCTATTCATGTAATGTAGCGTTTGCGCAGTATGCCTTACGTCTGGGGGCAGATCGGCTGACCGAGGTGTCCGAGCGATTTGATATTTTTGCGCCTGCGAATGCGCCAGATGTGTACACGCAGTTTGGGGATCTGCCTACGCTTTCGAGTCGATTGTATGTTCAGCCCGGCTTCCTCAATCGTGATGCGGCTCTGGCAGATACCGGGTATGGTCAGGGGCAATTGCTGGTGACACCCCTGCAGATGGCACTGGTGGCTGCGGCGATTGCAAATGACGGTTTGATGATGCAGCCCTATCTGGTGGAGCGAATTACCAATCCGGATGACCAGGTGGTCAGAACCTGGAATCCACGGGCAATCCGTCGGGTGATGTCACCGGAAATAGCAGCAACCATGCGTAATAATATGCGTGCGGTTGGTCAGTATGGTTTTGGTAGTAGTGTCAATGCTTTTGTAAGCGGTTTTGTGGTCGGTGGGAAGTCGGGTACGGCCGAACTTGGCCCCGGTATTATGCCCCACTCCTGGTTTATTGCAATTGCTCCGGTAGACCAGCCGCGCTATGCCGTCTGTGTTATGGTTGAGAATGGCGGCGAAGGCAGTACGGTTGCAGCCGAACTGGCCGGGCGTGTGTTGCAGGCTGCCGTTGAGATTATTGGTTTATAAACGTATGTCATTCTGGCGTTGTTCAATCGGGTTTTCTTTGCTGTGTCTGATTTTGCTCACCCCGGGACTGACTGGTTGTGTTGTTATGCATCCGGTTGTGCTGGGAGGTTCGCAAGTGCTGCCTACGCCCACATCAATACCATCATCTTCCTCAACACCCACGCTGCGCTCTACACATACTGCTACAGTTGTACCCACACAGACGGTGATGCCAACCAGTATAACTCGTATGCCGTCTCCCTATCCTACCGGGATCGACGATGCCCCTCTGGTTGCGATTACCACGGTACCAGAATCTAGTCCGACCAGTATCTCGCTGGACGAACGGCGCAAACTGTTCGCTGAGGTCTGGGGTATTATTGATGAACATTATCTGTATGACGGGTTTGGTGGCGTAGACTGGGATGACGTTGGCCGTGAATATGCGTCGCAGATTGTTGCAGTCGAGACTGATGCGGAATTTTATGGCTTGCTTAGTGATATGGTTGGGCGTCTGGGTGATCAGCACTCGCGTTTTCTGGCCCCCAGTGCTGCGGATGACGAAGATGCTTTGAGTACGGGCCACGAGGCTACGGTTGGCGTCGGGGTGGTGACTATGCCAACTACGCGAGGCGCACTCATCCAGCAAGTTTTTGCTAATAGTCCTGCTGCTGAGGTCGATTTGCGCATCCGAGATCGCATAGTAGCCATTGATGGTGTACCTACCAATGTTGGAAACAACATTCAGGGGCCAGAAGGCTCGGAAGTACGCCTGAGTGTGTTGCGTCCGGGCGAACCAGTGCGTGATATTGTGCTCGTCCGTCGTCCGGTAGAAGGGCGTATCTCGCCGGTTACACGCCGCCTGGAGGGCGATATCGGCTATTTGAGCGTGTCTACCCTGTGGGTCAATGATATGGATGACCAGGTTAGCGGGGCGTTGACCGATCTGGTAATCGAGAAGCCTCTGCGCGGGTTGATTGTCGATATGCGCAGCAATCCTGGTGGCTGGCGTGATGTGTTGACCGGCATACTCAGTCACTTTGTGCGGGGCAAGGTAGGCGCTTTTTTTGATCAGCAGAGTGAGACGCCCCTGGTGATACAGGAAGGCAGTGGCCCCGATTTGCGTAACCTACCTCTGGTTGTGCTGGTGGATCGCAATACAGCCTCGTATGCCGAGTTGATGACTGCTATTCTGCGCGCTGAAGCTGATGCATATGTGATCGGTTTGCCTCTATCGGGAAATACTGAAACAATCTATGCCTATGAGTTGACTGGCGGCGCACGCCTGTGGGTGGCCCAGGAGGGGTTTCGCTTGAGTAATGGCGTTGATCTGGAAGGGCGTGGGTTGCAACCCGATATAGTTATGAATGTTGACTGGACTCATTTTAGCGAGCAGGAAGATCCGTATATACGAGAGGCATTGCGCTATTTTCAACAGTAGGGGCACGGGCGATCTGGCTAGTGGTGATCTTTCTCCTTTTTGGCATAAGACATGGTGTCAGACAAGCGATTCTACCTTTATAGTTGACGTAGGGGCGACCGGCCGGTCGCCCCTACAGGACGACAGAATAGGATTGTCCAACTGTAAAGTACCTATGAACCTTGTCTACGTGGAGGTTCTTTTTTATGGATCAGGACGGTATCACCCGGGCGGCTCGTATGCTCAGCGATGCCCAGCGCATGGTAGCTCTTACGGGGGCAGGTATTAGCCGCCCATCGGGAATCCCCGATTTTCGCAGTGCTGGGGGGTTGTGGGAACAGGATGACCCGATCGAAGTTGCCTCGTTGCAAACGTTCTACACCAACCCCCAGCGTTTCTATAACTGGGTTCGCCCCTTGTTGCACCTATCGCTGACGGTCAAACCGAATCCGGCGCATCTGGCGCTAGCTGAGCTTGAGCGCATAGGGCATCTGCAGGCTATCATTACCCAGAATATCGATAGTTTGCACCAGCGTGCTGGCTCGCATACGGTCTATGAATTGCATGGGCATATGCGTAGTGCAACCTGCATCCGCTGCGCCAGGAATGTTCGCGCCGAAACCCTCAATGATACGGTGCTGGCTGGCAATGTGCCATACTGCGACTGCGCTGCTCAGGGTGTCTTTAAGCCTGATATTGTGCTGTTTGATGAGCAGTTGCCCGGTGAGCCTTTTGAGCGAGCCAGGCAGGCGCTGGTAGGGTGCGATCTGCTGTTGATTATCGGCACTTCGCTGGAGGTGTATCCTGTGGCGGGTCTACCCCATATTGCGCTGCAAACCGGGGCGCGGGTGATTATTGTCAATATGACAGAGACATACCTCGATGCGCATGCCGATCTGATTATTCGCGAGGATGTGGCGCTGGCGCTGCCAGCGATTCTGGATAATGCGGCGTTTCATTATTATGAATAGCATGTGGTACGCTACAAACCAGACATTTGACCGCCCGAAAGACCTGTTTTGCCTGCGGCAGCGTGGTACTTTTTATTCTTTTCTCAAAAAATTTTCCCTACGGGAAAATTTTTTGAGAAAAAGATCCTTCTTCCACTGCACACAAGAAAGGTAGCAGCCAGGGGTGAGTATTCGTGACATTATCATAGCGGTAACCAGTGGGAACGACCTGAGCCAGATTGAGGCGACGGCGGCGATGGAAGAGATTATGGACGGCAGTGCTACCGCGGCCCAGATTGCCGCATTTCTGACGGCTTTGCATCTCAAAGGTGAGACAGACGCTGAGATTGCGGGTATGGCCGCGGTGATGCGTGATAAGGCTACGCCGGTGCCCTTTGATGGCCCGGTGCTGGATACGTGTGGTACGGGGGGCGATGGGTCGCATACGTTCAATATCAGTACGACCGTGGCATTTGTAGCCGCCGGGGCTGGCCTGACTGTGGCAAAACATGGCAATCGCGCTATGTCGAGCGCCTGTGGCAGTGCCGATGTGCTGGAGGGATTAGGGGTCAATATCGAACTGGAAGCGTCTGGCGTGGCGCGCTGCCTGAGTGAAGCCGGGATCGGCTTTATGTTTGCGCCGAAATTTCATCCGGCAATGCGGTATGCCGGGCCGGTACGCCGAGAGATTGGTATTCGCACAGCGTTCAATATCCTTGGTCCGCTGACCAATCCCGCTCGCGCACGCTATCAACTGCTGGGGGTAGCAAGTGAGGCCCTGGCCGAGAAACTGGCTTATGCGCTGAGTCGCCTGGGTAGTGTGCATGCCCTGGTTGTCCATGGCGATGGCAATGTGGATGAACTGACACTCAGCGGGCCGAGCGTGGTGTATGAGGTACGTGAAGGTGGCGAACCAACCCGTACCCTGCTCAGCCCTACGGATCTACGGCTGGATCTGGCCCCGCGTGAGGCGCTGCGAGGTGGCCATGTTGCGGAAAATGTTGCGATTGTACGCAGTATTCTGACCGGACAGGAACGTGGGCCAAAGCGTGATGTGGTGCTGTTGAATGCGGCGGCGGCGCTGGTGGCAGGTGATGTGGTGGCGGATCTGGCTACTGGCCTGGAGATGGCCCGCGCCAGTATCGACGAGGGCCGCGCCCTGGAACGGCTGGAATGCCTGATTGAAGTGAGTCAAGCTGATACGTGATCAACGAGCGCACAACTGAAAATAAACGCCGTATGGATCGGCTGCTACACCGGCGCTATCACCCGTTTCGTCTGGTGCGCGCCTATTTTTTTGATTTCTGGACTCTGCTGAAAGAGGCAAGGGTTCCGCTGCTGGGCTTTGCTATTCTGACGATTGTGAATACCTCGTATCTGGCTTTTGTCTATGATCATCCGGTATGCCGTGCCAATGATACCTGTTTCTCACCGCTGCGGGCATTGTTTGAAACTATTCGCATGTATGTTTTCGAGATTAATGTCGACTGGCCCGCCGATCCGTGGGGCAAAGTACTCTTCTTTGTTACGCCGCTGCTAGGAATTGCGCTGATCTTTCAGAGTGTGCTTGACTTTGGGCGCTTTTTGCTGGATAAGAGCAGCCGGTGGGAAGGATGGCAGGTTTCGCTGGCAAAAACGTATCGTAACCATGTCATCCTGTGTGGCCTGGGCCGGATTTCGATGCGGGTGATGCTGCAACTGCTTAACGCCGGATATGAGGTGGTGGTGATTGAACGTGACCGGGGCAATGATCTGATTCCGTCTGCGCTGAAGTTGAAAGTGCCGGTGATTGTAGGTGATGCGCGCGAGAGTGATATTCTGATCCAGGCCGGTATTATGCGTGCCCATGGTATGCTTGCTGGTATCAACAATGATATTATCAATATGGAGATTGCCCTGGCTGCCGGGCATGTACGGCCTGATGTACAGATGGTGATGCGTATCTTTGATGAAGAATTGGATACCAACCTGGAGCGCAGTTTTGGTACGAATTCTGCCTTTAGCTCGTCGGCTCTGGCTGCGCCGACCCTGGCGGCAGCGGCGGTCAGCCGCAATATCGTGCGGGTTTTGCCGCTGTCTGATTGTATGATCGGCATATCTGAAATCACAATTGCCCCCGACCATGAACTGTCCGGGTTTGTGCGCAGCATTGAAGAGAAGTACGATGTGCGGGTTTTGCGTCATATCGATGCGCATGGACGTGAACGTCATGCTAATCTGATGAATACGCTTGGTGGAGGTGATCGGGTGATGCTGCTCGGGCTGCTTGAGAACCTGGAGGCGGCGCATGAGTCGAACCAGCGTAGTAAGTTCGATTTTCTGTATAGCAACCATTTGCATTGTCTTACCTCTCAGTTTAACACTGTGATTGTGTGTGGATTGGGCAAGGTGGGTTATCGCGTGATCCAGAACTTGCAGATCCTGCCCCGCTGCCCGGAAATTGTGGTTATTTGCACACCAGATACCCATAGCCCCTTTCTGAAAGAAGTTGAAGATCGGGGAATTCGGGTTATTCAGGGCGATGCGCGCAATCCCGACATTCTGACCACCGCTTCGATTGACTGTGCGTTCTCGGTGGCGGCTGTAACTGGCGATAAACTGGTGAATGTCCAGATTGGTCTGGCGGCGCGGCGTCTGCGCAGCAATATACATCTGGTGTTGCGTGTGTTTAGCGATGTGATGGCTGAACAACTGGAAGATATTTTTGGGCCACATACGGTGTTTAGCACTGCTGACCTGGCTGCCCCCACACTGGCAGCGGCGGCGATTGTGCGTAATATTGAACATGCCATCGATATTGGCAATCAACTCTACTCAAGCGTTAATCTGACCGTTCATTCCGGCGATGAGTTTGTGGGACGCAAAATCGGTGCGGTGCGCGAGCAGTCGAATGTGCTGGTGGTGGCGCTGCGACGGCAGGGTGCTCTGGTTCTGCCCCTGAAAGCCGATACATGCCTGGATGTAGGTGACGACATGACAGTGATGGTGCCAATCGCTGACCTGCATCGTCTGCGGTCGCAGGATGTTCAGACTGGCGAGGCGACGACCCGGCGCTTGCTGGCTGCCCAGACACATCAGTTGGAGTAGGGTGTGGCCGGGCAATTGCATGCACGGTTGTCCAGCCATAGACGGGGATGCGCCTCCGGCAGGGTGGAAGGAGATATTTTTTTTCCAAAAATTCTGGCCTCGAGCCAGAATTTTTGGAAAAAGGAATGGAAAGTACCACGCTGCCGTCTATCGTGAGCCTGTCGAACGGCAGGCGAAACGGGTCTTGCATCCGATCAAACGTGTGGTTTGTAAAGCACCGCGTAACTTTGTCATGTACACCATGTAGCGATACAGATCTTTTAGTCGATCAAACGCCCGGTTTGTAAAACCCTGCCATTATTCGTTTCAGGAGTAATCTATGACCAGCACAGCCTCTCTGCTAGAGCAAATCCTGGCCCACAAACGCACCGAAGTGACGCAACGCCAGCACACAACACCCCAATCCAGCCTGGAAGCCCGTCTGGCGACCGCACCGCCGGTACGGGATTTTGCTGCAGCCCTGCGGCAGCCTGGCAAGGTCACGCTAATCGCCGAGGTGAAGAAAGCTTCGCCTAGCAAAGGCGTCTTCCTGGAACAGTTCGATCACCGGGCTATCGCACGTACGTATATCGACAATGGGGCGGCGGCGTTATCGGTGTTGACGGATAGCCGCTTTTTTCAGGGCAACCTGGCGTACCTGGAAGAGATTCGCCAGTTCGCCTACCGTCCGGCCACTGACAGCCAGCCTCAGATCGATATTCCATTGCTACGCAAGGACTTTATCATTGATGCATACCAGGTGTACGAGGCGCGGGTTGCGGCTGCCGATGCGCTCTTGCTGATTGTAGCGGCGCTTGATGATGCGACGCTGCGTATCTTGCTGGAAGCAACATACAGCCTGGGCATGCATGCGCTGGTTGAGGTGCATACCGAGGCTGAGTTGGAACGGGCGCTGGCCGCAGGCGCACGCATCGTTGGCGTGAATAATCGTGACCTGAATACCTTCCACACCACACTATCCACCACCGAGCGCCTGGCGGCACGGCTACCGGTGGGCAGTACACGGCCAGTGCTGGTGGGCGAGAGCGGTATTCATACGGCGGCGGATGTGGCACGTTTGCAGGCGTGCGGCGTAGACGCCGTGCTGGTGGGCGAGGCGCTGGTGACAGCGGCGGATATTGGCGCACGGGTGCGCGAGCTTGTCGGTATTGGCTAAGTTGATCATACGTCCCACATCACCCGCGCGTCCGTTCCTGCCCATAGGCTACAATCTCGTTCAAAAAGCGTGAGGCAATAAACGACTGCCCCCGCGCACGGGCGGGTGTCCACGATAGGCAGAGCCGTTCGCCAGCACGGGTGAGTGCGACATAGCAGAGCCGCCGTTCTTCCTCAATGCCCTCGGCGGTGGTCAGGCTGCGTTCATGGGGCAACGTGCGCTCTTCCAGGCCGATTACAAAGACCATGGGCCACTCTAGCCCCTTGGCGGCATGGATGGTCATTAACTGCACCTGGTCACGGGCGTCGTCTTCCTGGTCGACATTAGTGAGCAGGGCTATGTCTTGCAGAAAGGCGCGTAGCTCATCGTAGTCTTCGGTGGCTGTCAGCAATTCCTGTAAATGGGCTTGCGCGTCGGAGCGTTCCTCGGGGGCGAGCCGTTCCGCTAGCGCAGCCATGTAGCCGCTCTGTTCCAGCACATCCGCTAGCAGGCTGGCCGGTGGGTACTGCTGTTCGTTCAGGTGTCGCCAGCGGGCCAGCAGACTAGCGAGCTGGCGTGCCCCGGCGGATGCTTTCGGCGATAGCAGTGTGCGTATGTCAGCATGCGCCAGGGCTTCCGAAAGGGTGATGCCCTGTTGGGCCGCAAAGGTTGCCAGAGTTGCCAGCGCCTGTGATCCCAATCCACGTGCTGGCAGGTTGGCAATGCGTGTCAGGCTCAGCGAGTCGGCGGGGTTGCCAATCGTGCGCAGGTAGGCCAGGGCATCGCGGATCACCGCCCGGTCGTAGAAGCCGGTTGCGCCACGAACGTTGTAGGGAATACGCGCCTGACGTAGGGCCGTTTCAAGTGGCCGGCTCATATGGCGCGTCCGATAGAGGATGGCAATATCGCGCACTCGGCGTCCCTGGCGCACCAGGCCGGTGATATCGCGCACAATCTGGGTGGCTTCGTCACGACTATTTTTGGCTTCCATGATCTGCAAACTACGCTCGCCGGGCAGGCTGGTGGCGGCGGCACGCAGGGCCACGGGAGGCACTTCACGGCTGTGGCGGATCACCGCATAAGCGGCATCCAGGATGGCCTGGCGACTGCGGTAGTTGGTGGTCAGGTCAATTACCTGGGCTGCGGGGAAGTCCTGGGTAAAGCGCGTGATAATCGTATGATCGGCGTTGCGGAAGCCATAAATTGCCTGCATGCCATCACCTACTACAAACAACGACCGTGGCTGACTGGACAGCGGACGCGAGAGCAGTTCGATCAGGGCATGCTGGCCGGGGTCAGTGTCCTGGTACTCGTCTACCAGGATATGCGCCCAGCGTTCCTGATAGGTTTCCAGCACATCGGGGTACTCTGTGAGCAGATGTTGGGTCAGGCGGATCAGATCATCGAAGTCGAGCGCATTGGCACGCGCCAGGGCCTGCTGATAGCGCCGGTAGCATCCTGCTACAAAGGCGTCCAGCGGTTCACGGGCAAAGCGTGCCAGCATCTGCGGGGTTAACAGGCGACTCTTGGCGCGTGAAATCCGGCGTAATAACTCGTCTGGCTCAATCATCTGGGGAGAACGCTCGGTGGCTGCGTCGAGCGCGGCGGCGGCCAGGCTCATCTGTTCATCGGTGGCATAGATCGTAAAGTCAGCCGTATAGTTGCCGATCCGCCCGCTAATCTCGGCACGCAGTAACTTGACACACAGCGCATGGAACGTGCCGGTGGTCAGCCCGCGACTCCGTTTTCCCAGCAAGTCACGCAGGCGTTCGCGTAGTTCACGGGCGGCCTTATTGGTGAACGTTAGCGCCAGCACGCTCGTAGGGGCCACGTTATGCTGGGCGATCAGATAGGCGATACGCAACGTCAGCACACGCGTCTTGCCGCTCCCCGCACCAGCACGTACCAGTACCGGGCCAACCGGACAGATAACGGCGTGGCGTTGTTCAGGATTCAGGCTGTTAAGAAACTGCATCGACGTTCTGGCACAGCGCAGGTTGTGGCTGGGTCAGGCAGTGAATAGCCCCGCCGCCGACAATAATTGCTGTGCAATCAATCGCAACCACCTCACGATCGGGAAACAGGCTTTGTAAAATCGCCCGGGCAGCCTGATCGGTGGGCTGGTTAAACGCGGGCATCAGTACACTGCGGTTGGCGATATAGAAGTTCGCGTAGCTAAGCGGCAAACGTAACCCATCGCGGAATAGTGGTTTCGGCGTAGGCAGTGGTACGATGCGCAACGGCTGACCGTTCAGATCGCGCATCGCCTGCAAGCGCCCCAGATTGGCCTGGAAGATCGCATAGTTCGGGTCGTCAGGATTTTCCTCGACAACAGCCACCACCGTATCAGCGGCAACAAAGCGGGCAATATTATCGACATGCCCATCGGTTTCATCATCGACAAAGCCCTCGCCCAGCCAGAGAATGTGCTGGACGCCCAGCATTGCGCAGAGCAGTTCTTCCACCTGAGCGCGACTATAGCCGGGATTACGGTTTGCATTCAGCAGACATGACTCGGTGGTTAACAAGAGACCCGCGCCGTTGCCATCGATAGCCCCACCCTCGACAATCAGGTCGCAGACAAACCGTGGTATATTCAGTTCATCGGCCATGCGGGTCGCTATACGTGCATCCTGGTCGCAGGGCGGGAATTTATTGCCCCAGGCGTTATAGCCCCAATCCACCGCCGCGCAACCTGGCACATCACCCTGGTGGCGCGTCAGCAGAATTGCACCATAATCACGACACCAGGCATCGTTGGTGGCAAACTGATGAAGGCGAATATCGCCCTGAATACTCTGGCTGGCCAGATACTGGCGGGCCATGGTCTCCATAGCAGCATCATTCACATTGATATGCACTGTCTCAGAGTGAGCCAGAACAGCTACGATCTGGGCAAAGTGGGCATAAACCTGTTCAAGCGTATCACCGGGCCAGGTATCTGTATTGTGTGGCCAGGAAAGCCAGGTTGCCGCATGCGGCTCCCATTCGGCAGGCAGGCGATAGACTGGTTTGGTAGGGTGTTGCATACGCAAAGACATGTAGAAATTCCTGCTGTAAACATAGTAGGGGCGAAGCATACCACAGGTGCGTAGTTGGTGCAACAGGTATCTAAAATCCGGGTGTGACGTACTATTGCGCTCAGGTTGCCGCGGGCTTTGGCGTGCGAGAGCCATGTTCCCGCATACATAAACTCCGTGGTTAAAAAGACGCAACTGATCTCTGGCACACACAGCCGGATATAATTCAGTGGCTCAGTGATTTAAGGAGCGCATATTCGGCCTGGATGCTTGTTGCAGCAAGCGCAACCCTTCTAGCCGGATCACTTCAGGATAGAGCGCCTTATAGATGGCACAGTTCGGTGATGGCACATCATAGTGCTGTGAGGCATGCGCAGTAGCCTGGGCACACCCTCCGGCGCACCAGTATTTCCAGCTACAATCACGACAGCCAGCTTTCTGATCAACGGGCAGGCTCTGGAGTCCCGTTGGACTGACGCGGATCGCATGCAATGGATCGGCTTCCCATACGTTTGTTATTGGATTGGCCAGATCCATCTGGCACTTCGCCACACGGCCCAGATGATCCACGACCATGTAGTTTGCGCCAACTCCACATGTTTGCTGGTGTGGGAGAGCCAGATTAGTGCGATCAAGCAAGCAAGACAGCAGGCTATAGCGGGGCAGATGTTGTTCGATCACCGCATAGGCGCAGCGCAAGCCGGCGATCATCTGCTGTTCCTGCAATGCTAGCTCTGCCAGCGACGTACCAGCCTGACACGCACGGTAGAAGTTTAGCACAAAGTGAGTCTCGTGCTGCAGCAGCCAGGACACCACCTCGGCCACATATGGCACACTGGCCCCTGTCACCGTCACGGAAACAGTCAATGGCATACCCAGGTTGCGAGCACGCTTGATATTAGATGTAACAGCCTGAAAAGACTCCTGACCATTTATGCGCGGGCGTTGCTGATTATGAATTGCGGCTGGCCCATCAAGGGAAATCATCAGGCGCAGACTCAAGTTGCGAATACGCTGGAGCTTAGTATCGTCCAGGCCAACGCCGTTACTTAGAACCACGCCGTATAGTTCTATGCCAGCCGTAGATGCACAATCTTGTGCATAGACATGCATACGCTCCACCAGAGCGAGATTCAGCGTTGCCTCACCGCCAGCATATTTCAGCGACACCCGCCGATAGCCATATCGGCGGGCCGCCTCCAGGATAGCATCGATGGCTGCAAAGGCCGTCTCAACCGTCATGGCTGCCCCTGATTTATTGATATAACAATAGGTGCAGCGCAAATTACAGGCATTGGTCACATGCAACCAGGCGATCAATTCATCGGTAGGTGGTGGCAGAGCAGGGCTGGCCCCCTGAATCTGTAACAACCCCAATGCATAGAATTGGATCGCTGCTGCCTGGTCAGTGGCATCCAGAAGAGCTATAGCCTGGGGGCGGTCGAAGCGTTGCAAGAGATGCAGCGCAGGCATATTCACCGTAGCCACGCGGCTGAACGAGGGCACAAACGCAACCGCATACGCATCCGACAGGGCAATCTGGGTTTGATCAGGAGGACGTATGAGCACACTATCCGCTGGTAGCATGAGAGGAACATAGTGTGGCGACTGAGTAGGACATGCGCAATCACAATCGGACATAGCCATTACGACATCGTGGTCATAGAGGATTTCATACTGTGATACAGGGTGTGTCATACACTTCTCATTGAGTTAGAACCAGGAAATCTTCCTGGAAACCTGATCTAGAATAGCACCTGCTAGATGGTACTTTCAGAATGCCAGGTTATTATATGAACGATCAGTCCGCTTTCTCTGAGCATCTTGCAGCTATATTCACATCAAATATTAAGCTGAGTTGTAATACTCTCGTCGATAACGCGGACACTCTTGTGCCAGGCAGTGGCCCATACCAGCGCATCGGGGCGTTGATAGGGCAAATCGTCTACGCTCATCGTAACATCGTCTGCTGCGATGCGCTGCTGAAAAGATTGCAATTCCATATCAGGTATCTCTTCGATAAACCGGTCAATCAGGCGTTCAAAGGTTTCCTGGTCATGATGTTGATCAGCAAAGACATAGGCACGGGCAAGCGCAATGGTCATATACCACAGGGCACGTTGATAATCCTGCACATGATGCAGAGTAATATCGGCATACTGCAGGGCTATGCGCCCACTCAATACCTGGGCATATTCATGTGCGGCCAGGTTGGCGAGAATCGTTTCAGCATCCTGAACAAACCGCAGGGCCTGGGTATAATCGCCGCGCACATTACATACCGTCACTTTACACTCAATAAACTCGGCCTGTTGTACCGATGGCTCTTCTGGCAACAGACCAATTGCTACATCAAGCAATTCTAGTGCCTGATCCTGGGCATGCGCGGCGGCAGCAGCGTCGTCTGCCTGGCTATACAGGATGGCGGTATCCCGCTTGTAGGAAGACCAGCTATAGTAGAGTTCGCGTAGCTGATCCGGCTCGTTGCCAAGACACTCGGCAGCTTCCTTGTAGTATGATTCGACATCTGGATTAACCTGCTGGGCGGCCTTCATACGTGCCGTCTCCAGTTGGGCGCGTGCCCAGGCAACCAGGCCACGCGCACGCTGACGTTGAGAATTGCGGGCGGCCTGTTCGGCGCGTTCAATTGGGCGTTCAGCCTGTAGATAGCGGGCGCTACGGATATAGATCAGGCCGTTGACATTGTAAAACAATGCCTTTTGATAATCGGATACCGCGTTGATATAGTCGCCTTTTTCGTTAATCAGTTCATTCGACAGGCGCAGGGCACGCTTCATATCGCCGCTGCGCGCCAGGCTATAGGCCAGGTTATTCATCACCTGAGCTACTTCACCTACCACCCGGTCGTTCAAGCATTCTTCCGGGCTGCGGCCCTCTGGCGGGCGTTCACGATAACGCTTGAATGCGGCCCATCCTGCTTGCGCATCGCGCTGGGCATCGGCGAAGCACTGTTGCAGACGGCGCAAATAGCCACGGGCCGTATAGGCCTGGCCTAAGAAATACCAGCGGCGCAGGCGCAAGAGGTCGTCGTGCAATACATCAGGCTGCTCCAGCAAGCCGATGACACCTTCTAGCAGACGCTCGGCCTGCTTCTCATAGTCGAGCGAACGTGCCTGCGTTGTAACAACCGCCCACTTCAGGCTCAAGCTCACATACAGATATAAATCCAGATGGGTGACATCTGCTGTACGCCATCCCTGTTCATCGGGAATAATGCCCTCCTGTCGATACTGTCTGGTCTGTCGCTCGGCTAATTGCAAGGCATCCTGCAGCTGATCGCGTGTGCGTAACAACTCAACCCGACGCACCATCTCATCCCGTAAAATGCGTTCGCGAGTTAACTCAGACTGAACCAGGGCGTCTTCGTAGGGAAACACATATCGCTGGTCAACCGGAATGGCATAGTTCAGCGTGCGCCAGAAGGCATCCGAGAAAACCAGTGCCCCATTGATGTTGCGCATACCCAGCAGTCGGTCGATATACACCGTATAGACCCGATACCCCTGCTCGATATTGCGGGTCAACTCATAGTACATATTGTCGGCCATACAGCCGAGCATGTCGGTGTAGGTGGCCTGCCGTACCGCCTCGGCGCTGATCTGACACAGGTGATCGATGGTTGGCTCGCGTAACCCGAATTCATCGGGCTTGCCACTGGCATCAATCATAACAAAAATTTCATCATGCAGGAAGAGCAGATTACCAATCGATTTGACCAGGGCAACCTCATCAAGATGCTGGATAGTCTGGATATCATAAGGCAGTTCAAGATTCTCAAACAGCGCTATCAGTTCCTGGCGAGGAATGCCACGCCGGGCATAGACCAGAAAGTAGAGGCAGTATGACAGTGTCATTTGCCGTTCATGCAGTTCCGGCGTTGGCAAGCCATCGACCATCGGATTTAGCAACGTACCCACCAGCCAGTCCTCAAACTCTGGACGGCTGGCACACTCTGATGGGTTGGGCAACGTGGGCAATCCGGGTGGCATAGCCACGGTAGAGCGGCGCGTTTCGGCAAAACAGGTCAGCAGCAGTGGGCGGCCCTCGGTCAGGGTTTGAATATAGGGCAACTCATTATCACTGGTTGGGCATTGATATGCCTCAAGGTAGGCCCGGATCACCGCTGGTGAGGCAAACGACCCGATCTGTTGGACTGGTTCAGCCAGCAACCCCAGTTCGCTGAGTTCACGCACCAGCCGGTTATTTTCTACCGGACGGCCGCTCAAGAGCACCAGCGTACGATGCAGGCGTGGCAGCACTGAGCGCATCCAGGAAATCACCAGATCGACGCCAGCCGTTTCAGAGCCGACATGGAGCAGTGCTTCGGGCGGTGCTGGCCGAAAGAAGAGCGTTTCCAGGGTATCGAAGCACATCACCAGGGGATGCGTTTCAGCTACACGGTTCCAGCATGTCACAAACGCATCACGCAACGCGGTCATCCCGGAACTAATCCGTGTCTCGTCTCCTATTTCGTGGGCGCGCTGATATGCCTCCAGGCGCACAATATACTCCTGAAAGGCATCATCAACATCAGCAGATGGCACGTGGTACCACTCGGCTGAGTCACTCTGACGCAATCCATCGATAAGCTGACGTTCGATCACATTTGGATCGCGGTTCTGAAAGCTATAGAAATCGACAATGCGGGCGATACGCAACCGGGTGTAGGTATGCGACCATGTAGGTTGGCTTTCAGATAAGAACTGGGGAAAGAGGCGCAGCAGATGGGTTTTGCCCATACCACCTTCAGCTTCAATATACAGCATATAGCAACGTTTCTCGGTCAGGATACGTGTGGCGTAGGTGTGCAAACGCGCCTTTAAATCATCGCGCCCAATATATTCAGGCAGTCGCTCCAGAGAAAAGGGCAGATTGCGTAGGTCAGACATGAGGTTCTCCTTGTACGCTCCCCATCAGGCCGAACGGAGGGGTGCGGAGGCTGTTCCGGGTTGATACCGGTTGGCAACCGCAGCCGACGGAGGTGTGCCAGCGACCAGGCGATAGACCTGGCTGGTCAGTTGATATGTTTGCTGACGATGATCGTACGATAACATGCCATAACTTTGCATAAGCGAAACAGCGTGATTGACGGTACTCGGCCCGATGTGTATATCGGGGCGTTCATTCAGGCGGGCCTGCAATGCACGCAGGTCAAAGGCCATATCGAAGGAGGCAATCGTGTGGAGTAACGTCGCTAACCCTCCGGGTATCTCGCGCTGCAATCCGACAAACTGCGGTTGTTCACTCCACTTTTCAATAATATGGCGTCGATAGCGTTCCAGTTCGGTGCTATTCAAGATCGCCGGAATACTGGCATCTGAACCAAAATGATAGTTCATCAGTTCATCGAGTGAAGACAGCAAATTAAGCGTACGCAGGCGCGCCATTACCTCGGCATCGCGGAAGAGCAATGCTGCCAGGCGTTTCCCGGCCAATCGGGCGCGTTCAAAGAGCAATGACAACTGATGGTACCAGGTTTCGCGATCAAGTGTCCCCATGTTATACATCAGCGGTACTGTAGAAAAGTATAACCACTCATTGAGCATAGGGGCATCATCGATCGGTTTCTTAATCAAGCGTTCAAAGTAAATCTGGGCCAGAATGTCACAGATATGTTGATAACGTGCCGGTTCACTGATGCGCAGGTGCTGTTCCAGGGCATGGCGTAGATCCGAGCGCAGATGTTGGGGTTGACCACGGGTATGCCGCTCTACCAACCCTTGCCGGTTTAGTTCGGGCAGGCAGCGGGTAAGCAAAAGACTATGCATGCCCTGGCCGTGTAATTCGTCGATAACCAGATTAGAGAGAACCTGCAGCATAATTGGCACTTCCAGGCGGCGCAAAAGCCCGACATAGCGTAAAATAGCGCGCGTCGTTTCACTCAGGCTGGTCAGGACTTCTTCAGCGACGACAGGATTGTATGTTGACATATCTTCAATGGGAGCTTCCGCTATCAGCAGGGGTTGGAGTTGAGCTAGTTGTAGCGGATAGCCCTGTGCCCATTCCTGAACCGACTGCGACAGAATTTCGCGTCCGTACTGACGTAGATACTCGCGCGTTTCCTGTTCCGAGAACGGTCTGGCTACCACCGGTGTACACAGGTCGCGTAATTCCCAGTAGTTCCAGAACATCGGTGATTGACTGGCACAGATCACCAGGGTAGCATGCTGTTCAACCAGTGGCTTGATAATTTGTTCTTGCAGCCAGATCCAGTACTCCATCGTTTCCAGATGATCTAGCAGTAAGAGGAGTGGTTTCGAGGCGGCGAAGGCCAGCCCGCTGGCAATGAAACGGAGTTGATATTCGGCCCTGGGAGTCGTGACACTCGTCCCTGATGTCACCGAGGAGAGATGTTCGAGATCATGCACCTGGGTAGCCAGGAACTCCAGCACGCTGCCGAGCGTCTGAACAGACGGCTGAACAGCAGCCTCGTGCATGGTATCAAAGTCGAACCACAGAATGCCGTAGGTGTCTTTGAAACGCTGAAAAATCTGGCTGAGCAGGAAGGTCTTGCCAATTCCGGTGATACCATAGAAGTTGATGATTTCCGAAAAGGGAGGCGCCTCGGCAAGCTCAAGTTCTCGCAGGCTCTCCTGAATATCATCAAGAATACTCGTACGTTGAACCTGTGGGATTTCCTGGCTCATAGGTTCGGCTACCTTTTATCGCGCTGCGTGGAGCATACAATGGTTCGATGTTGACAGTATCTCTCGGTGCTGCTCAAGTGTATTATCTGTAGTATAGCATATGACACTTCCCGATTCGTTTGTTCAAACAGGCTGGTAATTATATATAATGAGTCGCCCGAATCGGGGTACGTATGGTTTCCAGGCAAATGCTCTGGCTATGCACAAACCAGATAGGGCGTATCTGGTTTGTGCATAGTATAACCGATTGATCTGAATTATGCAGGGTTGGTATCTGTTCTGGGTGTGGCGTACCGTTCTGCGTGGCGGCATGCCCCATGCGCTACCGACCACGGCTGCAAGCCGCGGCTACACGACACTAGGCAGGCGTAGCGGCGGCTTGCAGCCGCTGAGGGTCGGTGTCGCAGGCTACGTGCAAAACAATGCGGCATACCTATCTGTTCTTAGATCATGGACACAGGCGCACAAGGTGTGGTACTCTTTCACCAGTTAGACATGGTTCATACTTACTGTACTGTTTGGTTAGACGATACGCCCTCTCGCCCATGCCCCCTCTGCCTGAGGGAGAGGGGGAGATCGGGCATCCTGGCGGCACACGCTGCGCGTGTGCCGCCAGGATGCCCCGTTCGGTTCCCCCGCCCCGTGCCGGGGCGGGGGCTAGGGGGCCTATGCATCAACTTTAGGGCGGTAGCCCTAAAAACTCACTTTGTCGTGCGAGATTGTGCCAGCTTTGCTGGCACAATCTCGCACGACAAAGATATTCTTTGGGGGCCGGAGGCCCCCAAACCCCCGCCGGGAGGCTTAACTTGATGCATATGGGGCTAGGGGGTGGGGTGATTCACGCAACTAATCTGTCTGTGCTAGGTACAGTACAATTGGTCATCCTGAAACCATGTTTTATCCATTATCCATGCCTCAGGGCGCACACGGTTGGAATGAAAATGGGCTTGTACGGGCGGATACGGGCGACATATATGTCGCCCGTACCCGTACCGGTTGTCTATTTTTACGTCAGAAGGACACATTCAGACGACTGTCAAGACGAAAGGCACGTTGTTATGGTTCCGTCGGATCCTCACGCTGGTCGGATCACACCTGCCATTGAAGATTATCTTAAGGCCATCTACACGATACAGCAACAGGGCCACGAGGTGACCACATCGCTGATCGGCGAGCAACTGGGTGGGTTTAAGCCCGGTTCAGTAACGGGTATGGTCAAGCGTCTGGCCGAAATGAGCCTGGTGGCCTATACGCCCTACCAGGGTGTTCGGCTCACCGCCGAGGGCCAGCGTATTGCTCTGGAAGTTATTCGCCATCATCGTTTAATAGAGTTGTATCTGGTAGAGGCATTGGGATATAGCTGGGACGAGGTACATGAAGAGGCTGAACGCCTGGAACATCATATCAGCGAGAAGCTAGAGGCGCGCATTGCCGCGCATCTGGGGCAGCCTGACTTTGATCCGCATGGTGATCCTATTCCGACCCTGGAAGGCACCTTGCCTGATAGTATCAGTGTGCGCCTGGCTGATCTACCGGTGGGGGCAACAGGCAAGATTGTGCGTGTCCGCGACCAGGATGCCAACCGACTGCGTTATCTGGCTGAACTGGGTATGGTTCCTGGTGTTGTGGTGTTGATCCTTGCCAGTGCGCCCTTTGATGGCCCGCTGTCGGTACGTGTCGGTGATATACATCAGGTGCTTGATCGCCGCCTGGCGCGTATGATCCTGGTTGAGGCTGAACGTTAGGGAAACGCTTTATGGTATGCTGGCATCCTTACCCTGCCTCATCACATTCTAGTTTTTGCAGGGCCTTGATCTGTTCGCGTGTTCCCAGAACAATTAAAATATCGCCATCACGTAGAACCGTCTGAGCACCCGGATTAAAGTAGTATTCGCCCTCGCGTGAACGTACAGCTATTACCAGCAAACCAGTGCGCCTCCCGATATGCGAGTGCCCCAGGGTCTGATTGACCAGCGACGATAACGACGTGACATGGATTTCTTCCATACGCAGCGTCTGCTGAGGTGTACGCATCATCTCATCTAGAAACGAAACCACTGACGGGCGAATCATCATCGAAGCCATACGTTGCCCGCCAATCATAGCCGTTGAGACGATTTCGTCTGCCCCGGCTTTGCGTAACTTCGCGGCGTTTTCCTCTTCGGAAAGACGGGCCACAATACGCAAATTAGCATTAAGCGAGCGCGCCGTTAATACCACAAAGGCATTCTCTTTGTCGTCGTTCAGCGCCGCGACCAGGCCAATAGCACGTTCAATTCCGGCTGTCATCAACGTTTCGTCTGTCGTTGCGTCGCCCTCCAGATAAGGAATATCGCCCATACGCAGAATATGCTCGATCGCCTCCATATCCTGATCGACCAGCACAAAGGGAGTGTTGGTTTTGTAAAACTCACTGGCAATGGCTGTGCCAATGCGGCCTACACCACATAGAATGACATGGTTGTTGAGACTGGCAATCTGTTTGTCCATACGTCGTCCTCGGAAAACCCGGTTAAACTCACCTTCAATTAAATAAGCCGCCACGGTTGAGAGTGAATAACCGGCGATGCCGATTGTGCTGATCGATAGCATAATCGTAAAGATACGCCCGGTTTCACTGAGCGGATTGACCTCGCCATAGCCAATGGTGGTCATGGTAATTATGGTCATATATAGCCCGTCAAGCAAGGTCCAGTCTTCAAGGTAATAGTATCCCATTGTTCCGCTGATTGCCACTACAAGAATTAACAAAAAAGCATAGCGGAAACGCGACCGATAAACCGGTGTGGTTACTGACAGGAGTTGATTGGTCAGAAAGAAGATAAGTAAAATAGCCAGCACCAGTACAATATAGAGCGATGTGCTGAGCAGGTCGGACATGCCCCGGGCCGGGATGGAGATCATAACCATCACCATGCTGCCCAGTATAGTAAGCAAAACTGCCTTGGCCCACCAGAACAATGGCTGGCTGTGTGTGCTTCGTCTATGCCATGTGGTAGATGTTTGCTGATAGAGGTGAACCAGGCGCAGGCTTCTGGCAAACAGGCTATAGGCCGTCCAGCCAGTTAAGCCAAATGCTAATCCGCCACTGACCAGTTCATACAGGGTAATCCAGCTAAATAGATCTTGCCACGGCTGCAATATGATCCAGCCAATCAGTGTACCGGCAGCGAGCGCCTGCCATTCATGCCGTCGGTTCAGGCCAATGGCTTGCTGCAAAATATGCTTATGGCTTTCATTGCGCACATTGAGCAGAGATCGGAAGGCTACCACTGACCGTTCATACACCTGTTTGATTGGTTGATGGATCAGGATAAGATATGATGTAAGCAAAGGAAAAAGTAAGTTTTGATGCCAGCGGTCGCCACTGAAGCGTTCTATCTCGTGATCGAAGTTGGTACTTACCAGGCAGAACAGGTAGAGTATCACGCCCAGGCTGATTGCCAGGATCGTCCATGGAAGGCGCGTGCGTGCGATCAACTCTTCAAGTATGTCTGGT
>RRYU01010253.1_pt1 | contig 22930 bp, 26 predicted proteins | sample 2162651 | NCBI WGS metagenome assembly RRYU01 (sample SAMN10267283, study PRJNA491782) | microbial mat metagenome | isolation source: biomat in the production well | place: Japan: Minami-Kanto gas field, natural gas well KTG3 | collected 2017-06 | reverse complement strand
ACACGAAAACGCGCGGGTGAGTAAACTACCCGCACGTTTCGCAATCACAGGGCCGATGGCTATCGACTGACCATGCCCAATTACTTTTTGTCGCTCTTCACTTCCTCGAACTCGGCATCGACCACGTCATCGGGGGCGCCGCCGGTCGAAGCCCCCGGGCCAGCACCCGCTGCGCCTGCTGCCGCATCGGCGCCTGGCGCGGCACCCTGCTCGCCACCCTGCTGAGCATATATACGCTCCGCCATCTTGGCGGAGGCGGCGGACAAGGCCTGCACCTTGGCGTCGATGGCGTCCTTGTCATCGCCATGCATCACGTCCTCCAGTTCCTTTATGGCGCTCTCAATGCCGGTTTTCTCCGCCTCTTCCATCTTGTCGCCCAGTTCCGCCATGGACTTGCGGGTGGCGTGGATCAGGCCGTCCGCCTGGTTGCGGGTGTTGACCATCTCATGAAATTTTTTATCATCCTCTGCGTGCGCCTCGGCGTCCTTGATCATCTGCTCCACCTCACTGTCGCTCAAGCCCGATGAGGCGCGGATGGTAATGGTCTGCTGCTTGCCGGTGGCCTTGTCCTTGGCGGATACGTTGAGAATACCGTTGGCGTCGATGTCGAAGCTGACCTCGACCTGGGGTACGCCGCGTGGGGCCGGGGGAATGTCGGTCAGGTCGAAACGGCCCAGGGACTTGTTGCCGGAAGCCTGCTCGCGTTCACCCTGGAGCACGTGTACGGTAACCGCCGTCTGGTTGTCGTCGGCGGTGGAGAATGTCTGCCCGGCAGAGGTGGGGATGGTGGTGTTCTTGTCGATAATCTTGGTCATCACCCCCCCCAGTGTCTCGATGCCCAGGGACAAGGGGGTGACGTCGAGCAGCAGCACATCCTTGACCTGACCACCCAGCACGCCGCCCTGGATGGCGGCACCGATGGCCACCGCCTCGTCCGGGTTCACGTCCTTGCGCGGCTCTTTGCCGAAGAAGCCTTTGACCTTTTCCTGCACCTTGGGCATGCGGCTCTGACCACCCACCAGGATGATCTCGTCGATCTCGGAGGCGGGCAGACCGGCATCCTTGAGCGCCATCTCGCACGGATGAATGGTGCGATCCACCAGTTCTTCCACCATGCCTTCGTACTTGGAGCGGGTAAGTTTGACGCTAAGGTGCTTGGGACCGTTCTGATCTGCGGTGATATAGGGCAGATTGATATCAGTCTGCTGGCTGGAACTGAGTTCGATCTTGGCCTTTTCCGCTGCCTCCTTGAGGCGCTGCAGGGCCAGCGGGTCGTTACGCAGGTCCACACCCTGATCCTTTTTGAACTCATCGACCAGAAAGTCGATGATTCGCTTGTCGAAATCCTCGCCGCCCAGGAAGGTATCGCCGTTGGTGGAGAGGACCTCGAACTGGTGCTCGCCATCCACTTCCGCGATTTCAATGATGGAAATGTCAAAGGTTCCGCCACCCAGGTCGTAAACGGCGATCTTCTGATCTCCGCGCTTCTTGTCCATGCCGTAGGCCAGGGCTGCTGCGGTAGGCTCGTTGATGATGCGCTTGACTTCCAGACCCGCGATGCGCCCGGCATCCTTGGTGGCCTGGCGCTGGGAGTCGTTGAAGTAGGCCGGCACGGTGATGACCGCCTGGGTGATAGTCTCGCCCAGGTAGTCTTCGGCGGTCTTCTTCATCTTCTGCAACACCTTGGCGGATATCTCCGGTGGCGCCATCTTCTTGCCGTTCACGTCGACCCAGGCATCGCCATTGTCCGCCTTGACGATGTTATAGGGCACCATGTCTATGTCAGTGGAGACCACGGAATCTTCAAAGCGGCGTCCGATCAAGCGCTTGATGGCGAACAGGGTGTTGCTCGGGTTGGTGACCGCTTGACGTTTGGCCGACTGTCCAACCAGTACCTCTCCGTCGTTGGCGTAGGCCACGATGGAAGGTGTGGTGCGGTCGCCCTCGCTGTTTTCGATGACACGGGTCTTGTCACCTTCCATCACCGCAACGCAGGAGTTGGTGGTCCCCAGGTCTATGCCGATGATTTTTCCCATTGTTCTCTCCAAGATGCTGTAACTGTTAATTATTGAATGCTGTAATGACTGTCCCACCACTTGGGGCAATAACCCTCCGGTTTCAAGGACCTTTCATGTCATCCAGTGGCTTGCGATACTATGACCAGGGCCGGGCGCACCAGACGGCCGTTCAACAGACAGCCTTTCTGCACCACGGTGACCACATGATTGGGCTCCATATCTTCACGCGGCTGCATGGTCATGGCCTGGTGAAACTCCGGATTGAAGGCCTGGCCGGCGGGATCGACCTGTTCGACCCCGAACTTATTCATTACGTCGACAAACAGTTTGAGGGTGAGCTCAGTGCCCTCGCGCAGTTTATCCACATTGGCGGATTCTTCCAGGGCGGCGGAGTGACCCAGTTCCAGACTGTCCCAGACCTGCAGCAACTCCTTGACAAAATTATCCAAGGCATAACGGTGGGCATTCTGCAATTCACGTTCGTGGCGTTTGCTCAGGTTGTCCATTTCCGCTTTCATGCGCAGCAATTGGTCCCAGTGATCATCCGCCTTGGCGCGGGCATCCTCCAGCAGCCGGGCCATATTCTCGCTCTGCTCCGCATCCGCCGCCTCAGCCTGAAGCACTTCTTCCTCAGGCTGTTTCTGTGGATTCTTCGGTTCGTCCATGGCCTCATCAGAGGCCGTATTCTGTTCATTCACCATGCATTCCACCTTAAGAATTCTGGATATTGACTTATTTGGCAGGGTCGAACCCTATGCCGATTTCCTCAGCATATGGGTGGTTATCGTGGTTTCAAGGCCGCGCCCAATAATCGCGCGGTGACATCCACGATTGGTATTACATTCTGATATGCCATGCGTGTGGGACCGATCACGCCCAGTACGCCGATAACCTGGTCGCTGACCTTGTAGGGCGCCGTGACCATGCTGACGCCGTCCAGCATACGGTACCCGGATCCCTCACCGATGAAAATCTGTACCCCATCAGCACCCATGCAGCGATCCAGCAGATAAAGGATTTGCTGCTTTTCGCTGAAGGCTTCGAACAGTGTCTTCAGCCGTTCCATGCTGCCCAGTTCGTCGAAGTCCATCAGGTTGGTCTGACCGGCGATCAGGTAGTCGTCTCCATCCTCGGCGCCCTCCACCACCTGCTCCGCCATTTCCATGGCCTGGGCCATAATGCGATCCATATCCCGGCGGTCCTTGTTCATGTCATGCAGCAGATCCATGCGTACCGCATCCATTCCACGACCGGCGAACTTGCCGTTGAGATAATTCGCCGCCTGCTCCAGTTCGGTCTTGGAGTACACCTTTTGAGTATGGATGATGCGGTTGCTCACCTCCTCCTCGTTGGTCACCAGTATGGCCAGCACCCGGTTGCCGGACAGGGACAGAAATTCAATCTGTCGGAACGAGGCCCGCTCCCGCCGGGGCAGGCGCACGACACCGGCCATGTTGGTAATGCCCGACAATAACTGGGAGGCGTACTGGATCAGCTGGCCGGGCTCTTCTACTTCCCCTATCTGGGATTTGATGCTTTCCACCTGCTGCAGATCGAGTGGCCGTAATGTGATCAGGCTGTCGAGAAACAAGCGGTAGCCCATGGCGGTAGGCACACGACCCGACGAGGTATGCGGCGAGGCCACCAGGCCCATGTCCTCCAGATCGGACATGACATTGCGGATGGTGGCGGGGCTCAGGTCCAGACCGGCATCCTTGGCCAGAGTGCGGGACCCGATGGGCTGCCCCTCCTGAATGTAGCGCTCGATAAGCACCTTGAGAAAATGCTGGGCGCGCTCGTTGACCTTGCTTTCGTTCAGCTCCTTTTTCCGGGGCAAGACGAGGACTCCGTAATATGGCCTGATAAGAGAGAAGATCTGATGTCATCGGATATATTGGCACTCCACGCCGAAGAGTGCCAGACAGGATTATCTATGACCCTACGGATGTGTCAAGGCAAGAGATGGAGATTGGCTCATGCGTCCTGACATGCTAATTTCCTGACATCGCCCGTCACCTCATCGAGCAGCGTCCCCATGACAGCCTGTTTCCGCCGCATCGGCATCATCGGCAAGCCTGGTGATCCCAGAGTCTGCAGTACCGTGGGCACTCTCGCGGAACATCTCATGGCGCGGGGGCTCGCGGTGGCCACGGATCAACTGACCCGCGAGACACTGGCATCCGACGAGTGTTCCAACCGCTCATTGGATAAACTGGGCAACGACAACGATCTGCTCATCGTGGTAGGCGGAGACGGCACCCTGCTGGGAGCTGCCCGCACAATGGCCGAAGCTGACGTACCCCTGCTGGGGATCAATCTGGGACGTCTGGGCTTCCACGTGGACGTCTCCCCGGAGACGATGCTCGATACGATCGATAGTGTACTGGCCGGAGAATATGATGAGGAACGGCGCTTTCTCCTGGATGCCCGTATCGGCCCGGAGCCTGACCTGGCGTCACCCAGCCTCGCCTTCAACGACGTGGTGCTGCACAAATGGAACACCGCGCGCATGGTGGAATTCGAGACCTATATCGACCGGCAATTCGTGCATACCCAGCGTTCAGACGGCCTGATCATCTCCACCCCGACCGGCTCCACGGCCTATGCCCTGTCCGGTGGCGGCCCCCTGCTGCATCCCGATCTGAATGCCCTGCTGCTGGTGCCCATCTGCCCGCACACCCTGAGCAACCGGCCCATCGTGGTGAACGGCGACAGCCGGGTGGAGGTGCGGCTGTGCGGCTTCGATGCGGAACTGGCCCGGATCAGCTGCGACGGCCAGAAGGCGCAGGCGCTGAAACTCGATGACCGGGTGTTCGTCTCCAAGTACCCGCATCCGGTGCGGCTGCTGCACCCCAAGGGACACGATCACTACAAGATACTGCGGGCAAAGCTCGGCTGGGGCGGTCATCCCTCAATGCAGGACACATCACTCAAGGAATAAATACACCACCTGTCATGTTGACCCATATATTCGTAAAAGACCTGGCTATCGTCAGCACGCTGGAATTGAAGCTGAAACAGGGGATGACGGCGCTTACCGGCGAGACCGGGGCCGGAAAATCCATTTTGATCGACGCCCTGGGGCTGGCCCTGGGCGACAAGACGGACAATGCCATGATCCGGACCGGCTGTGACCGGGCGGAGATCAGCGCAGAGTTTGAATTATCGGATATTCCCGGTGTTTCCGCCTGGCTGATGGAACAGGGTCTGGACGATGACGCACAGTGCATCCTGCGCCGCCAGTTGGTGCGGGATTCCCGCTCACGCGGCTTCATCAACGGCCGGCCCGTGCCCATGCAGCAGTTACAGGAACTCGGCGGCATGCTGGTTGACATCCACGGCCAGCACGCTCACCAGTCCCTGCTGCGGCAAGGCGAGCAGCGCCGCCTGCTCGATGAATACGCCGGAGCGACTGAGCGCGTCATCCGGCTAGGCGAGTTGTATCGCCATTTCCGGGATGCCCACACGCGGCTGGAAGAGCTTGGCGCCGCCGCCCGGGACCGGGCATCTCGCCTCGACCTGCTGTACTTGCAACGGGATGAATTGCAGGCGCTCGCTCTGAGCAACACGGAGTTACAGGAACTGGATGAAGAACAGCGCCGGCTGCGCAACGTAGGCCGCCTGCAGGAAACCGGCGGGCGCCTGCTGCAACGTCTGTATGAGGACGGGGAATCGGTGCAAAGTGTCCTGTCCCGAGCCGTCACCGAGTTGGATGAACTGCTGGAGTACGCCTCTGAACTGGAGGAACCCAGGGGACTGATCGAAGGGGCTGCCATCCAGGTGCAGGAAGCGGCCTCGGGACTGCGGGATTTCGTACAGAGGCTGGAGCTGGACCCAGGCCGCCTGGATCAGGTGGAACAACGCCTGTCGGACATCCACGACATGGCACGCAAATACCGCCTCGAGGCCGATCAGATCCCGAACCGGCTGGAAGAAATACTCGAAGAGATCGAGTCCCTTACCAACGCGGATCAGACCCTGGAACAACTGGAACAGGAGGTGGACGGGCTGCGTCAGCGTTATATCGATGAGGCGGAAAAGCTGTCGAAAGTTCGCAGCAAGGCCGGAGCACGTCTGTCCGATACGGTTTCCGCCTCGATGCACGCACTGGGCATGAGCGGCGGGCGCTTCGAGGTGAAACTGACAGCGATTGACCCGGACAAGGCCACTGCAGGCGGACTGGACTCCGTGGAGTTTCTGGTCAGCGCTAACCCTGGACAAGCACCCCGCCCGCTGGTCAAAGTGGCCTCCGGCGGCGAGCTGTCGCGCATCAGTCTGGCCATCCAGGTGGCCACCGCTGAGTGTGCCCACATCCCCACCCTGATCTTCGACGAGGTGGATGTCGGCATAGGTGGAGGCATCGCCGAGATCGTGGGGCAATTGCTGCGTCGTCTGGGTAATGAGAGCCAGGTCCTGTGCGTCACCCATCTACCTCAGGTTGCGGCTCAGGCGCATCACCATTTACAGGTCAAGAAGACGACCCGGAAAGGTCAGACCTACACCGGCATCAGCCCCTTGTCGCAGGAAGACCGTATCGAGGAAGTTGCACGCATGCTCGGCGGGGTGGAAATCACTAAAAGAACCCTGGCTCACGCCCGCGAGATGCTGAGTACCGTGGAGAGTTGAACCTGAGCAAGCCTGAACCGGTCAGTGTCGTGAATCGCAATCTTCTGTGCCCCGTCGTTTTTTTGTCCGGATCAAGGCGTGGATAGTGACGTGAGACGGCCTGTGTAGAGCATCGGCTGGATGGATGATGAACGGCTGCAGACAAGAGGTGGCGAATGAGTATTTATAATTATTGATTACTTTTCGCGCACTCCGGGTTGTTGCAGATGCCGTAAATCACCAGCGAGTGATCTTCGATGGAAAAGTCATGATCTTCGGCAATGGCGCGCTGGCGCTCCTCTATCACCTGGTCCATGAATTCGGTCACCTTGCCGCATTTGATGCAAACCAGATGATCGTGATGCCCGCCGCGATTGAGTTCAAAAACGGACTGGCCTCCTTCGAAATGATGCCTGCAAACCAGCCCTGCCGATTCGAACTGGGTCAACACCCGGTATACAGTGGCAAGCCCGATCTCTTCGCCGTTGTCCAGCAGCATGCGGTACACCTCTTCTGCACTGACATGGCGTTTATTGCTGTCCTCCAGCAATTGCAGGATCTTCACCCTGGGCAGGGTAACCTTGAGACCGGCCTTACGGATTTGCAGGTTTTCCAATACGGGCTCCTTAGAACGGTATCAGTCGTGAGTTTAAGTCAGCGATGAGCTATCATCGGCGGATTCATAATACTGTCCAAAGCATCAACAATGCAAAAGCTTCTCATTTCTTTATGCTGCCTCGGTACGCTACAGCTTACCGCCTGCTCATCCAGCGAGGAGAGGGAAAATGCGCCCACCACCACCTTCCTGGAGCGCATCCCCATCGTCTATCGCCCTGATATTCAACAGGGAAATATCATTACTCAGGAAGCGGTGGATAAGCTGGAACCGGGAATGTCAAAACGGCAGGTCCGCTTCGTGCTCGGCACACCCATGCTGGTGGATGTATTTCACCTGAATCGCTGGGATTACCAATACGCCAATACACTAGGCTGGGGCGATACGGAAAGAAAGCGCCTTACCCTGTATTTCGAGAATGACAGCCTGATTCGCCTGGAGGGGGACTTCCGCCCCAACCCCGGCGTTGTCGACCAAACGACTGTCAAGGAAACCGTGGTTTCGGTACCTGACTACGAAGACCCGGACAAGGGCATCCTCACCCACGCGATGGAAGCGGTAGAGACCATTTGGACGGATGACCCGGTTACATCTACATCCCCTGGTGGACAGGCCATGCAGGAGGCCGCCGAGGCCAAGCAGGCAATGGAGAAAGAGTCGGTCTTACAGACCCAGAGCACACCCACCGAGGCACCGGTGCAATAGTCTGTTGATCAGCCCCGCTTCTTGAGGCTCTTTCCTTCTGCTGCACGCTTCTTACGCTGTTCCTTGGGGTCTGCGATCAAGGGCCGGTAGATCTCAACCCGGTCGCCCTCACGCAGTTGCGTGTCCGTTTTGGTCATTTTGCCGAACACACCGAACTTATTGGTCTCGATGTCAATCTCAGGAAACAACTGGAGTATCCCCGATTTCTCCACCGCCTCAGCCAGGGTAATCCCCTGCACCGCCTGCACCGTAAGAATCACCTGCTCGTCCGGCCTGGCGTAAGCCACCTCCACCTGAATCGCTTGCTCAGCCACCGTATACCTCGTCCGCCCGCTTGCAAAAGGCCTCGACCATGTTGTTGGCCACGTGATTAAACACACTCCCGAACGCCTTGTTGATCAAGAGACCCGAGAACTCAAAATCCAATTTAAGCTCAACCTTGCTGGCGTCCTCGCGCAGTTCGGTGAAATACCAGTCACCACGTAATCGGCGGAAAGGTCCTTCCTGCAACTCCAGGCTCATCCAACGTCCTGTTTCGAAACGGTTACAGGTGGAAAAGGCCTGCTTGATGCCCATGCGGGCCACAACCAGCTCAGCGCAAATCTCATTCGGCGCGTCTTTCAATATGCGGGTCGAATGACACCAGGGCAAAAAACTCGGATAGGCCTGCACATCCTTTACCAGATCAAACATCTGCCGGGCGCTGTGATATACCAAGGCACTCTTGTGCACGATGGCCAATTAAAACCACCCCATGCCGCTCATGAACACCAGCAATACACCCACCGGTGAGACATAGCGCACCAGGAAATGCCAAACGCGATAACCCAACCCATCATCCAGTGCAAGCTCCTCCAGAGTGGACGTCCTGGACATGAACCAGCCGGCGAATACCGCCATCGCCAGCCCACCCAATGGCAACATGAAGTTTGCGGTGAGAATATCCATCATATCGAAAAATCCGTTGCTCTTTTCGTCACCGCCAAAACTGAATGTGAATGCCCAGTCGCTGAACGACATGATGGTAACGATACCCAGGCACCAGGCCACCAAGCCGACCAAGGTAGCCGCCCTCACCCGCTGCATGCTGCGGTTTTCCACCAGCCAGGCCACTGCGGGCTCGATCAGTGAGATAGCCGAGGTCCAGGCCGCAAACACCAGCAGGATAAAGAACAAACTACCGAAAAACGCACCGCCCGGCATGTGGCCGAAGGCAATGGGCAGGGTGAGAAACACCAGCCCGGGCCCGGCTCCGGGTTCCAGACCGTTGGCGAATACGATGGGAAAAATCGCCAGACCCGCCAGCAGGGCCACCAGCGTGTCCATTAGGGCGATAATCACCGCGGATTTTGTAATGGAGGCATCCTGGGGTAGATAAGAGCCATACATCATGATGGCGCCCATACCCAGGCTCAGAGTGAAAAAGGCATGCCCCATGGCGGTGATCACAGCACCCTGGCTCAGGGCGCTGAATTCTGGTACGAACAGAAAATCCACCCCCCGAGCAAAATTGCCGTTACTCACCGCGTAGCCCACCAGCACCAGCAGCAATACGAAAAGAATCGGCATCAACAGGCGCACGGCCCGTTCCAGGCCTGAACGTACACCCTGAGACACCACAAAAGTAGTCATCGCCATAAAGATGGAGTGCCAGGCCAACAGGCGTTCCGGATCACCTACCAGCGCACCGAACAGGTCCGATGCGCCATCCCCCGTCAGGCCGCTGAAAGCGCCGGATGCGCCACGGAAAATATAGGCGATGGCCCAACCGGCAATGACGCTGTAGTAGGAAATGATGAGAAAACCCGCAATGACGCCGCCCCAGCCGACTACCTGCCAGAAACCGTGCTGGCTCTCTTCATGGGCCAGGCTGCGCATGGTATTGATCGGGCTCTGCCGACCCCGACGCCCTATCAGCACCTCCGCCATCATGATGGGAATGCCGATCAGCAGCACGCAAAACAGATACAGCAGGACAAAGGCCCCGCCACCGTTCTCACCCGTGATATAAGGAAACTTCCACACATTACCCAGGCCCACTGCCGAGCCAGTGGCCGCCAGGATGAAGGCGAACCGGGACGACCACATCCCATGTATTGAATTGCGTCCCGACATGTAGAGGCCCCTTCGAGTGAGCTAATTAGGTTAGAATCCGCACATTTTCCGTAAAACGGCGTAGCCTAACAAGCACGGTGGCACCCTCAGGGACATCAAACGGTTCAAACCAATGGCAAAGAAAGGTAAAAAGAAAGGCGCTGGTGGTGGCGCCACCATCGCATTGAACAAAAAAGCCGGGCACGATTATTTTATCGAACAACGCATCGAGGCCGGCCTGACCCTGCAGGGCTGGGAGGCCAAAAGTCTGCGTTCACACCGCGTACAATTGAAGGAAAGCTATGTGGTGGTGAAAAACGCTGAGGCTTTCCTGCTCGGCTGCCATATCACCCCATTGCAAACCGCCTCCACCCATATCCACCCGAATCCGGTGCGCGCCCGCAAACTGCTGCTACACCGTCACGAACTCAGCCGTCTCATTGGCCAAGTTGAACGGGCGGGCTATACCCTGGTGCCCACCGCCATGTATTGGAAAAAGGGCCGGGCAAAACTGGAAATAGGACTTGCCAAGGGCAAGAAACAGCACGACAAGCGAGCCACGGAGAAAGACAAGGATTGGCAGCGGGACAAGTCCAGGATGATGAAAATCCATTGATAGAGGGATTGTGGTGGAACCTATCCGGACGTAATATGTCTCATCTGATGCACGGTAAGTAAGCCTGTGCGGCAGTTTGGAATGAACTTGGGGGCGACCTGGTTTCGACGTGGGTCACAAAACCTGAGGTGCATGCCGAGGGCGCAGATTTCCTCGTTAATCCATCTGTACTTTATAGTTGCCAACGACGACAACTACGCACTGGCCGCTTAAGGCGGTCAGCCTCTGACTGTTTCCTGCCTGTGGGGGATAGGTTTCAGGGGTCACTAAGCACGGGATCGCAGTGATGGGAGCCTCGACCTGATCTGCTAAAACCTTAGGGGATCGCTGTCTTATCGCCCTGTCCGCCGGGCGGAAGCCGGCTAAATACAATAGACGCGACTAAGCATGTAGAGCCAACGGCGGAGGGCTTGCGGACGCGGGTTCGATTCCCGCCGCCTCCACCAATTCAAAGTCCAAAAACATCCAAGACCATCCTCAAGCCCGCATACCAGCGGGCTTTTTTATGGCCAGATCTTCCGTTATGCGGTTGCCACCGAGCGGGCTGAACGTGATCCAACCGGCGACCTCAAGGGCGCGCTCCCGCCGGTGAAAGGCACTCACTTTGCTGCTGTGACTGACCCCAAGAAAGTTGCTGGGGTACTTCGGGCAATCGACACCTACGAAGGCACATTCTTGATTGTGCGCTGCGCTCTCCGCCTTGCTCCACAGGTCTTTGTGCGCCCTGGCGAACTGCGCCATGCGGTATGGGGTATGCGGTATGGGCGGACATAGACCTGGATGCCGAAGAATATGACGCGGGACGGTACATTTCATCCAGGACCGGGAACTCAGGGATTTGTTTCTGGGCATGGATTTATAGGGGGTTAGTGAAGTCTCCGCGCATTTATATGCGCGACAGTGGCCTGACCCACGCTCTGCTCGGACTGGCGGATGCCAACCAGCTTTCCGGTCATCCCGTCTACGGCTCCAGTTGGGAAGGCTTCGTCATCGAAAATCTTCTGGCGTGCGCCCCGGAACGCACGGCGGCCAGTTACTACCGCACCGCCGCCGGGGCGGAAATCGATCTGGTGCTGGACCTGCCAGGCAGCAAGCGGTGGACAGTCGAAATCAAAAGCGGCCTTACGCCCGGCCTTGAAAAGGGCTTTTACAACGCCCTTGAAGACATCAAGTCCGATCAAAGCTTCGTTATTACCGCCGGAGACGAGCGTTATCCCATCACGCCGGACACCGATGCGATCTCTTTGCCAGAATTGGCCCAGGAACTGCGCCATACTGCGCAATAGCTCCTCTTCTTCCATTCGAAAGCTTTACCAACTTTTCCATGTTCCAGGTGCGCCCTTGCCGCTCCTCATGACCGCCTACGGCCACACCATCGAGACCCAGACGCTCCACTATCTGTTCATCCAGGACCGGGAACTCCGGGATTTATTCCTGGGCATGGATTTGTAGGGGTCAAGGCAAGGCTTTCCCCGAGAAGTAATTCAGAATGTCTATGCGCTGTTGAGGAATACCGATGATATCTATTCCACCCTCACGGATGAGATAGAACACGACGTGGGACCCCTGGAAATAGCTATAGTAATCCTCATGCACATCCAACCTGTGTTGACCAACTTCCGGACTTTCCGCCAGCCATTCAAAACGCCGTTCCATGGTGCGCAGATACGAATCACGCTGCTTCCGGCCCCACGTTTTGAGGGTGTAGCGTCCGATAGCCTTCAGGTCCTGCTGCGAGCGCGGCGTAATCCGGTAAGTTTTCGTCATTCCTCTAATTCTTGATCCAGTTCAGTGATCAAGCCTTCCATGGAGAAGTCTTTGACGAATTCACCCCGCCGAGCTTGTGCTTCACCTTCCGCCAAGTGTGCTCGCAGGGCCGCAAGGCGGCTGCTCCGCTCTTCCATGTGGCGCAGGGCGTCCCGCACGACCTCGCTGGCCGAGCCGTAGCGTCCGCTGGCGATCTCGTTTTTGATGAAGACTTCCCAATGCTCTCCCAAACTCATACTGGTGGTTGCCATGATTGATACCTTATATATTCATATTTACTATATATGAATATGTCTTGGCTTTTTGGGTGGCACAAGAAAAAAGAGAGAGTTTCACAGTAGATTTTTAACAGGTACTTTTTTTCCGCATTTATATCGTGTTTTACCTCGCTGATAACCCTATTGATATCATTCTATTATCGTTTCTTCAGGATGAATTGTGGCCATTTGTATGACCGCTTCTATGTCCGCTTTCTTTTCAGGTCAACCTATGGCAACCCCTGCCCGGCAAAGGAGGATGTTTGTTCTGCCATGATCACATGATCCAGGGTCCTTAGATCGATCAGGGCCAGCGTTTCTTTCAGTCTTTGGGTGATCTTCCGGTCGACCTGGCTGGGCGTGGCGTCTCCTGAAGGGCGATTGTGCACCATACTGCACGCCGCCGCGTTGTGCTTGAGGGCCGCCTTGACGACTTCCCTGTGATATAAGAGTCATACCGGGTGCTTGTGTAATCATTTTTATATTGAATATGTTTTGATAAAATATATTACTAGACTCAGGAGCATAAGATTACATTATAAATTCAACCGATGTTTTTTTGTTCCGCGTAGAGCCAACACCCGACCTAAATATTTTTTCGCACCGACTGCCAAATAAGTGTAGTTTTTCATTAAAACGAATTAATTCAAGAACATGCAAAAGCACAACACGAAATTCTCTATCAATAAATATTTTTTTATAATCACATTGTTGTTTATTGCTTCTTTTATCGCTGTATTACCTCATATACTGATTGGGTTTCCAATAACTCATAGCTTCTATTTTAATATACCGTGGCATCAATATTTCTCAGAACAACTATTCAACGGTGAACTTTATCCACGTTGGCTATTTAATTATATAGACGGACTTGGCGCTCCAGTTTTTTACTTTTATGCACCAATACCATTTTATCTATTTTCTTTCATTGAGTTGATGCTCGGCGACAACACTGGCAATTATGTGACTTTTACGATCGGTCACATGATGATTTTTTTCCTTTCCGGCATCGCATTTTTCTTTTTTATATCGCGCCACACAACAACATATTGGGCTGCTATTACGTCAATATTATATATGTTTCTGCCATATCACTATATTGATTTAGAAGTTCGAGCAGCTCTGGGCGAATCATTTGCATATATATGGATTCCTTTGATCATGATAGGGATATGCAACAATGAAAAAACCTGGTTAAAATTATTATTTTCAGGATTTTGTTATGCAGGGTTGATACTTTCCCATTTGCCAAGTGCATTGATTACTGCTCCAGTAATCGCAATTTACTCGCTATTTTTTACTAAAAAAAACCACTGGTCGCATGCTTTTGTACATTCATTGTTTGTCGGGATTATTGGAGTTACAGTCAGTGCCTTTTATATTTTACCTGCAATACTACTTCAAGATACACTACCGTATGATGCATGGGTGACAGGATCGGGCAGTCATTTTCAAGCATCAAACTGGCTAATAGGCAAGGAAGGGATCAACGAATTTAGTATTAAGATCTATAAATCTCTCGCAATCAGTACCTTGCTCGGAGTCTGTGCAGCATTTGTTTACGGTGCAGCATTTATCATTACAAATCGAGACATCAAAACTGACAAAACGATATCGCGATTAGTCGCAGCTTCCCTACTGACCTTGGTTGTTTATTGGTTGCTTATGTCAACGGTATCAGAGCCCATATGGAAATATTTTCCGATTCTACCACAAATACAGTTTCCATGGAGACTTGGAATAGTTATTGATTTTTCCGGTCTATTGCTATTTTCTTTATCCGTACCGCCTATCCTTACATATACCTTATCATTATTTTCTATTGCTTATTCTCGAATATTAATCATTACACTCAGTCTTATCGCTTGCGTTGTTCTAACCTCATATGCATTAACAATAATTACATATTATTTTCCGAAGTCAACAGTCGCGTCAGACGAGGAAACTTTACCACTAATGCTTTCTGTTGAATATCGAACGAAATGGTTGGTGGAAAGCGCAATATACTTGCCGGATAAAAACATCAAAGACCTTACAGATATCGACCTCGCTAGTAAAATTCACAATACAGGCATATATAGATGGGCAGGTTTTGTTAGCCCCCTACCGACGATTGCGTCATTGCGGCCATTGGCACATAATGAAGCTATAACAATAAATGATAGCAATACAGTCAGCTCATCAATCTCCGCAACTCTTAGATCACCAGCGACCATCCGTATCAGGAAGGTTTATTATCCACATTGGCAGTTGAAGAATTTCTCGGGTGATAATGTTAATATTTATCCTGATATGCAAACAGGCCTTATAGTTTTCGATCTTCCAGCCGGCGAGCATATGTTATATTTAGACCGGCGTCTGTTGCCGGTTGAAAAAAAAGGAATACTTGTATCACTGGTATCAATCGTTGCGTGCCTTATTTGGATATCTATCCTTGCATATCGCAAAGTATATCGAATAAGGATAGATCGTGCGAGGAACGAGCCACGATCTTATCCTGGTGTTGGACAAGCCCGTCGATGACCACTGGGGGCCGGGGATAAGCAAATATCTTTTTCTTGGTCTCGGGGACAAGGTGCAAGCATGGGACGAGCACCTTTTCAAAGGCAAGCAGGGGCCTCAGCCGGTTAAAAGACCAGTCAAAATAAGCCTCTATGTCATATGATGAACCGGCCCTCCTCCAGCAGGTGTGTTGAGGTGTGTTCCCTGCCCAATGACGCTATCCGGACAACCAAGCCGGCCTGACGTAGCGCACGAAATCCATGGCGGATTTGCACTGCGGACACTTGAACGCGGGTCTTGGCCGTGCCGCTGCGGCTTCGATCACCACCTGCAAAATCAGCTGGACCAGGAGCAGCGTTTTTTTGGCGTTGCCGTGCAGGAATCCGTAATCCCGGACCCGGCGCAAACCCTTCGGCAAGACATGCTGGAGCACCAGCCACAGGAACTCTTCGCCCTGGAGGGTGCGGTACAGGGTCTGGCCGGTGTTGCTGTCGGTATAGCGGAAGATCACCTCCCCGTCTTGGCTGGAAACGATGTTCTTTTCGCTGATGACGCCGCGATACAGGTATCGGGACAAGTACTCCAAGGCCGGCCGGCCTTTGCCGACATGCTTGCAGTCCACCACCCATTGTTTCGGTAGATCGGCGGGTATCGGAAGGCCCGCCGCCTTGATCCCGGCCAGCAACCGGGCGCGAAACACCTCGGCCAAGGCGAATTCGTTGAACAGGTATTTGCCTTTTGTCTTTTTCCAGCACCTGTTCTTGCGATCCACGCCGCCGCCCGGGACGACCACATGCAGATGCGGGTGATATTCCAGACGCCGGGAGTGGGTGTGCAGCACCGCAGTCATGCCGATATCGGCCCCGAGATGTTTTGGGTTGAGGCCGAAATCCTTCAACGTACTGGCCGCGCAGGCGAACAGGAGATTGTAGATCGTTTTTTGATGGTTTCGGGCCAACGCCCTGAGCTCGTAGGGCAGAGTGAAGGTCGCCATGAAATACTCGACCGGAAGGAGCTTGGTGCGTTGGCGGTCCAGCCAGCGGCTGGTTTCATGGTTTTGGCAACCCGGGCAACTGCGGTTCCCGCAGGAGAGCGGAAGCAGAACCCGGGTATCGCAATCGGGGCAACGCAGCAGCAACTGTCCGGCTTTTTTCGTGCGGCAGCGTTGTATCGCGGAGACGGCCTTGAACTGCACGACCGAAAGCCGGTGCCCGTATCGGCTCGTGAAGGCCGAAAGGTGGTGCTTGATTACAGTGGCCAATTCCATGGTTACAGCCTCCTCAAATCGACATGCAGGCGGCTGACCATGCGGTTGATGGTCGAGACGGTTTCTTGTTCGGTGATATCGGTGAGGTGGGTGTAACGGGCGGTGGTGGTGGGGCTTGCATGACCGAGCAGGACTTGGATATGGCGCAGGCTCAGCCCCTGCTCAAGCAGATGGGTCGCGTAGGCGTGCCGGAGAGAATGTATCGAAACTTTTTTTTATCCCACACTTTTCCACCACGGCCTTCATGGCCGCTTGGGCGCCGCCTCGATCCATGTGGGTGACGGCGTTGCGAATGCGCTCGGGTGAGCCGACCGGATTGGGGAACAGCAGCCGGGGGTGGCAGTGCTTGCGCCACAAGGCGCGCAGTGCTTGGTAGGTGAGGTCGGGCAGCGGAACCATGCGGTCCTTATGGCCCTTGCCGCGGCGGATATGCACCTGTTTGCGTTCCCCGTCGATGTCGCCCACCTCCAGCGCCAGCGCCTCCCCGAGGCGCAGCCCCATGGAATAGGTGGTCAACAGAAAGACCCGGTAGCGCAGTTTGCGAGTGGCACCGATCATCCGTTCGATCTCGGCCATGGTGAGAATATCCGGCAACGAGTGGATCTTCGGCGGCTTGATGATCTTCACCCAGGACCAGTCAAGCCTCAAGACATGCTTCCAAAAGAACTGTAGACCGTTGCGGTCGACCTTGACGGTGCTCCAGGAGTGGGATTCGACCAGTTCGGCGAAATACTCCTCCAGTTGGCCGGTGCTGAGCCGGTCGGGAGAGCAGTCGAAGTGCCCGGCAATCCGGCGCACTGCGCGGGCGTACACGTCTATGGTGCTGTCGCTTTTGCCCTGAAGCTTCAAAGCCCTGAGGTGGCGCCTGTACTGGCTGTCGAAGCGCTCTTGTTCGTCGGTTCCCATGCTAAACTCCTCTTGAATCGTGCCCGGGATTGGGCAGCCAGAGGGGTTATACACGAAGTCGTCGTTTTTTCCGCCGCGAAGCGGCTTCGTCCAACAAGCCGTTTAATGCTAAATGCCATCCTTTTTCTCAATACCACCATATTGCCATAACTAACAATACTAATCATACAAAAGATCCCCGCGTGGTGATTTTTATTTGTATAACAATTGCTGTATTGATAATTTCCATTAAATAATGACAAACTCCAAAATCAATATTATTCGAACAGCCAGCTTATTGGGCATAATTACTTACGCATTACACCATAGTGCTTTGTCAGGTTATTTTAGACTAGACGATGGAGAGCACTTGGTCTTTGCTGCATTATATTCCCCTTGGGAATATTTTTTTAATCCGGAAATAACAGGCCAACAATCATATTATCGTTTTGTTACCCCATGGAATGCACTCACATATGATATAAACATATTTTTATTTGGACTGAATCCCCAATGGCATTATCTGACACAATTATTGATGCTTTGGGCAACAGGATTGGCAACATATTTGTTTCTTTTAAGATGGTGCCCTATCAAATGGGCATTATTCGGAGCGCTATTATTTTTAGCAGGCGGCTCCACTGCTTATGCAGCCCAAGAACTCATGGATGGTCATTACATACTTGGCTTGTTTTTTACTATATTAACCATTCATTTTTATTTTATAGCTTTAGAAAGAAATAGTTTTTGGTTTTTATTGGGCAGTGCTTTATTTTATTTATTTGCAGCCTCTAGTAAAGAAGTATACGTTCCCATTATCATAATTATACCATTTCTTACTTTATCTAACCCCTTAACACCAAGTATAAAAGCAAGGCTATATTATTTTTTACCATTTATGGTAGTTGCATTATTCTATATTGCATGGAGATATAATGTTTTAGGCGGAAGCTTCATAGGAGGATATACGAAATCGATACATATCGATATTAGTACAAGCATCATAAGCAAGACATTGGTAAATTTTTACAGTATACCCTTAGTACTGCTTGGTAATAATTTTTTCTCATATCTATTATATTTTATAATAATTGCACTATCTATCGGTTATTTCCTAGAGCATAGGAATAGCATATTCATTTTTTTTATTGCAATTGCCATATTACTACTGCCTTTAATACCAGTGAGTGATCAACTAGACAAACTGGGAAGGTATTTGTTATTCCCAACGTGGGTTTTTTCAGTTTATTTAGCAATACTAATTTCAAATCATGATAAATATATTTACATACAATATATATTAGCTACGTCAGTTTTTGTTATTACATTGCTAGCAACCTATAATGAAATACATAATTCAATATTAAAAGGCATACATAAAGAACAAGACATAATTACACAGTTTATTTTAAACTCAAATTCAAAACAAATTCTGTATTTTTCTGATGTTGCCAATTGGTCATTATTGGCCACATACGTGCTTAGTGCAGAAGAACAGCTGAAATCATCATTTACAGATCGCGCGAAAATAGTAACTGATGCAATACAATTACGCGGTATGGATTTAGAACAAAAAGATGTTTTATCTTACGATAAAAAATGTAATTGCATAATTAATATAAATCACAAAATAAACAAATTAATTCGCGGGGCCACCGACAGGCAAAAAAATAAACCATTGACTATCGAATTGGAGTATTCCAAACCGACCTTATCATGGAAAGTGGGACCATATTCTGATGGCTACTATGAGTTTTACCTGAACATAAATAATTTAGACGCAACAATATTGAATAAAAATTATTTCCGCATTATTTTTCCAAGAAACGGAAAAATAGGTTTCAGTCCAAAAACCAAGCTAGTTTTCTATGTGATTTATTACTCACCGGAAGGCTGGTTTACTAAGAGTGATATATTGAGTTTTACATTCACAAACGAAAAAATCTTAAGTTGGTCTAACAATGCAAAGCAATATTGAATCAATCTGGCTCTGTTTGTTTGAGAAAAATCGAGAATGAACTAAGGAAGCATATTTATTTTCTTTAACTCAAATAAGTATGCCACCCGCAGAGCGGCGGCTTACTTCATTTGACTGAAGTTTCACCGATTTTACCTGCCACCGATTCAAGCCACCATGCGAAGCAGGAGGGAGAGGAAAGAAGTATTCGGGGATTTGTGCGCATCGGGCCAAAAGCGTAGAAAATCCTCGCTCAATCCTGACCCTGGGAAAACTCAAAACGGGTATTCCGTTAGACTGGGAACTGGATTTCACTCCAATTTGTCACAACTACGTCCCAAGCTCTCACGCAGCCCGATGCCCTATTTCGCTAAGTTTCTCTAACGTATCCGGAAACTTTCTTACCACCAAAATCAGTGTTTCCCTGAGCAAAAATCGGTTTCCACCCTTCAGTATAGCCACCTGCATAATTGAACGATGATCGTAGTGAAGGCCCAGCACCCCGATATTGCCACGAGCTTAGGTAAACTCCCTCGGCAAGCATTGGCATAATATGCCAATTGAGCTAGGATATATTCGTTCCAGCTGAAAAGGTACCTCGCTATGCCGACACGCAATGTGGTGCTCACTGACCAGCAAGCGGAATTGATCGCAAAGCTCGTCCAATCCGGTCGTTACCAAAACGCAAGTGAGGTGCTTCGGGACGGCCTTCGTTTCCTGCAACGTCGCGAACGTGAGGAAACGGCCAAACTCGAAGCTCTCCGTGGCGCACTCGATGAAGCAGAAGCTGCAGTCGCCACGGGAGATCTCTATGACTACACTCCCACTTTGCTCGACGATATCGACGATGAAGGGGAAACAATCTCCACTCGAGATCCTCAAGTATGAGGCGGATCCGTGTCACCGGCCCAGCGAGACGCGACATCACCAAGATACTTCGACACAGTAGTGCAGAATTCGGCGATCAGGCGCGCCAGCGTTATCGGAGGCTTATCGAGCAAGCACTGAAAGATCTCGGGGCCGACACAAACCGAGTCGGCGTGCAATCCATCAATGACATTCGGAAGGGTTATTTTCTCTACCACTTGAAATGGAGCCGTAAAGCTCCAGTAGGCCCACCCGTGCACCAACCCCGACATCTGATCGCTTTTTATATCGACAATTCGGACGATATCATCGTGGCGCGAATGTTCCATGAACGACAGATGCTGTCCCAACATCTTACGGAGCCGGATAATCGCTAAGTAATCTAAGTAATCTATGCTCGCGAACAGCGAGAAGTCGAAGCACAACTCGCTTCCATTTCTATGGACGAAGAGCGGCTTATTCTCGCGACCGGCAGGTACATCGGAGAAGGATTCGATGACGCTCGACTCGATACCCTGTTTCTTGCACTGCCGGTGTCCTGGAAAGGTACACTCGAGCAATACGCAGGCAGGCTACATCGACTACACCCTGACAAAAGCAAAGTTAGAATCATGGACTACATGGACCGCAAGGTGCCGATGCTAGCCAGAATGTTTGAAAGACGACGCGTCGGTTATCGCGCCATGGGATACCGGGAAGACGATAATGGGACTTTCTTGGAATAGTCAACACTGCCCAGATGCTCACAACCTACTGAGATTCAAATGCCATTGGCGTGAGTTGGAATAGAGTGGTGCGCGGGGTAACAGCTTTTCCTGAAATCGAGCTATCCAACTTCTCGGTAAGCTCTGAACTTGCTGATACGTAACGAACTCTTCTGAAACAATTTCAGCCGTACCGAGGGATTTACAATATTCCAACTTATTGTTTTAAATGACAATTGGCGGAGAGGGAGGGATTCGAACCCTCGGTCTTTCTTTACATTTCAACTGGTTATTGATCCATGCTGGCAGAAAGCTGTCAAAATCGGCCCTGGGTTACTCATCGATGAGCGTTCACGGAAGACCTGAATCCAGCCAACAGGCCAATTTAGCTGCAACCTGCGAGCAGAAAGCAATGTGTTTCTATTCCTCGGGACTTGTGTTTATCTTACTAGGTTCTGTAACATGCATCGTCGATGGCTACACCTACGACTCATACGGACAAAATTCTCGACCTGGTAAGAAAATCGGGTGTACTGCGTCCACGGGACCTCGATGCCCATGGCATTCCCCGAACCTATCTCAGCCGGCTGCTGGCTGCCGGCAAGCTACACAGGATCGGCAGAGGTCTATACGTACTCCCCGATAGTAAAGTTACGGAACACCGCTCTATAGCAGAGGCTTGTAAGCGTGTACCCAAAGGCGTGATCTGTCTCCTTTCCGCCCTTCGATTTCACGAAATCACTACACAGGCGCCCTTCGAAGTCTGGCTAGCCATCGGAGAGAAGGCTTGGCGCCCACGCGTGGACTACCCTCCTCTACGCATCGTCCGTTTCTCTCCGGCTGCGCTCGACTCCGGTGTCGAGGAGCATCAGGTCGAAGGTGTAACCATCTCCGTATTCACTCCGGCGAAAACCGTCGCCGACTGTTTCAAGTACCGGAATAAAGTCGGTCTGGATATTGCCGTTGAAGCGCTAAAGGAATGCTGGCGGTCGCGGCGCTGCACCATGGATGAACTCTGGAAGTACGCCAAGGTTTGTCGCGTTCAGAACGTCATGCGACCTTATCTGGAATCGATAGCAACATGACCAGCAACCGGGAGAAAAACACCGCGGTTTCGGTACGCGACCGGTTGCTGCAGCTGGCAAGACGACGGGGTGAGGATTTCCAACTGATCCTGACACGCTATGGGCTGGAACGGCTCTTGTACCGGCTGAGCCAATCCGAGTACCGCGATCGCTTCATCCTCAAGGGGGCAATGCTTTTCACCCTTTGGGACGACCAGCCAAATCGCGCGACCCGCGACGTCGACTTCCTCGGATTCGGCGATAGTGATGAAGACGCTGTGCGAGATACCTTTCGCGCCCTGTGCAAAACAGCCGTCGCCGATGATGGTCTCGTGCTGCATGTTGACAGCGTGCGCGTTGACCCTATCCGCGATGTGACGGAATACGGGGGCATGCGCGTGACGCTACTCGGTGAACTGGCCGGTGCTCGTATACCCATCCGAGCCGACATTGGGTTCGGCGATGCTGTGACACCTGAACCTGAACGCGTTGAATATCCTACGTTGCTGGGATCTCCGGCGCCGCTATTACGTGTCTATCCGCGTGAAACCGTCGTTGCGGAAAAGTATCAGGCTCTGGTCCACCTTGGCATGGCAAACAGCCGGATGAAGGATTTCTATGACCTTTGGGTAATGACTCAACGGTTTGAGTTCGACGGAGCCACGTTATCCGAGGCCATCAACAACACCTTTGCGCGTCGCGAAACTCTCTTGCCGGTACAAACACCGCCCGGCCTCAGCCGAGAGTTCCACGGTGACCATCAGAAGGCCCGGCAATGGGACGCGTTTCTTCGCAAAGGCATGCTGTTATCTACTTCGACTTCTCCGTCGCTCGAGCAGGTTTGCCAAGTTCTCGAGGAGTTCCTCATTCCTCCAACATCAGCATTGATACAACGCCATGCCTTCCTGGAGCATTGGCAGCCCGGTGGACCTTGGAAATCGGCAGTCGGTTGAATCTCCGAGATGGCCTTGAGATAGAGATGTCCGATCGCAACAGCATACTAAGG
>RRYU01004052.1_pt1 | contig 22931 bp, 28 predicted proteins | sample 2162651 | NCBI WGS metagenome assembly RRYU01 (sample SAMN10267283, study PRJNA491782) | microbial mat metagenome | isolation source: biomat in the production well | place: Japan: Minami-Kanto gas field, natural gas well KTG3 | collected 2017-06 | reverse complement strand
CATGCAGGTCTAGGACGCCGGCGGAAAAACACGCTCGTTGCATTTTAGATGTTCAGCGGAAATAAGGAGTCAAGCATGCGTTTTTCGACATACCGAAACGAGGGGGACCTGGCTTCCCTGGTGGAGCGGCTCTATCCCTCCGCGATCAAGTCGGGACGGCGCCAAGAGGCGGAGGCGGAACTGTTGCGGCTCAATCCCACCCTGCGCGAGCTGGACGGGATGATAGAGGGCACCCCGTTGCTGGTACCGGAGCTGGAAGGTGTCACGGCCGCCGGGGAGTCGGCACCGGCGGGCAGTGGCATGGCGGAGATGCTGGCAGCGATGGGGCGGGCCCTGGATGACGTCCGGCCTCGAATCGAGGAGGCACTCGAACGTGAGAAGGAGGATGCCGACCGTGCCGTCAAGCTTGCGAAATCACGCCGGCTGCGCAGTGTGGCGGACAAGGATCCGGAGATGGCCGAACAATTGGAGCGAACGGCAGAGTCCGCGAAGTCCCGTATCAAGGAGTTGGATGCCCGCAAGTCTCTCCAAAAACAAGCCCTGGATCGGTTGAAACAGGACATAGAAACTCTTGTTAAACAGCTGCCCGAAGCTTCATAGGGTCAAATGGCTGAACCGAAAGGTTGGGCTACGGGATTCCCGGGGGAACCAAGGTGGTCAACTTTGCAGATGCCGGCCGAAAGCATGCCAGCCCATGTGCAGGAGTTCGATTGGGATTTCCTGCTCGATTACCTTCTCGATCCGGATGAACGGCTGGTTCCGGTCGTCGGCAAGGAACTGCTGCGAATTCCGAACGACGGTGGTGGAATTCCACTGGAGCGGCATCTCGCCTGCGCACTTTTGGCCGCACTCGACCTGGACCTGTCCCTACCAGAAACCTTGTACTAATTGATTCCCTTGACTTTTTCTGGTCGCTGGCCGTAGCGTTCCTGGTATGAACGATTCCGGCGCCGTGTGCGCAGCCTCGGTGTCGACGAGGTGCGTATCGCCCCGCGCTCGCCCTGGCAGAATCCGAATGTCGAACGCCTGATCGGCTCCATCCGCTGCGAGTGCCTCGATCATGTCATCGTGTTCAACGCGTGTCACCTCAAGCGCCTGCTGCGCCCGACGCGACCACTGTATTTCCGACAGGCATGTTCGGCAATTATCCTTTCACACTGCTCGGGACAACAGGGTTAGAGTTCACGGACCCGAGCGGCAAACCGCGAGATGTAGCTTTCATCAAGTTCTTGTTGGCGAATGGCTGCACTGGCGCGTCTGGCTTCCCGAACATCTGCATCGGCCATGCACTCCTGCCCGGCACATTCTAGTGCTTCATTCTCAATCAGCAGTCCTTGCCGCTCATAATGCTTCCGGGCTTTGCTCGCTTTCCCGTTGGCTATTGCAACCGGCAATCTGGGCGACCTTGGCAGCACGGGCAACGACGGCGGGTGCCAAATGCTCATTGTCGGATAAGGAGATGCTTCTCTCAATCACGCCACTGGCTGAATACGAAATCGCGCTCTTTCTGTTGCGTGTGGCATCCGTGGCAGGATGCACCGCCGTCGTTCACCAGACGTTTGGCGCGGCTGTTGCCGGCCCACCCTTCGTAGCCCCAACCGTCGGTCTTGGAGAAACGTTGGCTGTCCTTGACCATGATGCCGATCAGTACGCGCTTACCTTCGACGGATGCATGGCCGGCATCCTGATTCTGAAGCAGGTCGAATACCAGTACCGAGCCGTCTTTGAAGCTGTTGCTTTTCAGGCCCGCCAGGGCGCGGTCATTGGCATAGACATGATGGACGCCGAGAAATGGATTCTCGAGCGGATGGCCCTTGTGGATGGTCATGGATTTCACATGAGCCCAGAGGCGATAACCGTCCGGGTAGTCGATCAGGTCGGCGCCAAGGGCCGTACCCGACAGGGCAAGTAGGGTGACGAAGCAAGCGTTCTTGGCGAGGAATCGTTTCATGATAATGTCTCCTAGTTGGATGATTTCGTTGAGGGACGGACTCCCGTCGAAACCCGAGCCGGCCGTCCCCTACTGTTTGCGATGCCTTGGTTCCTCCGAAACCGAGAGAGATATAACGTATCGACTCGATACGATAGTTACAGTTAAGCACCCGGGTGAGGCCTTGTCAAGAAGGTTTCGACACGAAACGGATTGACTGCTAGGGTGTGAGGTATGAAAGACGGTTTTACGGGAACTCAAATGAGCATCAGTCAGGTTCACACGACCTTGGAACGACTCTGCAACCTGATGCGGGTCGAGGCGCGCGAGCATGGCGCCGGTGACGGGTTGCTGCCGGTCCAGCTCGAGGCGCTGCACTTCCTGGCCCAATGCAATCGCTATTCGGATACCGTTCAGGGGGTGAGCGACTTCCTCGGCCAAACCAAGGGCACGGTCTCGCAAACCCTGAAGGTTCTGGAGAGAAGCGGGCTGGTACGAAAGCACCCTGATTCCAAGGATCGTCGACTCGTGCACCTGGAGATCACCCCAGAGGGCCGGAGACAGTTAGTGGGTGTGGTCCCAGCGCGTTTCCTGGTCGATGCGCTTCGACTGAGATCGGAAGCGGACATAAACCAGATGGCGCAGGATTTGCTGGCGTTGTTGCGCGCCGCGCAACAGGCAAGGGGCGGGAAGAGCTTCGGGGCGTGCAAGACCTGCCGTTTCAACGAAGTACTCGAGGACGGCTTTCGTTGTGGTTTGACTGGGGAGCCGCTGTCCAAGGCCGCTATCGAGAGGATCTGTCGCGAACACCAGTATCCGTGCGACAGGCCTGGATAAAGCGCCGACCGGTTAACCCGGTGGCCCGCAGGGATTACAGCCGGCTATTCCTTTGCGGACCCCTGTGCACAAGTGGGCCGGGTTGCTGTTGGCTGCCGCCAATCTTTTGTTCCTTGGGAGCCTGAGCCAAATCGACGCCAGCCTCGGCGCCACGATTTATCGCCTCAACCCGCGTGCGCAGGGCGTCGAAACATCCGGAAAACGCCTGCCGCTTGTCATCCGGGGCGACCGCCGCGGGATCGGGCAGGCTCCAGTGAATGCGCCATGGAGCACCGGGAAAATCGGGGCAGCTCTCGGCGGCGGCGTTGTCACAGACGGTGAGAACGAAGTCCAGTCGCGGCCCGCGTTCGGATGCGAACTCGTTGCTGGCGAATTTCTTCGTGCCTGCCATCCAGAAACTGGGAGCGAGATACAGGCGCAGGGCGGCCCCAGAAAGTCCAGGACGCGGGTGCTGTCCAGCAGCGCGTGCAGTTGCTTGACGGGTCTCAACATGAAGGTGTCTCTGGTTCAGTGAAGTTGGACACGGCCGTAATCGCCTGCGACTCCATAATCTTTCATGGCCGGTATGTGGTGGTTCGTGGTTGATATTGAGGGGATTGCCGTGCTGCCTGCGTGGCACGAGCCTCGTAACAGCCGGCGATGAAGGTCTCGTACAACGCGACAGCACGCGCAGGCTCCTCGCTCAGCAGTTTCTGAATGTCTTGCTCAACCTCTTCAAGCTCAGAGACGAATGACCAAGCCGCGTTGTAGTCGATGAAGTCTTCTCGTCGCAAGGCAAGCTCCATCGCCTGCTCGATCGGTTCCCGGCGGCGACCCCGCTGGGCTCGATTCATCGGTCGAATTTCGCCTTGGTGGCCTCGAGGTCGAAGGCGTCCGGCCTCCAGCCCCCGAGCCAGTTGCGCAGTCCTTCCGGGTCATCCTCGACGAAGTCCTCTCCTGTGTGAGCAAAGTGCACCATACGCTCGTAACCGGGCAGGCCGCCACAGTCCTCCGGTGGGCCGGCCTGCTCACCGGCCAGCAGTCGTTGCTTGAAGCTCTCCTTGTCCGAGATCACCCGGATCAGCTTGACCTCGTGACACCAGTCGTCACCAAAGTCGTAAAGGTACTCGCACCACTCTGTGACGTTTTTGCCCGTGAAGTAGCTCAATAACTTGGTTTCGCGGGCATCCGGCGTTGGGCGGCCGAAGTCCTCGTCGGTCGGGACACCCGCGATGGGCGCTCCGGCAAAGGTGGGCAGGCGAAACTCCCACAGATGATAGTCCTGCCACCCGAAGCTCTGCTGGATAGCTTTATGCAGCTGGGCGAAGGTCGAGGTGGTACGAATCAAAAAGCGCCGCCAGATCCGCGGTTGGATCTCCTGCAGCGAGACATCAAGTTCGAAATAGCGGGGCATAATAGTCTCTTCAGTTTCACCTTCGGCGGTGGTGGATTGGTAGTATATCGTAGACCTAGAAGGCGCACTCCGAGCGGGGCTGTCAGCTCTGGAATAGGGGGCGAGGTGCGTACCTCCAGTTACTTACCAGATTTTTACGCAGCATTTCAAGGGCGGCCTTGCTGCGCGGTATTTATGATGCCGGCCTCTTTGACTGCCAGCTAGAGGGCAACCTCCACCACCACTATCCCGAAAATAGCGAAACTACGGGGTGTTACACTTGAAGCGATCTTGAAATCCTGTATAGACGAAAAACTACGCATGTTCCTGGCGGATGCGAACAAGCGTTATTTGCTTAACGATCGGCTGACCACGCCCAGTGAATTCTTTGGGTTTGTTCGTAGGGTGTACCAAGGTGGATACTTCCTGAATGAAGACATCGCCATCGAATGCGATTCCTGGAGTAATGACGGGCTTCCAGATGTAAAGGTAAGAAATGACCGACTTCATGTCACTCGCCAAAGGCAACCTCAACGACCCGATCCTCATGGGGTGAGTGGCGCAATAATCCCATGGGAGGTGCCGGTGACCCAGCCGGGATCGGCGGTGCACCAGAAGGTATCGCCGGGGTGAATGTCCAGGGCGAGTTTCCCTGTCATGGAGTGCATTCGCACGGCATCCTGTACATGCACGACCCCTTTGGGCGTACCCGTCGTGCCGCTGGTGTAATGCAGCAATGCCCAGTCTTCAGGATCGGTGGGGTCTATCTGAAAATGCGGATAGGCCTCCTGCATCAGCTGGACCAGGTCCAGACAGATAGGGCACCGAGTCGCGTTTTGGGCTGGCCCGCTGATCAAGATGTATTTGAGGGAGGGCAGCGCTTCGAGCTGTTGTTCAATCTTCCGATGAAACAACGCCTCTGTCGTAACCAGGATTCGCGCCTGCGCCAGGTTCAGGCGGGTCTGAATGGGCTCCGGCCCGAACGCTGCGTACAGCGGGCAGAATACGGATCGGTTCTTCAGCGTACCCAAGGCAGCGACATATTGGTCCGGGACGTGTCCCAGCAAGGTGGCGACCCGGTCGCCCGGGCCGACGCCCAATCGCTTCAAGACATTGGCAAAGCGGTTCGTCAGCTCATGCAGTTGTGCATAGCTGAAATCATTGATATCTCCATCCCGAGTCAGAAAACGCAGTGCGATCTGGTCTCGAAAGGGTCCAGCCATATGACGGTCGACGGCCTCGTAGGCGATGTTCAGTCCTCCTTCTGGGAGACCTTTCAGGTCATGGGAGGCTGTTTTCCAGGAAAATCCTTTTACTGCGGACGCGTAATCCGAGAGATTGGGTGCGACTGCCCCCGTCGAGCCTGGTTTTCCGAGGTTGCCGCTCTGCCGCAATCGGTTGACCTTGGCGTGATTTGCACGCCTGCCGACGCCGTGCCGGACATCGTCCGCGGACTCGGAACCATAGGCCAGGGAGCCCACAACCGATGACGCCAATGCCTTGGCGGGCGGGACCGTTGCATTTTCCCCATCGAGCCTTTTCCGCCATGCCGGAGCAACGGTGGGAGACTCTGACGCAGAGCTTCGAGTCTCTCAACGTGGAAAAGTTGGATGGTGATCGCTATCGGGCCGCCATCGAATACCTGGCAGCCGATGGCAGCAAACGCAGCTACGTGTTCGAAGGTACCCGGGAGGAACTGAACGAGCAGATTGGCCAATCCCAGGAACTGCCGCCGACGGCACGCAAACACCTGCTCAACGCGCTGAACTTGAAAGGCGGCTGGCCCATGCCACATTTCACGGGTCCGTTTGACTTCGAAGAGATGATGCGCATGTGGCGTGAAGGGGGCCGGATGCATTATTGACCAGAGACTGCGGCATCCCCCTGCACATAGGATATGGGACGCCGGCTTGTGTAGGGGCCGGTAGCTGGATATACCCTCAGGTCCGCTCTGCTATCCCCTGTGGGTATAGTCCAGTTTCACCGCACCTCGATATCGATGTGTCTTTTAAACGCATTCTTTGCCTTTGGCAGCTCAACTCGCAACACGCCATCGCGATAGCGGGCGTTGGCCTTGCCTGGTTTTACCGGGGCGGGCAGGGGGATGTCCCGGCGGAAGCTGCCATAGGCGCATTCCATCAGATGGTAGCCGCCCTCATCGCTTTCGCGTTGGAAGCGTTTTTCGCCGCGTACGATAAGCAGGTCATCGAGTACCGTCAGATCGAAGCTGTCCCGTTCCAGCCCGGGTGCCTCCAATCGGACGACGACCTTGCCCTCGTCCTCGAATATTTCACCCGCCAACAGACCCCAGCCGGATACCTCCGCGGGTGGTGTTTCGCCCTTTTTGTTCGGCTTTTTCGGCGGAGTGAAACGGGTGAGCGCTTGAGCGGCACTGCCGCTGAACTGCCACCAGCCCTGGCCGAGGGAATCCCAGGCCTGTTCCAATTCATGCCGGATGTTGGTCAATGCAGTCATTGCCTCAATGTCCTCAAAAAGTGTCCGCTCCCCACTCGGGCCCGGACTTGTCCATGATCAGTTGCCGCGCACCTCGATGCGCTGTGGTTTGGCGTCCTCCGCCTTCGGAATGGTGACCGTCAGGATGCCGTCTTTCTGGGCCGCGTCGATGCGTGTCCCATCCAACTCCCGGCTCAAGGCAAAGCTGCGCCGATAACGTGGCGCACGCACCTCGGCGTACACGGCCTCCATGCCCTCGGGCATGTCCAGTTTCATCTCGCCTTCGATCAGCAGGGTGTCGTTGTCCATCCGTACCTTGAGGTCCTTTTTGGCGACGCCGGGAAGGTCCGCTATCAAGGTGATGCCGTCGGCGTTCTCCCATACGTCTACGTCGGGCAGTAGAGTGGGGGCCGGATGGGTTGGCTTTTGTTCCTGTGTTGTCACCGTCTTTTTGCTCATGGTCTGTGTCTCCGTATCGGGTTATCGCGTCACTTGATCTTGATGCGCTGTGGTCGGGTCTCTTCGCGCCGGGTAGCGGTTATGCGCAGCACGCCGTCACGGTAGTCGGCCTCCACCCGGGATGGATCCACCTCCTCGGTGAGGCTGATGACGCGCTTGAACGAACCGTGAAAGCGTTCACGTTTATAGACAGTGAGTTTGTCGTCTTCCTGTGGCAATCCGCTGTCACGGGAGCCGGAGATGGTGAGTACTCCCTTCTCCAGTGTCACTTCCAGAGCGGCGGGATCGATGCCTGGCAGGAAGGCGAACACTTCCAGCACCTTGGAGGTGGCGCCGACGTTAACTGGTGGAAAGCCACGGCCGAATGTAGAGCGAATGCTCGACGGCAGTCCCGGCTCGCCGAACAATAGGTCCATCTCGTGCCGCATGCGATCGAAGTCGTCGAATATGCTGCCTGGGAAACCCATGAGTGACGCGAACATGATTGTTACCTCCTGATCTAATAGATATCGAAGGGCCTCTCGGCCCGGTTTTCTCTAGCTGAAACCGGATAGCAGGACGGCGTGCTCAGGGGAGCCTGGAAGGGGGGCGTCGCAGTGCATCTATCCTGTCATTGTGGGATTGCTGCCATGTGGTATCGACAAACGTCCATCGCGAAGGCGCAGGCTGCTCCTGAAAAGAGGTCGGAGATGGCGTGGAAGAGTACTCTGATCGTCTGGTTCAGCATGACATCAATGCTGCCTCGGTGAGCCACGTGGACAACGATGCCCTGCATCCGGCTTTGATTCCTGATCTTACCTGGTGCTACGACTCCCGAGACTGCCGCGGAAGTTTCGGGCAGCCTTGCTTAAGATAAGGTTAAAGACATTGCGGGGTCGTCGATATGAGTGAATCACCGATATCTCTATCGGGGGAAGCGGGTAAACTGATTTCAGTTCGAGGCGGGGCATGCGATGAGCTGGATCGCCGCGCAACCACTCAACCCAACGCCCTCGTGGCATTGGGTGCCGGCCAGGGGAATGATCCGGAATGGACACTGATAACAGCGTAAACAAAGAATCGATCAGGCGTATTTTGATCGTGGACGACCATCCGTTGGTTCGCGCCGGCCTGGCCAGTCTTATTGACGGAGAATCAGACTTGGAAGTGTGCGGGCAAACAGACACGGTCCGCGAGGCACAGGACCTGATCCGGAGGAAGCAACCGGATCTGGCGGTCATTGACCTGTCGCTTTCCGACGGCAATGGGTTGGGGTTGGTGAAGTGGCTTAAGGCCCATCACAGCGGCGTCAAGGCCCTGGTGTGTTCCATGCATGACGAGGTCCTGTTCTCCCAACGGGCGCTCAATGCGGGTGCACTGGGTTATATCAATAAACAGGAGGCCACCACCGACGTGGTCGATGCCATCCGTCACGTGCTCAGGGGAAAGGTCTGGCTGAGCGAGATCATGACGGAGCGTATGCTCCAGTATATCGCAGATGGTCCCTCGGTATTGCAGGTTGGATCCGTCGCCAGCCTGAGCGACCGGGAGTTGGAAGTGTTCGGGTTGATCGGTCAGGGCTTGGGACCTACGCAGATCGCGGAGCAACTGCACCTCAGCGTTAAGACCATCGAGACTTACCGGGAGAAGATCAAGAAAAAACTGGATCTCAAATCTGCGAGCGAACTGATCCGCTGCGCCATGCAGTGGGTTCTCGAAGACAACTAATGGTTAAGGAGTTGTTCCCGGGGGAGGAAAGAGAACAGTTCGCCGCGATCATGCAGCGCATTGTCGATGCAGAGCCCATTGATGCCTATGAGTCCCGGCGGCTGACCAAGGATGACCGCACGCTCGACGTCTGGGTGACGCTCACCACGCTGGTCGGTGAAGAAGGCAACGTTGTCTCGATTGCCAGCACCGAGCGTGACATCACTCAGCGCAAGCAAACGGAGGCGCAACTGAAGGCGCTCAACCGGGAGTTGCAATGCAAGGAGCAGGAGTTCCGCTTGTTGGCGGACAATGTGCCGGCATGTTTTTCCTATATTGATGCCGGCCAGCGATACCGGTATGTCAATCGACGTTACGTAGAACTTTTTGCGCGGCCTGCCCAGGACATGATCGGCAAGACCGTGGAGGAGGTCCTCGGCTCGCGCTTCTACAAACGTGCGCTTCCACTTCGGCTATTCTGCCCAGGAGGCGATTGGTGTGAGCATCCAGTGCCTGTTCCGATAACCACCCTCCGTCCAATCAGTGGACCACGAGTCTCGGTGACCACGGTGTGCTGCCCCTCCTGGTGGTGTTTGTCGTAGAAATAGATCACCACCCAGTCGTGGGTGCGTTCCAATTCATGGGCGGCGGCCTCGCGCAGGTGCTCGGCAATTTGCCCGTTCATTGGTTCGGTCACGGCGGTTGCTCCAGTAGAAGAAATTGATCGAAAGCCCTGCTATCGATACTAACCCAAGCGTGGATGTGAGGCGGTTCGCCGAAGGAGTTTGCTATACCCCAGCAGACCCCAGCAGGATCACCTCGATTTCCTCGATGATCTCCTCCTGCCGCAGTTGCCGGCTTCTGCGGCTCAGCGCCTCCAACTGCTCGTCCAGATGGTGGCCAGCGCCCTCGAGTTGCTGTACTCGACGGCGGTTTTCGGCCAAGAGCGACGCAAATAGGATTTCGTGCAGCGCGGCGAACAGGTAGTGCTCGACCAGTCCCAACAGGAAGTCCGCGGCCTCCAGGTTCAACAGAGGTGGCATACGGGAGGGGGGAGAGGGGCCGGGGGAGTCGTGGAACGGAGGAAGCAGTGCCACTTCGGCTACTGCGACTGGATCGTCACAGTGAAGCACCGCCGTCAGGCTCAAGGGCCCCTGGCGTTCGCGCAGGCCGTAGACCGCCTCCAGTATCTCGACGAGGACCCGGTCGACCTCTTCGGCCACGTCTGCCCCGCCAACGCTTGCCACCAGGTGGACATCGCCCTCTATCCGCATACTCAGCCGCTGGCCGACACCGATAATGAACGGATCGGGTTCACCGGCATCCTTGATCCGGATACGCAGAAAATGCAGCAACTGTTCGTTGAAGTCCCCACAGAAGCCGCGTTCGCTGCCGATCAGGAGGTAGGCGGATCGCGGTGCCGGGGGCGGGAGGCAGTGGGGATGGAAGGCCAGAAAATCCGCTGCCGCCCGCTCCACGACACGCGCCAATTGCTGTTGGTGGTTCAGGAGCCGCCCGAGCTTGCGGGTCTCGATGTAGGCCAGGCTCTTCATGGAGTGGATGATCTTTCGGATGTCCTCCAGGCTGTGGATATGTTGTTCCAGGGCGTGGCGGTGGGTCATGTTACCGAGTCCACCTTTTTTTGGCCTCTGGTTTTGAGGATGCGGTATATGCCGGCGAGACCAGCCAGTGGGTCACCAACGCGACCCACTGGACGCGCTCATGGTCTAGGGTCAGCCCTTCGGCCTGACAACCGGCCCGCAACCGATCGAGTGCGGCTGGTATTTCGTCTGGCTCTGTGTCATCGAGCAAGCCCTCGTTGAAGGCGACCAGCCAGGCCATCTGGAACTCGATGGGCAGGGGAGCGAGCCGTTCCTGCTTGAAGATCTCGCGCAGGATGCGGCCGTGCCGCAGGGCAACTTCCATGCTGGCCTCCAGGCGCGCCCCGAAGTGGGTGAATACCTCAAGCTCCAGGAAGCGCAGGTAGTCGAGCTTGATGCGTGCGCTCTCCTCCGCTATGCGGGGGTGCTGGGCGGCTGCACCGATCCGCGATACCGAGCGGGCGATGTCGATGGCGGGGCGAAAACCGCTGGCGAACAGTGTCTGGTCCAGGTAGATCTGCCCATCGGTGATGGAGATCAGGTTAGTAGGGATATATGCGGCGATCTCGCCCTGGCGGGTCTCCACGATAGGCAAGGCGGTCATGCTGCCGCCGCCGTGCGCGGCGTTGAGGCAGGTGGAGCGCTCCAGCAGCCGTGCATGTACGGAGAAAATGTCCCCTGGATAGGCCTCGCGCCCCGGCGGACGTCGCAGCAGCAGGGACAGGGCGCGGTAGTTGAGGGCGTGGGTGGAGAGGTCGTCGTAGACGATCAGCACGTCCCGGCCGCGGCCCATCCAGTACTCGGCGATGCTGCAGCCGGCGAACGGCGCCAAATGTTGCAGGCCGGGTAGGGCATTGGCCTCCGCCACCACCAGGGTGGTGTACTCCAGTGCCCCGCAGCGGCGCAGGGTCTCGGCCACGCCCACCACGGTGGAGCGCTTCTGGCCGATGAGTACGTAGACGCACAAAAGGTCGCCGCCGCGCTGCTGGATGACCGCATCCACCGCCAGGGAGGTCCGGCCCAGACCCTCGTCGCCCACGATGAGCTGGCGCTGACCCTTGCCGACGGGGAGCAGGGTGTCGACGATCTTATTCCCTGTGTACAGGGGCTCGTGAACGAAGTCCCGCTCGACAATGGGTGGTGAGAGCCGTTCCAGGGGCAGGCGTTCCGGGGTGGGAGGATCGCCTCCACCGTCCAGGGCACTGCCCAGCGGGTCGAGGGTGCGGCCGAGCAGGGCGTCGCCCACGGGTACGCTGAGAGGCTCCCCGGAGATTTGGGCACTGGTGCCGGCAGTCAGTTCTTCGGTCTCCTGCAGCAGCACACCGCCGATGAGTTCCGGCGTCAGGTCGAAAACGAGGGCACGGCTGCCGTCTTCAAATACCAGGATGTCGTCGATGGCGGCCGATGGCAGGCCGGCTACCCAGACGATACCGTCGCCCACCGATACCAGGGTGCCGCATTCGCTGATCCGCAGGGTTGGCCGGTAGGCTCGCAGCCAGGACTCGGCCCGCGCCAGAGGGGAGGCGGCGTCAGTCATGTCCGGCCTTCGCGAAGCCCTTGAGTTCGTCGCGCAGGTTGGCATGTAGCATCCAGGGCCCGAGCTTCAGCCACAGCCCCGCGATCAGTACGGGGTCTTCCCGGTAGTGGCAGGTGACCTGGATGCCGGCGAGATCCGCCAGGGCCGTTTCCAGGGCCCGCCGATACCCGTTTTCCAGTGGATAGGCGCTGACCACCTCGGCCGGCGCGTCGGTTTCGTGCAGGGCCCGCGTCAGTGCCTTTTGCTGCTGTGGGGTCAATTCCGCCAAGTCTTCCAGCGCCATTGCCACCAGGCGGTTTTCCAGATCCGCCGCGGCCACCCGTTCCAACAGCCGTGCAGCGAAGGCGGCACCCAGTCCCAGGGCCCGGGATTCGAGTCTTTGTTCCAGCTCGTGCCGTTCCCGCTCTGACAGCACCCGGGCCTTTTCCCGCCGTTGCGCCAGTTCCGTGTCAAAGGCTTCCAGCCGTTGTCGGCGAGTGGCCTCCAGCTCCCGCTGCAGTGCACGGTGGGCGATCTCCTTCTCCCGCTCCCAGTCAGCCAGCCGGCCTTCGTATTGGTTCTGCACGTCCTTGCCCGCCTGCCGCTCCCGGCGCGCCTCCGTCAAGGTTCGTTCGATACGCTCGCGGCGGCGGGCGATCAGGTCCAGCACCGGCCGGTACAGGAAGCGCTTCAGGATCCATACCAGGACCAGAAAGTTGAGAATCTCCAGCAGAAAGGTTGACCAGTTCAGTTCCACCGTACCGCCCCTTCATGTCATTGCAGCAGGTATTCCAGCAACGGGTTACGGAACAGCACGATGAGCACGATCACCAGTACATAGATGGCCAGGGACTCGATCATGGCCAGACCGATGAACAGGGTGCGCATGATGGCGCGCTCGCTTTCGGGCTGGCGCGCCAGGGCCTCCAGGGCGCTGCTGATGGCTCGGCCCATGGCCAGTGCCGGCAGCAGCACGCCCAGGGCGATGCCGATCACCGCCGCCACGGTGGAGTAGATGACGAGGTTGTCGATACCACTCATGGTGATTGCTCCTCGGGTTCGTGTCGATGTGTGATTTCCTGGGCCTGGATCGCCCCGGCGATATAAACCAGGGCCAGCATGCCGAAGATGTAGGCCTGCACCAGCGCCTCGACGATGTGCAACATCAGTAGGGGGACGGGCGCCAGAAAGCCCGCCACCAGCAGCACCAGCAGCGCCGCCATCTCCAGGCTCATCATGTTGCCGAACAAGCGTACCGCCAGGGCCACGGTGCGGGTGATCTCGCCGATCAGGTGGAAGGGCAGGAGTATCGGGTTGGGTTTTAGGTAGTGCTGCAGATAGGCGCGCAACCCGCGAATGCGAATGCCGTACCAATGCACCGCCAGGAACACCAATAGCGCCAGTGCGGCGGTGACCGACAGGTCGCGGGTGGGGGAGTGCAGTCCGGGGACCAGTCCGACCAGGTTGGCCGCCACCAGAAACAGCCACAGGCTGCCGATGAAGGGCAGCAGCAACTGGCTATGCTGTGGTGTCACCGCGGCGATGGCGTCCTCGATGACGCCGACCACGCCTTCCACCGCCACCTGCAGCAGCCCGGGCTCCAGCTGCAGGCGGCGGCTGAGCAGGTAGGTCAGCAACCCCAGGGCCAGCAGCAGGCCCCAGGCTGTCAGGGTGCTCACGGTGATCTCGATCTGGCCCAACGCAAACAGCGTGTCGGGGGAAAGCCCCTGTTGCGTCATCAGTCCTCCCGGATCAGTAGATAGACATTGACCACCCCGACCACGATGCCAAGAATGATGAGGCTCAAGGTCCAGCTCATGGAATAGCCGGCCAACTGTCCGTCCAGCCAGGCACCCAGATAGGCCCCGCCCACCACCGGGAGGACGAACACCAAGCCCAGGGTGCCGATGAATACGGTCTGCGCCAACCATTGGTGGCGATCCTGCTCGGCGCGTCTCAGGCGCCTGGAGCGGCGGTCCACCTCGTCGCGAAGCTTTCGGTCCTGATCGCCTCGAGTCATCGTTGGCGCCTCAATTCCCACATGCGTCGCAATAGCTCCTCTTCCATGCGCCGCAGGCTTTCCTTGGCCGCGCCCAACTGCTGCTCCTCGGTGGCCATGCGTTCCCGCAGCAGATGGCTGATACGTTCATGGTCGGTATCCTTCAAATAATGCCGGGCCGTGATTTGCATCCGGTCATGTACGAAGTATAGGAGCGCTCCGGGCAGGGCCAGGTACTGCCAAGGGCTGTCGCCGCACCGCCAGCGCGCCAGGCCGATGCTCAGCAGCGTCATGAAACGGGCGTGGCCGGAACGGATGCCGAAACTGCCGCTGGCATCTTCGCCGACGAAGGAGGTCACACCCTCAATACGTTCACTGCCTCCGGCCTGGTATAGCTCCAGGGTGAAGCCGTTCACCGTTGCCCCCCAGCCATGGTCCCGCGCATGTAACAGGCCTGTTCCGGCAGTGCGTCATAGGCGCCGCACAGGAAGGCCTCGCAGTCGTCCAGGGTGTCCCGCAGTGGCACCGACACACCGGAATGCCCGGTGTATGCGGCGGTGACATGGAACGGCTGGGTGAGGTACTGCTGCAGGCGGCGTGCCCGCTGCACTATGGTGCGATCCTTCTCGGAGAGTTCCGTGATACCGAGCATGGCGATGATGTCCTCCAACTCCCGGTAGCGGGCCAGGTGCTCGCGTACACCCTCGGCGATGCGGTAGTGGCGATCCCCCAGTGTGTGGCGGTCCATGAGCTTGCTGCCGGAGCGCAGGGGATCCAGAGCAGGGTAGATGCCCTTGCCGGCCTGTTCGCGGGACAGGATCACCTTGGTATCCAGGTGGCTGAGAATGGTGCTCACAGCGGGGTCGGTCATGTCGTCGGCAGGGACGTATACTGCCTGGACGGCAGTGATCGCGCTGTGGCGGGTGGAGGCGATGCGCTCCTGCATCTCCGCCACCTCGGTGGTCAGGGTGGGCTGATAACCCACGGTGGCCGACATACGCCCGAGCAGGCTGGACACCTCGCTGCCAGCCTGGATGAAGCGGAAGATATTGTCCATGACGAACAGGATCTCCCTCGCCGTAACATCGCGCAGGTATTCCGCATAGGTGAGGGCGGATAGTCCAACGCGGAAACGCACCCCGGGCGATGCGTCCATCTGGCCGAACACCATCAGGGTCTGGGGCATGACGCCGGCCTTACGGATCTCGTGCCACAATTCGTGGCCCTCGCGGATGCGTTCACCGACGCCGGCGAACACTGACAGGCCGGCGTGCAAGTAAGCGATGGCGTGCATGAATTCCATGATCAGCACGGTCTTGCCCACGCCGGCGCCGCCGAATAGCCCGGTCTTGCCGCCGCGGGCGAATGGACATAGCAGATCGATGGCCTTGATGCCGGTCTCCAAGACCTCATCGACTTCGGCCGCCTCACTGAGGGGCAGGGGGCGGCCGTGGATGTTGCGGAATTCGCGTGATTGGAGGCGTGGGCCACCGTCCAGGGGCTCGCCGAAGGCGTTCAGCAGCCGCCCGAGATAGTCCTCGGTGACAGGCACCTGCAGCGGTGCACCGCTGTCGTAGACGGGCTGCCCCCGGTGCAGACCGCTGGTGTAATGCAGGGTGATTGCCCGCACATGGCGCTGGTCCAGGTGCTGGTGGACCTCGAACAAATAGGTGTCGCCGTCCACTTCGCTCATCAGGGCGCGCCGTAACGGCGGCAGCGCCTGACAGGCGATGACCACCACCGGGCCATGGACCTCCGTTATCTCGCCTATCGGTCGTGCGTCCAATGTCTGCAGCAAGGTCCTCGGCCAAACCGAAAGGAAATCAGTCCAACAAGATATTCAGTATAGCCATTCGTAATTTCGTGGTTTTTAGTGGCCTGATTTTCCCGTTAAGGCCACAATCGGTCTCCCCCGATGTGGCCCCGTCTCATTTTTCCCTGGGCATTATTCCATCGTCCGGATCTGCTCCAAGCGATTGCGCATGGCGGCGAAGTACACCACCGGGATCACGATCAGCGTCAACACGGTGGAGACGAACAACCCAAAGATCAGCGCCACCGCCAGCCCCGAGAAAATGGGATCGTCCAGTATGAAGAAGGCGCCTGCCATGGCCGCCAGTCCGGTCAGGGTAATGGGCTTGGCGCGTACCGCCGCCGAGTTGATGACGGCCTCGACGAAGTCCATGCCCTCGCGAACCTGCTGGTTGATGAAGTCCACCAGCAGGATGGAATTGCGCACGATGATGCCGGCAAGCGCGATCATGCCGATCATGGAGGTGGCGGTGAACTGAGCGCCGACGATGGCGTGGCCCGGCAGGATGCCGATGATGGTCAGGGGGATGGGGGCCATGATCACCAGCGGCACCAGGTAGCTGCGGAACTGGGCCACCACCAGCAGGTAGATGAGCAACAGGCCCACTGAGTAGGCCAGCCCCATGTCGCGGAAGGTCTCGTAGGTGACCTGCCACTCGCCGTCCCACTTGACACTGTACTCGTAGGGGTTGTCCGGCTGGGCCAGCAACCATTGCTGAGTGCCCTGCTCTTGCAGCGTATCAAAGATGTCGAACATGCCGTACAGGGGGCTGTCGGTCTTGCCTGCCATATCGCCGGTTACGTAGACCACCGGCAGCAGGTCCTTGTGCTGGATGGAGTGGCTGCGCTGGCTGCTGATCACCTGCACGATCTCCGACAGGGGCACCAGGGCGCCACCCCGGGCGCGCACCCGCAGGGACAGCACCTGCTCCAACTCGGCCTTGTCCCCCTCGGCGTACTTGACCCGGATGGGCACTGCGTATTTCACCGTCTCGCCGTGGATGAAACTCATGTCCTCGCCGTCCATCACCGTAGCCAGGGCCTCGGCCACCGCGCTCTGGGATACGCCCAGGCGCGTTGCCTTGGCGCGGTCCACCTGCAGGATGCTCTTCCAGGAGGGGAACTCCACCGAGTCATCCACGTCCACGATGTCCGGGGTGGACTCCATCACTGCACGCACCTTGCGCGCCGTCTCGATCTGGCCCAGGTAGTTGATGCCGTAGACCTCCGCCACCAGGGGCGACATCACCGGCGGCCCGGGGGGGACCTCCACGACCTTGGCGTTGCCGCCGTAGTGCAGGGCGATGGCCTGCACCGGCTCGCGCACCGCCAGGGCGATCTCGTGGCTCTTGCGGTTGCGCAGGCGCTTGTCCACCAGGTTGACCTGGATGTCACCCAAGTTGGCGCCCTCCCGGAGATAATACTGCCGCACCAGGCCGTTGAAGCTGATGGGGGCGGTAGTACCCGAATAGACCTGGTAATCGCTCACCTCCGGCAGCGTGGCCAGATGCTCCGCCATCTCGTCCAGCACCCGGGTGGTGCGCTCCAGGCTAGTGCCCTCGGGCATGTCCAGCACCACCTGGAATTCGGACTTGTTGTCGAACGGCAGCATCTTGAGCACCACCGACCGGGTGATCGTGAGCGAAATGGAGCCCGCGATCAACAGCAGGATACCGACCAGCAGGAACCAGCGGTTGCGTCGCCCCCGAGCCCCCAGGAAGGGCGTCATGACGCGGCTGAAGAAGCGGTACAGCCCGCCGGACTGGTGGCCGCCCTCCCCGTGTCCCTGGGCATGAAGATGGGCCACCTTGCCCAGCATGCGGTTGGTCAGCCAGGGGGTGAACACGAAGGCCACCGCCAGGGAGATGAGCATGCCCATGGAGGCGTTGATGGGGATGGGGCTCATGTAGGGCCCCATGAGTCCGCTCACGAAGGCCATTGGCAGCAGGGCGGCGATGACCGTGAATGTAGCCAGGATGGTGGGTCCGCCTACCTCGTCCACCGCCTTGGGGATGGCCTCCAACAGGTTCTTTGCCCCCAGGGCCAGGTGGCGGTGGATGTTCTCCACCACCACGATGGCATCGTCCACCAGGATGCCGATCGAAAAAATAAGCGCGAACAGGGAGACCCGGTTCAGTGTGAAGCCCCAGGCCCAGGAGGCGAACAGGGTGATGGCAAGCGTCACCACCACCGCGGCACCCACGATGATGGCCTCGCGCCAGCCCAGGGCCAGCAGCACCAGCGCCACCACCGAGGCGGTGGCGAACGCCAGCTTGGTGATCAGCTTTTTCGCCTTGGCGTCGGCGGTGCTGCCGTAGTCGCGGGTAACGGTGACCTGGATGCCGTCCGGGATGAAGGTGCCGCGCAACTGCTCGAAGCGTTCCACCACCCTGCGCGCGATCTCCACTGCGTTGGTGCCGGCCTTCTTGGCCACCGCCAGGGTGACGGCCGGGAAGGTGCCGGGTATCGCCAGCCCCTTGGTTGCCGCCTGGGGGCCGGTGCCGAGCCACACGTACTGCTGCGGCTGATCAGGCCCCTCCTGCACCCGCGCCACGTCGCGCAGGAACACGGGCCGGCCCTCGTGCACCCCTACCACCAGTTCGCCGATCTCCTCGGCGCTGGTGAGGAAGGTGCCGGCCTGGACCAGGAATTCGTTGTTCTCGGCGGTGACGCTCAGGTTATCCCGGGCGTGGTTGGCGGCCTGCAGGGCCGTGCGCAGGTCCGACAGGTCCACGCCGTAACCGGACAGGGCCTGGGGATCCAGCAGCACACTCATGACTCGCCGGGGGGCGCCGATGGTGTAGATGTCACGGGTGCCGGGGACGCGCTTGAGCTCCGATTCGATGGCATGGGCCACCTGGCCGAGTTCGTAAGCGCCGGTGGCCGGGTCCTCGGACCACAGGGTGACCGACACGATAGGCACGTCATCGATGCCTTTCGGCTTGATGATGGGTTGGCCCACGCCCAGGTTGGGTGGGAGCCAGTCCTGGTTGGAATAGACCTTGGAGAACAGCCGCACGATGGCGTCCTCCCGATTCTCGCCCACCTTGAACTGCACCGTGATCACGGCCATGCCGGGACGCGAAGTGGAGTAGACGTGCTTGATGCCGTCGATCTCGGAGAGCACCTGCTCCGCCGGCCCCGCCACCAGATGCTCCACTTCGGCGGCAGCGGCGCCGGGGAAGGGGATAAACACGTTAGCGAAGGTGACATTGATTTGCGGCTCCTCCTCCCGCGGGGTCACCAGTACCGCGAACAAGCCCAGCAGCAGCCCCACCAGGGCCAGCAGCGGGGTGATCTGGGTGGACTGGAAGCGCTGGGCGATGCGCCCGGAAATGCCCAGCTCACTCATGGCCCTGCTCCGCTCGCTGGCGCTTCAATTCCACACCGGCGGCGATGGGGTCAAGGGCAACCCGTTCGCCGGGCATGAGCCCCGCCAGCACAAGCACGTAACCGTTGGCGCTGCTATGACCGGTGCGCACGTGGCGGAAGCGCACCAGGCCGTCCACCACCACGTACACCCCGGTGACCTCGGAGCGGTACACCACGGCTTGGCCCGGGACCAGCAAGTCCTCCTTGATGCCGGTGACGAAGGAGGTCTTGACGAACATGCCGGGGAACAGCCGGGCGGTGCCCTCCGGTAAGCCCAACCGTACCTTGAAGGTATTGGAACCGTGGTCGGCGATGGGGAACACGGTGATCTTCTGCGCTTCCACCCAGCTGCCGTCCTGGCGCTGCACCCGTGCCTGGTTGAATTCGCGCACCCGCGGCACCACACTCTGGGGTACGTCCACACTGACCCGCAACTGTTCCAGGGAGATACCGCTCATGACCCGCTGGCCGGGCTGGGCGGTCTCACCCACCTGCACCTGGCGCTCGGTGACGATGCCGGCAAAGGGGGCACGGATGCGCGTGTACTCCAACTGCTCCTTAGCCTGGGCCAGAACTGCCTGGGCCGCCTCGAAGCGCGCCCGGGCGCTTTTCAGGGTCGAGGTGGCCTTATCCATGACAGACGCCGCCACCAACTTCTTGGCGAACATCTCTTTGATGCGTTTGTACTCGTCTTCGGCCTCTTGGCGCTGGGCTACGGCCGCCTTTAGGTCGGCCGCAGCCCTGCCCACATGGGCCTGGTGCTCAGTATCCTTCAGCACCACCAGCACCGCCCCTTTCTCCACGGTGTCGTCCACGTCGTACAGGATCTCCTGCACCTGGCCGCTGGTCTGGGCGGACACGGTGGTACGGTTCACTGCCTCCACCGTGCCATCCAGCCGGAATTCCCGGGGCATCTGGCGCAGCTCCGCCTGGGCTGTCTCCAATTGCTCGGTGTCGGAGGCGGGGGCGACGAACGCCACACCCATCAGTAGTATGGACAGGATCTGTTTGGCAATAGAGGGAATCATGCAATATTCCTTATAAATAATATAACCATATGCTTAAATATAATGCCTGACTGCATCTGTCGAGAATCATTAATGGCGCACCCTCTCTTGCCAGTACCACTTGGTCAAGCGGTGGAAAAGGGTAGCCAGAGACCAAGGCCGACGAAGATCCCCAGGATGGTCAAACCCGTTCCATGCAGCGCGCCCAGTGAAAAGTGTAGCCCAACAGATTCAGCTTTCCCAGGCGTTCCATACCCGCCGCAAAAAACAGTGCCCCAGCACCTACCTTCCGAAGGGGGGTTAACGACGAACAATTAGACATTGGTAGCCGCCTCCGCCACCGAGCTGGAGGCCGTCGGCGAGGTCGGGACCCAGGTGCATACCATCGGTGGACTGTCCGCCGAGGCCGGCATGATTATCGCTAAAGGTCAGGCGAACTATGAGACCCTGAGCAATACTTCGGCCCCGGTATTCTTTTTGCTCCAGGTTAAATGTCCGGTCGTTGCTCGGGATCTGGGTGTTCCGGAGCAGAGTGTCGTGCTGAAGAAGGCGTATCGGCCGCAACCTGTCCGTAGCCATGACTATCACCGGTGGTAGTGGAGTCCAAACTTGCCTTGTACAATAGTGAGCTGTGTAGGTCGGTCGGCAAGTTATGAAAAGATTCGGCTGTTCACTTCCGCGATCGCCTGGTATTTCACAGGTTGCCAGGTGCTAAGTACCTATAATCATAAGGGATGAATCGATGACGAATATTATCAGCTTGCTTGGAGAAGATGCGGATAGCCTTCTCGAACACTACTGCAACACCATCCCAAAAGAGATGCTCCATCTACCCGGCCCCGATTACGTGGACCGGGTTCTGGCGCCCAAGGACCGCAAACCAGGGGTGTTGCGTGCCATGCAATCCCTGTTCAACACAGGCCGGTTGTCGGGTACCGGTTACCTCTCCCTTCTTCCGGTGGATCAGGGCGTCGAGCATTCGGGCGGTGCTTCATTCGCACCGAATCCGATTTATTTCGACCCGGAGAAGATCGTTGAACTGGCCGTCGAGGGCGGTTGTAACGCCGTGGCGTCGACTCTTGGCGTGCTGGGATCGGTGGCGCGCAAGTATGCCCATAAGATCCCGTTCCTGGTGAAGATCAATCATAATGAGATCCTTAGCTACCCGAACTTCTACGATCAGACCCTGTTCGCCTCGGTAGACCAGGCCTTCGACATGGGGGCGGTGGCCGTTGGGGCAACTGTTTATTATGGTTCGCAGGAATCGCGGCGCCAGATCCAGGAGATCTCCGAGGCCTTTCAGCATGCCCATGAACTGGGCATGCTGACCGTACTTTGGGCCTATCTACGCAACCCGGCCTTCAAACACGAGAGTACCGATTATCACACCGCCGCCGACCTCACCGGACAGGCCAACCACCTGGCCGCCACCATCGAGGCGGACATCATCAAGCAGAAACAGGCAGTGGGCAACGGCGGCTACCAGGCCATCGAGTTCGGCAAGACCCATCCCAAGGTCTACGAAGAGCTGACCTCGGAACATCCCATCGACCTGGTGCGCTACCAGGTGGCCAACTGCTACATGGGCCGTGCCGGCCTGATCAATTCAGGCGGCGCGTCGTCGGGAGCCGGGGATCTGGCTCAGGCGGTACGCACCGCGGTGATCAACAAGCGTGCCGGGGGAATGGGTATGATATCCGGACGCAAGGCCTTTCAGCGTCCCATGACGGACGGCGTCGAACTGCTCAATGCGATCCAGGATGTCTACCTCAGCGAACAGGTGACCGTGGCGTAGCCGGTGATGGAGTAGGTCCTTGTGTGAAGACCTGAGGGCGGCGTTGGGCACTTTCCTGAGCAGCCTGCAACGGCTGCTGCCGTTCCTGTTTGTGATGTTCGCCTTGCTTTGGCTGTTCAATCTGCAGAGAGGTCGTTGATCTCCACCACACGGGGGTTCCAACTGGCAATCCAGGCGCCCAGGATGGCCGCCACGCTCAGCCCGGGAACTATCAGGTAGTTGCGGGTGAAAAGGTCCATTCCCCAGGATTTTCCGGGTTCTGTTATCTGTGCCTTGTTCATTTCTCTCCTTGGTTATTCAGTCCACCGGAAAAACAGGAAGACACCAAGCGCCAGGCTGGTCACCGTGAGCGGTACCGGTCAGTTTGAAATAGGCGATGTATCCCGCCGCCGGCGGAGCAATGAGGATGAACAGGGTCGGCATCAGTTCAGCGGATATGTCCAGGTTCGTCCCGCTCCAGATAGGCCTCTTCCTCCTTTGAAAGGTCCACCTCGTCGAAGCCATCCACCATGGGCATCACGTGTTCCTTGAAGGAGTGCCCGGTGGTGAGCAGGTAGACGTGGGCAATGATGAACACCACGATGGCGAAGGCCACGGCCGTATGCACCAGGGCCACCCCTTCCAGCAGGCCGGCAGCCCCCGGGAGGTTGCTCCAGCTGAAGTACAGCAGGTAGGCGATACCGCTGATCCAGATCAGGGGAAAGAGCACCAGTTTGAGGCCCAGGTAGGCCAAGGCCTGCAGGGGATTGTGCTTGCGCCAGTAGGCCTTGCGGTAGGGATGGCGCTCGCCCTTGAAGATACCCCAGGCGTAGAAACGGGCCACCTTTAGCAGACCCTCGGAGGTGGGTACATAGTGCCGCCAGGAGCCGGTGGTGAGGTGCCAGAAGATAGCGAACACCCAGAGCACCGCCAGGGCCACGGCGGCATAGGTGTGCACACTCACGGCGGTCTCGAAATCCAGCAGGGTGTGTAAGCCGTGCAGGCCGAAGCCGGACATCAGCAGGGTGACGATGAGTGCCATCTGGGACCAGTGCCAGAACCGTTCGAATCGGCTGAAAATCATGACGCGGCGGGTAGTCATCACCCCTACC
>RRYU01003608.1_pt1 | contig 22961 bp, 17 predicted proteins | sample 2162651 | NCBI WGS metagenome assembly RRYU01 (sample SAMN10267283, study PRJNA491782) | microbial mat metagenome | isolation source: biomat in the production well | place: Japan: Minami-Kanto gas field, natural gas well KTG3 | collected 2017-06 | reverse complement strand
TATTTCTTTTTTCCAGCATGTTTCGCCTCCGGCGAAACATGCTGGAAAAAAGATGATCTTCTTCCGCCCTGCCGGAGGCGAATCACAGCCTGTGCCTGGACGACCGCGTACCTCCTGTTAGTTAACCCAGGAATCTGCGCTAAACACCTGTTACGGCGCTGGCAGTATTTCAGGCATGCCGTTCTGGCAAAGAATCAGCGGCATGGCATCCACTGACGTATGAATGGCATAATCCTGCCCATCATCACGAAACACCAGCAGATACCCCGGCACAATCGCCTGAGTATATCCAAGTGCCGGATCGGGGCAGCCGAGTGCGCCGTCGCTCCATTCCTGAGGAGTGGTTGAAACCAGGGTCAGGGTATTCTCGGCAACACCCAGGTATGTGGCCAGGGCGGCGCGTGCCGCATTGATAACCTGATCTGAAGCATCTGGCGATGGGGCCAGATCGATAGACGGTTGAGCTGGCACCGACGGGAAAGGGGTTGGGCTGGACGAGGGGGTTGGTTGTAACGATGGTGTTGCTGTCACATTGACCACAGGCGCTGTGGCTGTGGCAGTTGCAACCGGAGTTGCCGTCGCATCCGGTTCGGTAATTGGATCTGCCGGTGCGCAGCCAGCCAGCAGCAACAAGACTATTGCCATAGCGCCGACAAGCCAGAATATATGTGTCTTGAGCCATTCCAGGCGCATATTTGATGTACAATGATATTTGTGAAACAGTTTACGCATTCTATACTCCCTGGTACAATAAAGCCGCTGTAGGTATTTTAACCTGATTACAGGACGTACCAGGAAGGAAGTATGTTCCGGTATGCTAGATTTTACCGTTGACCTGGCGTATCGCGCCGGGGCGTTGCTACGTGCTGGCCTGGAACGCCAGCATCTGACCGAACACAAAGGACAGGCCGACCTGGTTACCGATATTGACCGTGCCAGCGAAGCGCTGCTGTTTGAGGCTCTGCATACACGCTTTCCCGATCATCGTATTCTGGCCGAAGAGGGCAGTGCTGCCGAAGGAAATAGCCCCTATACCTGGCTTATCGATCCGCTAGATGGTACAACCAACTACGCCCATGGCTACCCGGTGGCCTGTGTCTCGCTGGGCCTGCTGTATGATGATCAGCTCCACCTGGGGGTTGTGTATGACCCGTTTCGCAACGAACTATTCGCCGCAGAACAGGGCCAGGGGGCATTCTGTAACGGTCGCCGTCTACAGGTGTCTGCAACAAAAACATTGCACGCCGCATTACTCTCTACTGGCTTTCCATATGATCGCTTTACAAACCCGGATAACAACATTCAAGAGTGTGGGCGTATGCTCCTGGCAATTCAAGGCATCCGGCGCTCTGGATCAGCCGCATTAGACCTGTGCTATGTTGCGGCTGGACGTAGTGATGGGCATTGGGAGCTGGGGTTACATCCCTGGGATGTGGCAGCAGGTGCGCTACTGCTACGCGAAGCGGGTGGCCAGCTCAGTGACTGGCAGAATCAGCCCTGGACACCCTGGAACCCGCGTCTGGTTGCGACGAATGGGCACATTCACCAGGCTGTTGTTGAGATATTGCAGGGACAGACATAGCCTTTTCGGTTGAAAGTCGATTATGACCTATTATATTCGTGAAAATGTAAATACAGGATCTATTCTCAGTCCACGTCGTCCAATCATTAACGAGTTCTTTCTGTCTTCCTATACCATGAGCATCTATGTAGGCTGTGAGTTTGGTTGCCCCTATTGTGACGGTTGGGTGTACTCGGCTCGCCCGTTGAATGAAACAGTACGCGTGCCGCTTAATCTTCCCCAGGTGCTGGCAGAGGAACTAACCCATATTGATCGCGGCGATCTGGTAGCAATTACGGCGCTAAGTGATCCATATCAGCCAGTAGAGCAGACATACCGGATCACCCGCCAGGCATTGCAAGTATTCGCCGATGTCGGCCAACCCTGTCTGGTATTGACTAAAGGCGTGGGCATCCTGGAAGATATCCCCATTTTGCAACGTATCAACGAGCAGAGCCTGGCAATTGTAATGACGACGTTGCTGACGGTCGATCGGCAACTGGCCGAACGTCTGGAGCAGAAGTCACCCCCACCATTGCTGCGTCTGGATATGCTGGCGACCCTGAAGCGGGCAGGCATTCCTGTGGGTGTGGCGCTGCTGCCAGTGATGCCGTTTATCAACGATACCAGTGTCATGACGCGCAATTTGCTGCGTGCCTGTGCGGAAGTCGGGGTAGATTTTGTAGTCTGGGATTATTTGCATATTCCCGATGCCCAGCATCATGCACGCATTCATCAGATGCTGGCACGGGTTGGGAATTATCCGAATGCCTATTATCAGGATATTTATGCGAATGCAAAGGAATCGCTGCCGGACGTCACGTATCGTGCCGAACGGGACGCTGAAATCATAACACGCTGTGATGGCCTGGGGATAGAGATACGCGCACCGCATCGTCTCTATGCAGGGCGGCTACATATACGTAACGAGGTAGCATTACTTTTGAGACATGCCGCGTTTCGCGATGCCGTGCAGGGGCGTGCGCATATGGCATCACTGCATCGTGATCTGGCTAAACAGATCTACGATGGCAATGTGCCTATCGATCAACTCCGTACCAGCCCGCTCTGGTTATCGCTACAACCTCTGCTAGAGCAGATCAGTATGGGAGGATAGCGTTAGACGATGTGGCGTACATCGTGTCATGTCATCTACAGACCAGTTCCGGACTGACGCAAGCCGAGTTCGTAGTCAGCATGCGGAGCGGCTGGTGCTTCGACCTGGGTGCGCAAGCGTGCAAAGAGGCGGCGACGCAAATCACCCAACCGGGCACGATATTCAGGCGTACGGATCGAATGCGTCCACATAATCAGGGCATCCTCGCCATTATCGGTATAATAGCGCGGACGTGTACCGGCCACATAGAAGCCATACTTGCGATAGAGACCCTGTGCAATCACATTTGAAATGCGTACTTCCAGGGTCAGCATAGAAGCTTGCATATCGAGAGCCTGATCGATCAAACCATTCAACAAAAGTTCTCCCAGCCCATATCCGCGCTGGTCTGGTTCTACAGCAATAACCGTAATATGTGCGTCATCAAGTGACCGCCAGACGCCAGCATACCCCACAATGGGCGCATAGCCATTTTGTATGTTGTTGGCTTCGTTGGCATGAAACAACCCACTGAGCAGCATACCAAACAGACCACCACGGGCAGGAACCTCTGATGTATCATGTTCTTTCTCGCGGTGTGGAGATGGCGGCACAGCACTCGCACGGGCTACGATATAACGATTCGTCGAGGGGCTACGTAATTCACGTCGATACGTATTGGATAGCCATGCAGTATGGAAGCTGATGCGTTCGATCTGTTGTACCTGACCGATATCGGCTTCGACCATTGGTTCAATGAAATAGTACACCAACGACCCTCTCTGATAGAACAGGTTGGAAGATAGCAAATAATATTATGAACAGGAGTGAGAAGATCAAAGGGGCGACAACATCCCAATCTATCGCCCCTGCGCCTTGATATATCGCCCCATTCCGCGTTACTGCCCGCGTGGTTCCAGAGGCGTTGCCGACTCGACAACCAGGATGCTTTGATACTGACCGTCTTTGCCAAACCCTCCACCAGTCTGGAACGTCCCAGTCACCTCTACCGGCCCCCAGACATAGCTATTATTCGGCCCGACGTTCAACTCAGCCGACTTATCCGGCGGAAAGCCTTCCATCCAGATCGCCTCGCCAATAGGTTGCGGACTGGCGCCACCTTCTTCAGTCGAAACGCCCTCGGACAACACATAGATGACTGAATTCCAGAAGTAATACCCCTGCGTCGTTACTGTCTGTCCGTTATACTGTTGCGGATTGCGCTGCAATTCAGCCAGCGCCACCTGGCCTTCGCCAGGAGGTTGCTTGCCAAGCGTATGTTCAATACGCCGGATCTGCTCGATCGGCTCGGCGCTGGTTACCTGAAGGCGATACTGATAACTGCCATCGGGACCATACCCACCGCTACTCTCGAACAGGCCATTTGCACGCACAAAACCATAGATCGCATCACCAGGCTGGTGCAGACCAGGCAGTGCTTCTTGCGGAAAATTCTCAACCCAGATCGGATTGCCGAGTGGCTCGGCTTGCAAACCATTATCAAGCGTACTCAAGCCAAGTGCCAGGACAGACATGGGCGGGTCGCCCGGTTTCTGCACATAGGCACCAATAACGGTCACTTCCTGACCGTTGAATGTCTGCGCCTGTTCAACCAGATCCTGGACATATAATTCCCCGTTCGCAGCATTGCTCTGCGCACTACATGCTGCCAGCAAAACAGGGCTGACAAGCAGCAAAATAGCGAGCAGCCTGGCTCGCCATGGCCTCAGAAGCATACCGTCTCCTCCTATTCCCTATATATAAGCCTGAAAAATTATACCAGAAGGGTCAGGGGGTCGCAACATAGCTTTGAGACAACCCGTTACCTTCGGTGTGCATACCTGTCTATTCGTATTATAATAGAAGCACTCACACCCTCATATCCACCAGTACCGCCCACAAAACTATGTCACTGCCAGTTGCATATGTAACCGTTCAGGTGGGGTGGTCGGGGCAATGCCCCTCCCGGAGTCTCTTCTTTTCGACCCGTTTTGGCGGCAAAGCCGCCAAAACGGGTCGAAAAGAAGGTTTTGCGGGGGCCGCAGGCCCCCGCGCCCCCGCTGACGCAGGTACCGCCTGAACGGTTACGTTGCATATAATTAGAAATTAGATAGGGAGGATTGAATGGAAACGGGGAATAAGCCTGATGCATGGGATGCCGATTTTGACCTGGAAACTGCACCGCTCGATCCACCGCCCGGTTTGGGCTGGATCGACTGGGGCGGCGATGGCAGTACGCTGGAACGCCCGGTACGCGCACACGTCCTGACAGCGATGATCCCAGTCGATCAACCGTATCCAGCACCTGTCGCCGCTCTGTGTGAGTTGGGTGATCCTGATCAGACCGACGTAGATGTTCGCCGTGAGGAATTGGAGATCACACAGGAATATGTACCTGACCTGGTTCGCATGGCGCGCGACCGCGCATTAAATACCGCTATGAACGATACCACGGAGGTCTGGGCACCGATCCATGCTTTGCATGTCTTACAGGATCTGGATATTTCAGCAGTGGTGGAAGACCTTATCCCGCTGTTTGATATCCAGGGCGACTGGAGCGAACAATTAGTACCGCATATACTTGGTCAGGCAGGATCTATCGCCATAGAGCCGCTCCAACGCTATCTAAACGACCAGACACGCTGGGTGTATGGGCGTGCCGATGCCATCACTGCCCTGCAAGAAGCAGCCGAAATATTCCCAAAGTTACGGTCGCAGGTTGTACAGATTATGCAGAATGTGCTGGAAGATGCCGCAAACGAACACGAGGTGATCAACAGCTTTCTTATCGACGCCCTGGTTGAACTCCACGTGGTTGAGGCACTGCCCCTGATCCGCCGAGCCTTCGAACTGGATCGCGTCGATGAAATGGTGCGTGGCGACTGGGGCACAGTTCTGGCAGATCTGGATATTGAACCAGATCCGGACGATCCGCTGATCCAGGCTTCAGCACAGCGGTGGGAAGAACAGCGTCATTCCCTTCTCGATGGGCTACGTCTGAACCTGCCACTCCTTGATCCAGCAAGCTTTGATGAACTGGAGTACGATGATGACGAAGATGAGTTAGGGGAAATACAAGCAGAGCCAGACAGCGCCCTACCTTTACTGCCCCCACCCTTACCGGCAATAGCACCATCGTCAAAACCACATGCGCACGAGCGCAAAGCCAAACAGAAGCGCAAGCAGTCGTCGGCATCACGTAAGGCCAATCAGCAGAAAAAGAAACGTAAGTAAAGATGCAGCGTACCTGTTCAGGTTTTGGGGAAACGATTTACCACGGAGACACGGAGGCACGGAGGATATCTTGTTCTGCTGCTGCCACTGCCCCCCTCGCAGGATACCACTGGTTAATCCCATGTGGACAGCACGATTGCACCTCCGTAGGGGCGCATAATTATTTGCCCCTACCCCCTCTGGGGAATGACTCAGTGGTATCTTACAGGAGTCGGTTTTTTGGATGAATCGCATCAGAACGCCTCATAGCCCCTCACCCCCTGCCCCCTCTCCCCACTGGGGAGAGGGGGGTATCGTCCTGGCAATGTGACGCAGCGGCTGTGCCGCTGCGTCACATTGCCAAATCTTCTCCCCCTCCCCTGGAAGGGGAGGGGGTAGGGGGGTGGGGTATCCAGCCTGTCACCGGCATCATTGGAAAGAACCTACCCCATTTTCAAAAAAATCGCGTCGCGCTGCGCGCGATGGGGGGCTGTTTCAAAAAGGCTTTACACTCCCCAGGAGAACAGCATGCAGAAAACAGGATTCAGGAAACAGTAATCAGAACTTTTGTTCTTACACACAAGGGGAGAACACCACCCGGAACCCTTGGATGTTGAAGACGAGGTCGTAGTAGTGCGGACGGTTCCGGTCGCGCGCCGCGCAGCGAACATGTGTTCTACTTTCCCACCACGAGCCACCCCGTGAGGGGGTATCCCACTCATCAGGTGTAAAGTCTTTTTTTATCTCGCCCGCTCCCTGCGGATAGGCTCCATGGCTGCTGCTGCACCACTCCCACACCTGCCCAACCATGTCCAGCGCCCCGCAGGCCGCCGCGCCGTCTGGGCAGCAGCCCACGGGTGCGGGTGCGCCCAGGGTGTTGCCCTGATCATCTTCGAAAATAGCATGCTCCGGGGTGGGCGCATCGTTCGCTTCGTCTCCGCCCCAGGGATAGGTGTGTCGCGTCATGGTCTGGTCATACGCTGCCGCCGCTTCCCACTCGGCCTCGCTGGGCAAGCGGATCACACTGCCATCGGACAGGGCGTTCGTCAGCCAGGCACAGTAGGCCATGGCTTCGTACCAGGTGACACCGATCACGGCCTGGTTGGGGTTGGTGTATGTTGGATCGTCCCATCTCCACGGCTGTGTGCGCTTTTGCTTCCATGCCCAGCCATGGTCTGTCCAGTACTCCTGCTCATCATAGCCACCTGCATCCAGAAACGCCCGGTACTGCGCCACGGTCAGTGGGTAGCGGGCGATCCAGAATGCGGGCAGGTCGATCAGCGCAGCCGCTGGGTGCTGCTGCTCCTCGTCTTCGTCTTCGTCTTTCCATCCACCGACACCATACGTACCCGGACGGATGTAGCACCAGTAGCCGTTGGGCGCACCGAAGCGGTCAGTGCGGCGCGTCAGTTCGTGCTGCCATTGCTCCAGTGTCACCGGGACACGCAGGTCGCCCAGGTCAGCGAGGACACCGGCGGCGGTCAGGCGGTCGGCCAGCACCACGCCGCTGGTGGGCGTATGCAGCAGGGCCACGATGGCCGTGCGCAGCAGGTCGTCCACATCGTCCGCATCCAGCACCTCCGACCCGCCCAACTCCTGATAACTCAGCGCCGCCAGCGCGGCATCCTGCGCGCGCTGCCGGGCTGATTTGGGCTGGCGACCCACCTTTGCCGCCATCAGCCGCTCCAGCCAGGCAACCGCGTCACGCTCGACCGCCAGCGAGCCGCCGTACTGGCGCAACCGCCCCATGAACAGCAGCAGCACCTCGCGCCAGCGGCTGGCATCGCTGCCCGTCCAGTAGCCATAGGCGGTCGCGACCATGTCGGCACGGCTGGCCAGCCCACAGGCAGCCAGATACTCTTGAAAGGTCAGGTGGGGGAAGGCATAGCGGTCGTCGCTGGGGGCTTGCAACAACCCCGCGTCTGTGATCAGCCCATCGAGAAACACCGCTACCTTGTCCAGCGGATGAGCCACCCGCAGGCGGCCAAAAAACTCGGCCAGTCGTCCAGTCAGCGCATAGCGATCCAGCATCCCCCGCCCATCGTCGCCGGGCGGTTGGGCATGCGCATGCAGCGCCAGCTTATGCAACTCTTCACGCAGTTGTTCAATTTTCAGGTTGGGAATCGCCAGGCGGTCAAGCAACCCGACGTGAGCGACACCCGGTGTGCGGCGTGGCTCCCAGCGATCCAGCAACAGATCGACACACTGCTCATACACCTCGACCCGATCATCGGGCAGTTCGTTGCGGTTGTAGTGCAAAATAGCCAGCATGGTCAGCAGCAGCGGCGACCCGATCAGGTGCTGGATGCGCTCGTTGGGGGTCTGCCGCAGGGCCGCGATCAAGCGTTACGCCCGCTGGGTGGCCGGTTCATCCAGGGTCTGGGCCAGCTCCGCATACCACTGCTGGACAAACTGCTGCACCTGCCCAAAGGTCAGGGGGTGAATCTGGCGCACCTGCCACCCCTCGTCGGCGGGCAGCTGCCCAGCGGGCGACTCCTGGTACGCTTTCACGCGACTGGTGATGACGATGGGGGTACGCGGGGCGGTTTGGACGGCAAAGGCCGCCAGGGCCTGTGCCACCTGTTGGCGGGGATTGTCGCCACTGGTCGGCAATTCGTCCAGCCCATCGAACAGCAGCAGCACACCGCCGCGCCGGATCGCGTCGGTGAGATGGATGCGCAGCCCGGCCCGACTGCCCTGGGCATCATCCAGCGCCCGCTCAATCGCCTGCCAGAGCGCCTGGGAGGCCGGGATGGTGGGGCTGAGTCGCTCGGCAATCGCCCCCAGGGGGCAGAGGATGGGGACGGGCAGGAACGACCCGTCCCAGCCCAGCGGCAGACCCGCCGAGGGATGCTGCATGCGCACGGCCAACAGCAGGGCCAGATAGCGCAGCACCGTACTCTTGCCGCTCCCCGGCTCACCCACGAGCACCAGACGGTGGGTGGTGCGGATGGCCTCGGTGGCAAGTTCCGGGCGGGTGATGCGCAGGCGCAGTGGCGTCTCATCGGGGAGATCGTCATCAATACGGGTCTCCCGTAGCGTCCCCAGACGCCCAACGACGCGATCATCGGACGGCGTACACCCATCGACAGTGAGGTCGCGTACCTGATCGGGCGGCACATCCGCTGCCGAGCGGGCGCGCAGGCGGCCATAGAGTCGCCGCATAGAGCCTGCCGGATAGGCACGCTCATGCAGCAGCACTGGCTCACCCGTCGTCGTCAGGCCCGTATACACCGCCTGGAGCGTCAGGGTGGGCAGCGTTGGCTGGTCACAGCCGGTTTGGGGCTGCTCCACCAGCCGCCCCAGGCGCAGCTGCTGCCACTCGCTGACCATGCTGGTCAGGTAGGCCGCCAGCAGGGTCGCCTTGTCCTCACTGGGGGTGGGCGTGCCAAAGAACAGCTGCATCGTGCCCATGTTGATGCCAACCATCTGACCGAGGTTGTCCCCGTGAACCGTCGCCTGCCCGCGAGAGATCTGGTCCAGGCGGGCGCATAGTTTATCCAGTTTCGCGGCAATCGCGTCGCGGATATCGGGATCGTCTTCGTCGTCCAGGCGGCGGCGCAACGTAGCGATCTGGCGTTCGAGGTCATCAGGTGCAGTGGTCATAGCATCGCTCCGGGGAACAGTGATCTGAAAAGAACCGATAGCCGATAGGTGCGACCGACAGCGCCCATGTCCTCACCAACGGCTGGCCCATGGTCATCCCAGAGACCCGAACGGTCTTCGAGACCGTTCGGGTCTGGCTCTACCTCCGCCGATCCGAGGTGTTGGTCTGGATGATCGTCCCACCGCTCACCACCCCAAACGATTGGCCGAGGTTGTCACCGTGAACCGTGGATGTACCCGTGACACCGCCCGTTTGTACGCTGTTGGTCTGTGCTGCCACATGCTGGAGATCCTGCGCGAAGGCGGGCGTACGCGATGCCAGATCAGACAGCACCTGTGCGATCTGGTTGGCGTAGCGATCTGGATTGCGGACGAAGGCCGTCAGATCGGCTTTTTCATCATCAGTCCCGTAGGTCGTAATGCCAGGCTCCACCACCTGGGCAACCAATTCACCCTGTTGCACATCGCCTGTCTGTGTGGGGACAGGCGACCCGTCTGCTGCCCCCTTTGCGAGGTCGCGGCGGTACGTCATGTACGCGGTCATCAGCGTGACCAACCCGGTGATAGCGGCGATCGTGATCGGTTCTGCCATAGAATTGCCTCTTGTTCTCATGATCACAGCAGACACGGCTGTATCCTACCACATGATCCATAATTCTGATCGTGTGGCGCACCGGATAGAACTGATACGCCGGGGGCTTCAGCCGCTGGGCTTTTGGCGGGGATGCGGTCGAGTGTCAAAACATACGTCACACCCGGGGTGCGCATCAGCGGGGCCGCTGGGGATCACAGCCAGATTCCTCCCCGTCACACCGCGTGTGGGCATGGCGTTTCCCACGGCATGCTGAACCGGTGGCGCGTTCGGGTGCAACACACGGGTCGGAATGACATGGTCTTTCATGGTTTTTCATGGATGTTCACGGAACATCCATGTCATTCCGAACACCGCCCCACCCATGTGCCCGGTCAGTCCCCGCCCGACCCATGGGCGGTGTGAGGAATCCCCCATGCGCATCAGCGCGGGCCACTGGCGATCAGACATGTGGGCGGTGTGCGGTTCTCAAAGCTCCTGAACGGCGTCCAGAGATGACGGTAGGTTTGTGGCATCATTACTCCTGAGCAACACTGTGGATACCTCCATTTTCAAAAAAATCGCGTCGCGCTGCGCGCGATGGGAGTCTGTTTCAAAAAGGCTTGACACTCCCCAGAAGAACAGCATGCAGCAAACAGGATTCAGGAAACAGTAATCAGAACATTTGTTCTTGCACACGCGGGGAGAACACCACCCGGAACCCTCGGTACCCTCCGCACTACGGCGGCGTCGGCTACCGGGCGCGCGCCGCGCAGCGAACATGTGTGCTATTACTCCACCACGAGCCACCCCGTAACGGAACATCATACTCACCGGGTGTAAAGTCTTTTTTCATCTCGCCCGCTCCCTGGGGATAGGCTCCATGGCTACTGCTGCACCACTCCCAGACCGTTCCAACCAGATCCAGGGCCCCGCAGGCGGCCATCCCTGTCGGACAGCTCCCGACGAGCGGCGGGCCATCCTGCCCGCTGCGGTCATACACGGCACGGTCGGGACTGAGGTCGGCCTCGCCCCAGGGATAGGTGTGGCGATAACCAGCCGCATCAAAGGCGGCAGCCACTTCCCACTCGGCGTCGGTTGGTAGGCGGATCGCATAGCCACGCGGCAGGTCGTCAGCGAGTCGCTCGGTCAGCCAGGTCGTGAAGGCCACCGCTTCATACCAGGTGACACCAGTCACCGGCTGATCGGGTTGGCTGTTGAACGGTGGCTCGCGCCAGCGATAGGGCTGCGTGCGATTGTACTCACGCTTCCACTGCCAGCCATGAGGTGTCCACCAGCGTCGGGCGCTGTCGGCGTAGCCCGCTGCGATGAACGGTGTAAACTGTGCGACCGTCACCGGCAGCCGGGCGATCCAGAAGGAGGCCAGGCGCACGTTGGCCCAGGCCTGGTCACGTTCCCACCCCCCAATCTGATAGGTTCCACGACGCACAGAGCACCAGTAGCCATCAGGTTGGCCGAAGCGACCGGTGCAACGAAGCATCTCCGTGCGCCACTCGTCGCTGGTCACTGGGATAGACCAGCGTCCTGATGATCTCGTCGTGGTGCGGTTCGCGGCGGGCGGGTCAGGGTCTCGCGCAGACGGGGGGAGAGACTCGGGTGACGTGTCGTGTCGCGCCAACGTCAGGGACATGGCGACCAGGATGCCACCAATCACCACCCCTGACCCGAAGATCAGCGCACCGGCTGCCAGCAGGCGTAGCACATCGGGTGTCGGAACGGGCGAATCGGGTGTCCCACCCTGGCAGTATTCCAGATAGGCCGCCGCCAACACCGGGGCACCGCGCTGGGGGTCACACATATCGTCCAGCAGGCGTATACAGCCCTCTTCGTACTGGGGATCGGCCAGGGCGCGGATCAGCCGGATGTGCAGCAGCGCCTCGGCATTGGCGCCCCGGTTCTGGTTCTGATTGAATTGGACGCGCTCGTGTAGCACCAGCAGGGTCAGCCTGTCTGATGAGAGCGCCTTCATGACATCTTCACCACGAGGCTGCCAGAGGAGCACGCGCTGCAGAACCAGCGGCGCAAGGGCCGTCGCGATCAGACTCTGGCGCACCAGCGCGGATGGGGCTGTCTGGCCATCTATGGCTGGCACCTGCCAGCGCATCATCGCACGGGCCATCACCAGGCGAAGAGCATCCGCCACCTCGGCAAACTGAGGAAACGCACAGGCATGCGCCATCACACCGGCCTCGCGGGCCGCACGCTGCAACGGATCGTCTGCCCCGTCTGGGATCGCCTGACGCCCCTGGTGGGCCAGACGTTGCAGGGTCTCGATGAAACGATCGAGCCGCTGCTGCTGGTCTGGTGTCGCCGGAAGCGTCATATTAGTCTGAAACAGGTTGGTTGCAAGAATCGTATCACGCTCACTCGTCACTGGCCCCGTGAGGACTGGCCCGGCAGTCACTGACGCTGCTTCTTCGAGATACCGCACCTGCGCTTCCAGCCCGGCACGTGCCTCAGCACTCAGGTCAGGTTGTGCCAGCAGGGCCTTGATCTGGGCAATCTGGATCTGCTGGGGAGACAGGGGAACATCGTCTGCCATCATGTATACTTCTCCCGTATAATTCTAGCCAGAGTGCGTATACCCTGCCATAAATTATGCAATAACTGGTTATCCTTCAGCAAACCGTTCCATCCCTGTGCTGTCAGATCAAGGGCATGATCCAGACAATCAGCAATAAGCTGGAGTTCAGCCTCTGTACTCTCAGCCCACTTCTGACGCAGCAGAAAGAGCATAGCCTCATGATTGTTTTCTTGGATCTGCTGTGCAATGGGCAGCACATCACGTATAATCTGACAGTAAACAGATGGCTTATCCAGCGTTACAAAGACTGGAACAAAATCATCAACAAAAAAGCTATATCTTGCAGGAACAGAGGCTTCCGCGTCTGATATGAATAAACCTGACAGGTTGGCAACTACGAAAGGGTTTCGTTCTGGCATTTGAGATACTAACTGTTCTTGCTGCCAGACCTCCTCACGCTTTTGCTGGATAAACCGGTCTTCTTTGATGTCGAATGCCTGGACAAACGCAGTGGCAGCTTCAAGTGCAATCTGACGAGCATGACACTGCTGTCCCTGCATGATCCAGTTCTCTATGACCTGCTCAATGCGCGTTCGAGGGCGTTCACCGAACAACAGTACCGGATACTTCTTTCCATCCAATGGAAAGAAGCAATCAGCATCATCTCCCAACAGGTTCCTGCGTTCTTCAAGATACGCATCCGTGAGTAATGTAACAATATCCGCACGCTCGGCATCGGTCATATCAGTGAGGACAGCATCAAGCGCGGCAGTATTGGTACGTGCCCGTCTAACCTGAGCAACGCGTACGGCTGTACGTACCATGGGATGGCGTGGCAGGCCAAGCATGCGCTGGAGATAGACTGATGCCTGCTCAAACGAAAGAGGAGTTGCCAGTTCATCGTATGGTATTTCTCCCAGGGTCAGCGCCACAGTAGCCAGGAGTGTATCCGCCAGGATAGGATCTGTACCTGGAACATAGCGATCACGAGCCTGAAACGCCTGTTTCATCCATGAACGAAGCACATATACAACGGCCTTGCCGTGCGTAGCGTAGATACGTGTGAACTGCTGGCTGATCGCCAATCGTGCATCTTTATAGTATGTCATTGCGCCAAACACATCATCCATGCGGCTCAAGTGGATCGGTGTAAGCATACGCAGCGTATATTTTTGCAGGTACCATTGTGTCTGTTTACCTGCCTCGTGTGTCAATTTCAAGAGCCACTGCTGGAGCTTATTAGATAGATCACCTGGTTTATCCTCAGTGGCTGCATAGGTGCAGATCAAAACCATGGTTGTGCGGAGATAGTCGCGAGCATTTTCATGGTACTTTCCATATCTTTGCTCAAGAATGGCACGGATAAATGCCTCTGTGCGAACATCTTGATCCCAACGCGTGAGAAGAGCGAAAAAAACTGTCTTGTCTTCCAGTTCATACCAGCGCTTCACCACACGGGCAACAAACACATGCATGCCCTCATGGTTATCAGCCACACAATGCAGCAACCATTGTTCAACCAGACGATCAGCGATTAACCCCAGGTCACTTAAAGACTCTCCGATAGTCTGGCGCAATTCATCGCGCAAGCGTTTTGTGCCATAGTGTTCGTTTTGCCCTATTCTGGGCATCATTGATGTCCGAACAACATCGATAAGCCAGGGCAATGCCTGTTTAATATGCCGCCGATGGGTTGCCCATGCCTCTGCGAAGAGCATCCGGCGCTGACTGGCAAAACGCGCTTCGATGCGCACCATAAGGACATCCTTTTCAACAAAGTCAAAAAATGGCAGAAGCGGTTCGACATCGATGCGGTCGATGATCTGCTGTGTCGGTGTTGGCTGTGCCCAGGCCTCATGCATCAAGCGCTGCAGATGATCCAGGCATTGATCTTCCTGCAAATCAGGCAGGAAGCTCATACCTACGGCAAGCAATTGCTCGCGCTGCCTCAGGCCATTGTGATACCATTTTTTGAGTGTTTGTTGCAAGCTTGTCTGAGCGACTTCGCGTATAAGTATGTCAATCTCTCCCGGGTCACGAAATGCCTGGCGCATTGCAAGCAATTGGACAAATACACTGATGTTGAGTGGCTTTTGCAACTGCGTGGCTACCGTTGTGAGGGCAACTCCGCCGATAGTTCGTCCTGACAACAACTCTGCACGAATAGACGTGGGAAGGCTATCTCGTTGCTCTTCGAGCTGGTTATCTAACATCTCCCCAAGATAGCGGGATGTGTACAACCCTGCAGCAGCAAGTTTGTGCCAGACAGCCCCTTCGTGCGGTGTCAGTTTCCAGGCACGCGCTGGCAGATCAGTCGTCGCAATGATGACATGATGACGGCTGGCAGCAGTGTCACGTAAACTGATCACATCCCAGCCCAACAGTCGACGGGTTGCCTGCGGCAGCACAAAAATAGTAGGCTCCTCGATTTGTTCGATTTTGTGGGAAAGATTGAACGTATCAGGAATCTCTCCTTTGTGGGAAAGATTGAACGTATCAGGAATCTCTCCGGTGAATTCCCACACTCTGCGCTCTGAACTCCGTTTGCGCAATACAGACTGGAAAGATATGGCCAGATGACGTAGAAACGTCGCAGCATGCACATCGGGGTCAGTATGCAGCAAGAGAACAGGCTGCCTATCAAGGTTTTCCAACAGGGAGGAGGTTCTCGACAGACAAAAGACATCCTCTTGAACATTCAGATGTAATTCTGTGAAGTATGGGTGCTGTTGCGTACTTTGCTCCGCTGCGGCTATGGCGTAGTAAATGGTCTGGTTATTGGCAATATTGGTATCGCGCCCACTCGCAACCGACCCTACGACCGGGCCAGAAACACTGCTTACATACGTTCCGCCTTCGCCTTGACGGGTTTCACTCCCTATGTGTGCATGATCATCCACATTAAGTGGTGGCATAACAGAGGTATCACTCATTGCCTTGTCTCCTCACCGCTTCAGTACGCCCTGCCACCGACAATCGGCACTGCCATACAGCCCATACAGCAACCCCAGCCCATTGCGATGCTGTTCCAGAACGTGGCGGCGTGTTGTCCGCAGCGCCTTGCCTACGGTCAGCTGGTCACGGACAATCGCTGTCATCAGGGTTGCCCCGAACGCTGCGCCGAAGAAGATCGGTGTGTCACACTCGCTGCCAATCACGGCGCGTGCGCCCAGATCCAGGAGATACGGCACCAGGCCATCGTAGGTCAGCGGGCTAAGACTGGCATTGCCACAGGCATTCAAGATCACCAGCGGCCCACTGCGTAATAATGGCGCACGGCTCAACGGTGCGGCCAGTTGCAAATCACGCAGCGTCAGGGCGACTGCGCCTCATCTCCGCAGGACGCTGAGAGCGCATGGTGCTGAATCACTGTTCCATTGACCAGCGCCAGCACACGGAGAGTCAGCGTGCCGGTCTGTGTTGGCACAACCGTCCAGCGCACCGGACGCAGCGCTGTGCCGGAGCGTAGCACCAGCTTACGCCGTGTATCATCAGGCCACTCCACCCCGACGCTATCCGCCTCCAGCACCAGGTCGAGATCAGGCAGTGCCTGGGTATCGCCAGCCACCCCGGCCCGCAGCACCGCCTCCTGGTGGATAGTCAGTGCATTGAGGATCTGCCCATCCGGTGTTTCCAGCCAGAGCCGTAGCATTGGGCCGTCTGAAACGGAAGGTGCAGCCGGTGGCGTACCAGGCGAGGCTGCAGAATCAGAACTGGTGATGGTCAGGTGCGTACCAATAGTCGTGTCGCGCCCACTACTGATCGGCCCAGAAATCTGCGGCCCGTACGTCACGGTTTTGTTGCCCAGGACTTTGTCACCACCAACCTTGTCACCACCAACCTTGTCACCACCAACCTTGTCGCCCGCAACCACATCACCCATCTGGCCGATCCGGGTACCAATGCCAAAGGTAATCCCGCCGGACTGCTCAACCTGCATAGACGCCCCGGCAAACTGGCCGGTATTGCCAAGCCGCTGCACGTCCGCACGCAATTGTTCCAGCACCGTCGTCTGGCCAGCCTGCGCCAACATCTGTTCGGCGAGGGGAAGAAGCTCCATTTCTTTTGCAATGGCCGCATAGGCCGGAGCCAGATCGTCCTGTTGGGCTTCCTCGGCAGCCACGCGGATCACGGTCGCAGCATCATATGTCTGCTGTACAATATGTGCCACCAGGTTCGCCCCGACACCACCGACCACACTACTGAGCACCACGATTGCGCTGCCGGAATCGGTCGCTGCGGCGGCAACGACAGGCAGGATGGTACTTCCCAGCAGAAAGCCGTAGACGGACGTAACACCGCTCCGGTGCAATGTCCCCTGCGGATCACGGGCAAAATCGGCGACAAGCTGGCGCACCTCGCTGCGCCACTGGTTCAAGGTGAAGGGCATGGAAAAACCTCCTGGAATGGTGATCACTACACTGAACACAACACAGTGGCATCACGTCGTTTGGCAGCGACACCTTGCCAGGGTGTAGGTCGCGGGTTCGAGTCCCATATCATACTCCTGGCAGTAACTGTTCACAATCGTGGCAGGGCCACATGATCAGCACACCACACTCGCCAACCAACTATGGCATGGGCAGCAGCAGAAAGAGAGAATCTCTGTGCCTCCATGACTCCGTGGTGAATCGTTCCCCCGATCGTGAACAGTTACCCCTGGCACACTTTTTGCAAAATATACCCCCACACTGCCGTCTACCGTTTGTCGCACGGCAGGCGAAACACGGCTTTCAGCCGTATCAAACGGAGGTTTATATGCATACGCCACCTGAAATAATCATAGCCACCTACGCCCATCTGAGAGGTGCCCAGGATACCATGTATGATCTGGAAAACCATGGCGTGCCCTATCCCACTATTCGGCTCAACAATCATTCCAGCAGTGATCCAGATCTGCCGCTGATTGAGCAGACACACCTGCCGGATATGTTCTGGTCGCTGTCGGTCGTGCTAAAAGACGATGATGCGAATCATGTGTTGGACATTATGAACAGCCACGAACCACTGACAGTCGGACGCGGCCTGGCCCCTGATAAGGGACGTGACGTGGTTGATCAGGGCGCAATTGCCTGGCGTCACTATGTATTTGTCCTGCCGGGGATGATTCCTGGCTATCCCGAAACACGCGGAAATTCCGGCACTACCGGCACACTCAGTACCGGGGCTTTCGCCGAGGGTGCCGTTGCCGAAAACACCCCGTCGCTACCAGGCTTTGCCGCAAAACCGATAAAGCCAGATGCGGATTGACGCACGCAAGGCTATTGCCTGAGCCGCGGATCAAGCGCGTCGCGCAGGCCATCACCCAGCAGATTAAAGCCTAGCACGGCCAGCATAATCGCCAGACCAGGGAAGAAAACCAGGTGGGGAGCGGAGAATACCTGATTACGTTCGGCACTGAGCATCGAACCCCATTCCGGCGTAGGTGGCTGGGCGCCCAGGCCCAGAAACGACAGGGCAGCCACATCCAGAATAGCTATACCAATGCCCAGCGTCCCCTGAACAATCAGCGGTGAAATTGAATTTGGCAAGATATGCCGAAAGAGAATGCGTGGATGACTACTACCAAGCGCCCGCGCCGCAGAGACATATTCCTCTTCTTTGGCCGATAGAATACTGGCACGTATCACCCGCGCATATGCTGGCGTGGTGACAATCGCAATCCCCAGCATCGCATTAGTCAGGCCTGGCCCTAATACACTGACAATCGCAATCGCCAGCAGCAGAAACGGAAAAGCCAGCTGCACATCCAGAATACGCATAACCACTTCTTCAAACCATCCGCCCACATAGCCAGCAGTTGCCCCCAGAAACACCCCGAGCAGCATCGCCACGCCCACAGTCAGAAAGCCCACCAGCAGTGATACCCGTGTACCATAAACAACCCGGCTAAATACATCGCGGAAGTTCCCATCGATGCCCATCAGATGCTGGGGCTGATCTGGCGGGCAGCCGAACAGATGAATACAGGGCGGTGCGCGTTTTTGCACATCTTCGACGCCGAGCAACACCTGGATCGGATCATACGGTGCAATGATCGGAGCAAAAAGCGCCGTTACAATCAGCAAGCCAATGATCGCAATACCGGCTATCGCCGAGCGTTGGCGCATAAACCGGCGTAGCGCCTGACGCCAGGGACTCTCGGCTTTACGAATAGGAATATCCAGTCCAGGTGATACGGCTCGTGTGGTCATAAGATCAGTCCTGTCAATTTAGTCGAATGCGTGGATCCAGAAAGGCATACGACACATCAACCAGCAGATTAATCACCACATACAGGATTGCCACAACCAGCGTAACGCCCTGGATGATCGGATAATCGCGCGCCGTAATCGCCTCAAACAAAATGCGCCCCACTCCGGCCAGATTGAAAATCGTTTCGGTCAACACCGCTCCACCAAACACTGTCCCCAGTTGCAAACCAACGATTGTCACCACAGGGAGTAGTGCATTGCGAAAAGCATGCCCAATAATTACCACATGGTCGGACAGGCCTTTGGCTTGAGCGGTACGCACATAATCGCGCCCCAATACTTCTAGCATACTCGACCGGGTCATGCGCGCAATAATCGCCATCGGGATAGTTGCCAGGGCGGCTGTGGGCAAAATCAGATGCCTGATCGTCTGGCCTAATACTTCCCAATCAGCCGTAATCAGCGAGTTGAAGATATACAGATTCGACAGAAACTCAAACAGATAAAACAACACCGTTCCTGGTGTAACATCCCATCCATACACCTCATAGAATGGCGTTGGCAGCATGCCAGCCGGCAGCCGTCCCGATGGTGGCAGCCAGAACGGTGTATCGCGCAGCAGCAGGGCAAACACATACGCCAGCATCAGGCCCAGCCAGAAAACTGGCATAGACACACCAATATTAGCCCCGACCATCATACCTACATCGACTGCCGAATTACGCCGAATAGCCGCAATCAAGCCCGCTGGAATGCCGATAAGGGTGGCTACCACCAGCGCACTTATGCCGAGTTCTATTGTTACGGGCAGACGTTCGACCAGGATCTGTGAGATCGGACGCTTGAAGCGAATAGAGTCGCCCAGATCGCCCTGGAGGATATCCTGTGCATAGATGCCAAACTGGATGTAGATCGGACGATCAAAGCCCATTTCGCGGTTAAAGGCTGCACAGCCAGCTTCAGTGGCCTTTTCGCCCAGCATAGCCGTGCAGGGATCGCCAGGAATCAGCCGTACCAGGATAAAGGTGACAACCAGAACGCCAAATAATACTGGTATAGCTGCTAGAATCCGCCGAATGATATATTTGCTCATATTTTTTACATCTTAGAGACTGTTTGAAAAGGGGAGGGTGAACCAGACGGGATCGTCGTGCGACAATACCCCACCCCCCTACCCCCTCCCCTTGCAGGGGAGGGGGAGGAGATGTAGCACCACGCTGCGGCGGCCAGGCCGCCGCAGCGTGGTGCTCGCTCGATACCCCCATCTCCCCGCCGAGATTATAGAGTTGTCGGTTTGTTTTGGCAGCTTTGCTGCCAAAACAAACCGACAACTCTTTTTTGCTGGGGCCGGATGCCTCAGCAAGCCCAGGCAGCCGTATCAATCAAAGCTGCGACTTCCGGATGGCCGATTGGGTAGACTCCTGGTGTTTTGCGCTGTGCGCGTAGCTACTCGCTCGTTTCACCAGTATCGTTAATAAAACCGCCCCACAGCGCCGAGAAATAGGTAAATGTTCCGGTATTGCCATTGTGTAGCGGATTGGAAGCATCCCAGGCAATCGCCCACGACATCACCACATCGTTGGCATCCAGCTCTGAACCATCGTGGAACGTCACACCCTCGCGCAGGGTGCATGTCCAGACTGTCAGGTCGTCATTTGGCTCACAGGCCGTTGCCAGGGCCGGTTCGACCTCGGTGCCACCAACTTCATAGGTCATCAATCCTTCAACAACCTGTTCACATGCACGCAACGATTCGCCATCGGTTTCATCGGCGCAGTAGAGGCTAATTGGCTCGGCGTTTTGCATCCAGACGAAGGTATCACGCCCACCGGGATCGGTAACGGCAAAATACTCATTACTGAGCGGGCTGGCGTGGGCACCCTCAACATCAGTCTTATAGACTACCGCCGAACCGCCGTTGGCAATTGGCACCATGGGCACATGCTCTTTGATCAGATTATTTGCCTCGACATAGAACGGCTCGCGCTCGGTGTTATCGGCCAATGCCGCACCTTGCTGCAACGCCTCGGTAATATCGGGGAACTTATCACCAAACTGCGGCGAAGCACCTGCCCCAAAGTGGAAATCCAGGAAGTTGGTAATATCCGGGTAATCGGCATTCCAACCAAACAGATGCAGCCCTTCTAGTTCACCGGCATTGGCTGCGGCCACATACGCGCCCGACTCCATCACATTGATCGTTGCCCGGATATTCAGGTTTTGCTCAAGCTGCGCCTGAATATCTTGCGCTACCACACCTGGCTCTGGCAGATAGCTTCGTACCACATCGCGGTAGGAAATCTGCGTCTCAAAGCCATCGGGAAAACCGGCATCAGCCAGCAACTGGCGCGCCTGCTCGGGATCAAACTCATACCACTCTTCGCCGACACAGCCATTTGGAATCGCACAGGGGGTAAAATGGGTTGCGACAGTCGAACCGGGCGGATAGAAGTTGTCGACAATGCGCTGCCGGTCAATCCCCAGCGCAAGCGCCTGACGTACTTGCTCATTGTCAAAGGGCGCAAAGGTATTATTCATACCCACATAGAAGATATTCAACGGATCACGATCAACCAGATTCAGATTCTCATCGGCGGTAATCGTCTCGAAGTCATCCGGGCCAGGGTTATCGATTGCGTCAACCGTCCCCGACTGCAACTCCAACAGGCGCTGGGCAGCCTCGGAACTCCAGCGGAAAACCAGCGTTTCGGCAATGGCCGGGTCGCCCCAGTAGTCTTCATTGCGGGTGAAGACCAGGCTATCGCCCCGATTCCAGGTATCGACCATGTAGGGGCCGGTGCCAATCGGGTTGTCCAGCGGCGAACCATTGGTGTCTTCCAGATGCTCGCTGGGCTGGATCGCAAACGGCACAAAGGCCGCCTTGGGCAAGAAAGCCGGATCCGGACGACACATGGTAAACTGCACGGTCATCTCATCGATAGCGGCAATTTCCTGCAGAATCCCGCCGTAGTCACAATCCGGCGCTGTGACAACCATCAGGTCGCCATCACCACTCCCTGTGCTGTTTGTTTCAGTCGGCTCCGCTTCGCCCGACTCGGTCGGTTCCTCGGCAGGTTCAGCCGTTTCTTCGGCTGGCTCGGTCGTTTCTGCTTCTTCCATAGGCGTGGTTACAGTTGCTTCCTCGCCCGCTGCTGGTTCTGTTGGTTCAACTACGGTTCCCTGACCACCGCCACAGGCGGCGATAACCGGTATTAGCAACGCCAGCAACAGCCATACAGCTACCTGACGGTGCAATCCAAACAATGTTCGTTGCATCAGAATTACCTCATATAGTATGCAAAAAATAGGTTCAAGCAGCAAACAGGTTATTCCACGTTAGGTGGGGTTATCACTCCTTTCTTGAATGCTATGCCCGGAACCGGCCCAGCATTAGGGGCTGATTCGTTCCTCGCAGACATGCTCTGCAAGAAAACCGGGATTACGATGCGGAATATGGGGATGCTACAAGGCAATGGCGGATTATAGCAGAAAGGCCAGAGAGCGTCAAAGTGTGGCGGGGGTAAGTGTTCACGATTGGGGGAAGAGATTCACCACAGAGACACGGAGGCACAGAGATTCTCTCTTTCTGGTGCTACTCATGCCAGAGCCGGTTGGGTAGCGCGGAGATCGGTTCATCTGGCATTCCCACGATTGTGAATAGTTACGATCGGGGGGTAAGTGTTCACACTGGGGGTAACGCACCATGGTAGCACCGGCATCTTGCCGGTCTGAGTGTGCGATATCACCGGCAAGATGCCGGTGCTACGTGAGACGTGTGAACAATTATGTACCCTTGTGCTACGTGACACCGCAGGCGGCGCGAGGAATCCCCAGCGAAAAAACAACGAACATCCATGTCATTCCGACGGGCCGCCCACCCCGCCCTCCGTCATACCACCACCCCGCCTGCGGCCCGAGGAATCTCCCATGATTCTCGCTGAATGAACAACGGGGATACCTCCCGCCGCCGCTGAGGCGGTTGGAATCCAGAGGCGGCGGGGGAGGCGACCGCGGTCGGCATGACAATGAAATCCCATGTCATTCCGACGGGCCGCCCACCCCGCTGCCCGACATGCCACTACCCCGATGGGCGGCCCGAGGAATCCCCAGCGACGATCCATGACTCAGCAGCGGGGATTCCTCCCGCCGTCGCAACGGGGCAGGTTGGCGTCTAC
>RRYU01009324.1_pt1 | contig 22992 bp, 24 predicted proteins | sample 2162651 | NCBI WGS metagenome assembly RRYU01 (sample SAMN10267283, study PRJNA491782) | microbial mat metagenome | isolation source: biomat in the production well | place: Japan: Minami-Kanto gas field, natural gas well KTG3 | collected 2017-06 | reverse complement strand
AAAACAGGCAGGGATAAGCTATCTACAGTCAAATTCAACCATACAAGCAGGTCAAGTTTGCTTCGGGCCTACGGCCCTGCGCGGGACGTCTGGCTTCGCCAGTCGCCCCTTACCTAAAACTACATGGACTCCCCCTTTGTCAAGCAAAGTCATGTTTAGACAAATTGGTATAAGACTGCAGCTCTACATTCGGCCTTTAGGTGAGTAGTGATTTACTCTGGCCATGATGATTATTCGCTGGGGGATTTGCCTCATTCGTTAGACGGCTTTGATAGCCATTAAGGTAAACAGGCTCATCTCCCCTCGGTCTGACCGTTTTGTCATACAACGCCTTCGCAGGACTCGGTTGGATTACTTCATGGTTCTTTACAATTTCACAGTTGCTTGTTGTTGCTATGCTCAAGCATACGATTCACGATAATCTTCTTGCTTAATCATCAACGTCCAGATCAAGCGTGCATTACGTGCCGCCAAGGCTACAATGGCACGTTTATATCCTCTTCGTGCAATGATCTCACGGACCCAGCAGCTCACTCTATCCTGCTTATCTCCCAGATTGGCCACTACTGCCCTGGCTCCATGTATCAGACACATCCTTAAATATTTATCTCCCTGCTTGGTGATACGCCCAAGTCGTATGTGACCACCTGTTGTGTACTGCCTGGGTGTCAGACCAAGCCAGGCCGCAAGCTGCCTATTATTATTGAATTGTCTGGGGTCGATGGATGCAACAATAGCTGTAGACACCTGCTCACCAACCCCAGGGATTGTCATCAGCCGCCTGGATTGAGCATTCTCTTTGGCCAGGGCTGAGAGTTTCCTATCAGCCTTGAGGACATCTTCACAAGTGGCTCGGTAACGCTGCCATACATCGTGGATAATCTCACGGGCCAGCATTGGCAGGCCGTTATCTGCATCCTCAAGAATATCTGGGATACGTTGGTGGGTCTGATGACGCCCTTTGGGCATAACAATACCAAATTCACTCAACAGACCGCGCAGTTGATTGATCATGGCGGTGCGCTGGGTTATCAGTCCTTGCCGAACACGATGTAAGGTTAGCACGGCCTGTTGTTCTGCTGATTTAACAGGAACAAAGCGCATATCTGGGCGGCTTACGGCCTCACAGATTGCGGCTGCATCATTGTTGTCATTTTTGCCTCCCTTGCGGTATGGTATGACGAACTTAGGGGCCATGATGCGTACCTCATGACCGAGCTTGCGGATCTCGCGCGCCCAGTAGTGAGCGCCAGAACAGGCTTCTATACCGATAAGACAGGGAGGCAGATTGGCCAACGTCATCAATAATTTCTTTCTGGATACTGTTCTTTTCAGGCTGGCTTTTCCGTGGTTGTCTGTGCCATGTAGACTGAAGCTGGTTTTAGCCAAATCAATACCAATAGTTGATACACTCATTTTCTGGACTCCTCTTGTTTTTTCTCAATGGTTTGGTCACCGAGACTGTCGCATATTTAATGCGCCAGGTGCAGGGGGAGTCCATATCATTCGTTATGCTTATTGACAGTGTTGCGCAACATGCTACACTTTGCCGATGATCAAGTCCTTTAAGCATAAGGGTCTACAAACTTACTACGAAACAGGTAGTAGAAAAGGTATACAGCCAAATCATGCTAGTAAGCTGCGTATGCAGCTGGCTGCTTTGGATACTGCTCACTGTATTGAAGATCTTGATATCCCGGGCTATCGACTTCACCAGCTTAAAGGTGATCTCAAGGGTTTGTGGTCAGTTACTGTAAACGGCAACTGGCGTATTACATTTGAGTTCACTGATAGCAATGTATACATCGTCAACTACGAGGATTATCACTAATGGCTATGCACAACCCTCCTCACCCTGGTGAGTTTATTCAGGCTACTTATATGGTGCCATTTAACTTAAGCGGCCGTTACCTGGCTGATAAACTGAATGTTGCTGCTTCTACTCTCAATAGGGTATTAAAAATGCAGAGTGGTCTAAGTCCTGAGATGGCACTTCGTCTTTCAAAAGCACTAGGCCGTAGTCCCGAGAGCTGGCTCGCCATGCAGGATGCCTATGACCTATGGCAGGCGAAAAAGCGTGTGAAGCTTGGCAGTGTACGCAAAATCAATATTAATGCCGCATAACAAGTCACTAAATTCGACGCCAAAAGGCGGCGCGATCTAGTTCAAACGTTAGAGGTTTGAATTCTAATGAGAAGCTGGTTCTTAAAAAACCTTGGTGACGCTATGTTGGCCGGTGATCAGCAAGAACAAATCAAACAGCTTCTCCTGTCAGCGTATTCAGACGCCGACAATCCCAAGGAAATGGCTGCATTTATTCGACATGAATCGGAAGGACGTCTCCATTGTGAAGTTAAAATTTACTTCTCCCCCATGTCGATTGCCGTGGCGAAAAAGGTTGATGCGGAACCGTGCGAGAAACCATCGCCAGACGGCCTGAGTATGTTAGCTGGCTCTCAAGAATCCCGGCTGTTATTTTTCCCGGAGCAACCAAGCTAATGCCAATCTCACTCCACAACATTCCATACAAGTGCATCAACTGGTTCGTTACAGTTCACTGACACCGCCAAAAAGCGGCGGCCCATTATGCTAGTCTTTAGGACAACCATGAAGCTCAAAAAGTTACTCAGTTATGAATGGGATGCGATAGCCGGAATTCTGGCTGCCGTGGTCGCTATTGTTTTGCATTTGCTCCACATTGTGGACGAGCATGTCATATTCCCTATTGTACTTGCTCTGATGGGTCTCTTATTTATCAATTTTATGCGTCATACCAGGAACAACGAGATCACAGCCGAAAAGGTCGAGCAAACCGAACTTACGGCTCGCAGTATACAAGCAGCACTCAAGACACCCGATATCATTCTAGTAGGACCGCGTGAGTTGCGCTCTGTCAGCGAGCAGTTTGCCCGCCATATGGAAGGAGATGCTATTTGGTTCAATGTCTGCCTGTCGATGTATAGACCACAGCCACTATTCGACGCGTTGCTGCGACCAGCATTAGATAATTCCATGGTTACCTCAATTCAGTTTGTCCTCGACGAAAGTCAGAAGGATTTATGGCAGGAAGTGGTGCAGCCGAATATTCTCGCTTGTCCTGGCCATTCCAAGGTCAGAGAGCCCTATTGGTGTGTGCTGAGCAAGAATATCTCCTTCATTCTGGCGGATAGTAAGCATAGTGGTGGAGTCGAGGCATTACTGAGTTTCTGGGGTGAACCTTTCATGGCACAGTCCACAGAACGAGACGTGCCGCGATATATTTTTCATGTACAAAAAAACTCAGAGCTATTGCCGCACCTGGTGGAACTAGAGCGTAGCTACATGCATCGTGAATGAGGCGCGTTAGGAATAGAACCTGTTAGCATGGAACATTTCTCTTCATAGGTGGTGTATAAGCAAGGTGGGGTCGTGGATCTATGCTCTTGCGCATGGCCTGATCATACAGGCCGAAGGTAAACCAGAGAATGTTGCGGAGATGACTTAAAATAGCACCGCACAAGTTCATTAAAGATGGAACAGTTATTCTTGGCGGCAACGAACGAGGCATAACCAGGACTTCCATCGGATGCAGTCGCTAACGCGCCTGCTCCGCTGAAAGCAACGTTATTCCTTAAAATGCTTAGAAGAGACATCCATGTATTTGTGAAGAATCCGAATTACTTCCACAAATTTGTTACTAGAAAGCCGGTAATAGATCACGTGGCTTATAACAGGGAACTTCCTGTAACCAGGTCGAATGTAGTCACAGGTTTTTCCAAGGCTTGGGTTGCCTGCCAACTGATGGAAGGAATCGTCGAGCTGCTTCAAATACTTATTGCGTTGATCTATTCCCCATCGCTTCTGAGTGAAAATAGCAATAGCCATCAAATCATCTTTGGCTCTAGCCTTAAGCTTGAAGGTGGACATCAATGAGATTATTTATCAAGTTCAGAAATCAGCCCGTCGAGAGAATACTCTACTAAATCACTAGATTCCCCTTCATCCAACATTTTGCGGAGGGCAACAAGTTTGGTTTCTTCTTCCTCAAGCAAGCGCAACCCTGCACGTACAACCTCGCTTGTAGAAGAAAACCGCCCTGTTTTCAATTGGTTATCAATGAAAGAGTTAAAATGCTCATTAAGAGTAATGCTTGTGTTTTTGCTCATTTGCTAACCCTCAAACCAGTACCAATAATTGGTACTATAGTCAGGCATAACAAGCAGGTCAAGTTCGCTCCGGGCCTTCGGCCCTGCGCGGGACGTCTGGCTTCACTCGCAGCCCCTTGCCTAGTCGTTATAAATTTCACTAGCCTGCCTCAATTATTTGTACTAGCATGTATTACAAGTCACTACATTTGGGGTGAGGCTATGAGTATTACTAGTATTCGGATTGCTGACGAAATCGATAAACCATTGGAATCATTAGCTAAAAAGCTCGATAGAAGCAAGAACTATCTTATAAATCAAGCTATTAAGGAGTTTTTAATCAAGCAGTCACTAGAAAATTCTAGATGGCAAGATACGCTTGAAGCGCTCGAATCTATACAAGCTGGCAAATCTCTAGATGAAGCAGATGTTAATGCATGGCTTAATAGCTGGGGTACAGGTGCTAGAACACCTCCTCCTAAATCATGAAGGTTAAGTACTCACCAGAGTCAATTGGTGATCTTCAACGGGTTGTGGAATTTGTAGAGAACAAGAATCCGTATGCAGCACGTAGAATTGCTATTGATTTGCAAGAGGGTGTCGAAAGGCTTAAACAATTCCCTCTGATTGGGTTGCCTGTTTTTAAGGCCGCCAACCCAGAGCAAATACGTGATTTTTATGTAGGTGATTATACTGTACGCTATCTTATCACCGATAAGGCCATTTATATTCTAAGAATTTGGCACGGCAAAGAGAACGAAAAGAATTTATAACAAGCACATCAAATTCGCTCCCTTCGGTCGCCCGACTCTCGCAAGCTCGCGCGGTTTATGTGGGAGTTAGGTTGTATATGAAAATCGCAATGGCAATAGCAGGAGGATTCGTTGTTGCCTATCGCGTGTCAAAAAAGCTATTGAAGCACAATGCTACTGGAATCATTCAGCGTAAATTTGGTGCGGTAGTTGGAGCACTATCAGTAATTCCGGCGCTATTTATTAGCACCGTCATAGGTGGCAATCTCGGTGGAGGATATGGTGAGGCAGTTTCAAGGTCTCTCGGCCTAAGAAGTGCTGGTATACCTATAGGCCTTGCAATTGGGCTTTTTACAATAATTGTTCTTGTAATGTGGGTATTTACATTTATTGGCATCATTATTGGTGGGGTAGTAAATGATTTTATTTTTAAACGCAGATCAACCTAACAAGCGCCCCCGCTTGTTAACGGTCTTTAAGACCGGATGGTCATCGGGCTGCTGAACCGGTAACTTGTTGCTGCAGGTTACGGGCTTCACTATATCAACAACTATTATAAAAACAGGCAGGGATAAGCCACCAATAACCAAATTCAACCATACAAGCAGGTTAAGATCGTTCGCTATCGCTCACTGGGACGCTCCGCGCCCCTTACTCAAAACATTAGCCTCTTAAGAAGGTAAAAAATATGAAGCCAATTTTCTATGTGTTTATCATTTTGGTTTTTTTTCTTGGAAATGAGTCGTATGCCGCGAATGTTGGCACGAGTGTTTCGGCACAAGCAACCGCGCCACCATCTTCCTTAGCTACTGTAAATTCAAAAAATCAAAGCACACTAAATCAGCTAGATGAAAAGGAATTATTCCAGTTTGCATTTAAACAGATTGAATTTGAGGCAAAAAGGCTTGATCGCTTGATTAGTAATGCAGAGATAGTTGGAGGTTTAGTTGCAACAATAATCTTGGCTTTCGCAGCTATTATTTCCTTCCTCGGCTTGCGGAATGTTCGGGAACTTAAAAACGAACTACAAGGGTCCGTTAAAGAGCATGTTAGATCTGCATTGCATGAAAACAGTGAAACAGAAGCAACATTCGACAACCTAATATCAAATCTTGATGAAGCCAACCATAAGTGGAAGGAGGTAAAAGGGAACATAGAAAATCTTGAGCAATTTTCAAACCTAACTGATTCTCAATATTCCGATGCGCAGGCTGCATACAGGCTAGCAAAAACGATTTCTGAAAAGGAGGACCCGACTGAAGAAGAAAGAAAAACGGCGCTCGGATTTTTGATGAAAATAGTTAGTTTGGGCAGCATAGGAAAAGTCGACCCAAATATATTGTACAACTCAAGTAGTACGGCTTCTGAATTAGATTTTGACTTTGAAGCTCTGCAATTAGCATCACTCTGCGCAATTTTTGACCCCAAAATATCTCACAAAGTTAGGCGTCACAGACTCGAAGATACTTTTGGTGTCAGATTCGAATTAATGGATGGTGTTTTAGAACAAACAAAAGACACTCCGAAGAGCGTAAGAGAGGAAGCGTGGAGTACGCTTCGGTCACTTATAAAGGAAAATCCAATCCATCAGTGTGAGTTGGTTTATTCTGAATTTCATAATATAGCAAACCGAAATAGAGAACTTGGTTATTTTGACGATGCAATCGAAACTATAGAAGAGCTTTTAGGTAATAACGGAGATCACATTCCTTCCTATGCCTATGCGATCCTTTCAGGATTTTATGTGCTACGAGGAGGTCAAAACTGGCTTTCTCATTACGAAAGGACCGTGGAATTAGCCATAAGACAATTGAAGTCGGAATCTCCACTAAACACTTGGTATGGTCATACGGCACGAGACCTCATGAGAATGGCAGACAGAATCGGAAAAGTTGACTGGCTTCAGGAAAAAATGTCTTAACTTTCAGAGGCTAACAAACGCAATCACACGGTGATCTAGCATCACTTTGATGGACAGTAATTAGCCGACAGACAAGTGATATTAAAGAGCATATTAGCAAGTCTTCAAGGACCGCTTTGGTCACATAACGAAATCTCTATCCGGAACGACCATCAACTCAAACCACGTTATGACTTTTCTCAAAGAATTCTACTCAGCACCTTTTTAAAAAAACCACCCGGTGCGATTGTTATCTGAGCATTCTCCACATCAATATCATCTAGCGCATACTCACTCACCTCTACACCAGATTCAGCATACATCTCTTTGGAAAGAGTAAGGTCATCACCCCAGCGTGATAGAAAATCCTCACTCGGTTTTATATATACCACACGTCCAACCTCTTCCTGGATCAGTTTAGATGCACAACGCGGACAAGGCGGATGGGTTACAAACACTGTGCATTCGGTGAGGTCACGCTTGGCGAAGATCATGGCGTTCTCTTCGGCATGGATTGTGAGATTAAGTTTTTGGTCCCGATTGGTTAAACGCTCTGGCGCATCGTGCACACCCGCAGCAAATCCGTTGTATCCGAGAGAGACAATTCTGTTGCCGTCGGTTATGACCGCTCCAACCTGGGAGGAAGGATCTTTACTCCAGGCCGAGATGTGGGCGGCAAGACCCAGAAAACGTGTATCCCATTTTTTACTCATCGCATCTAATCCAAATTCTTTTTCGTTGTCGAACATTCTAATAGAAACTGTAGTGAGTTGTCTGTTGTTTAATAAATCTCCCTGAACCCATTAAACCCAAACCAACATCACGAACTGGTGATAAAGTATCGAGCTATTTGCTATCCTTAATTGGAAGAGCAGAAAAAATCTCAATAAGCATACAGAGTGGATAACAAATGAAAAAAAGCATGAAGAAATTATCAATAATTCTATCTGTAATTGCAGGCATAGGAGTTCTACCTACAAACAGTCTGGCAGAATCATCTGCATCAGTTAACGGCAAATACCAAAATCTGATTCAAAAACTTCACTGCCCGTCTGACAAAGCCAAATACGGCAAATTTAACGATTATGGTTACTGGGCTGGCGGACCCTGGTGTGGACAGAGAGGTAAAGCTGGTTACTGGGTTTGGAACAATCCAAATTGGTACATCTGGGCAAACAAAGGTATTCCTGCTGCGGCATCTGCCAATGGTAAATATTCAAATCTGTTGCAAACTCTTCACTGCCCTAAAGACAGTAATAGCTACGGCAAATACAGAGATTACGGATACTGGGGCGGCGGACCTTGGTGTGGGCAACAAGGCGTGGCGGGTTACTGGGTTTGGGTCCAACCCAATTGGTATGTGTGGGGCGCTAAAAACCAAAAAACCTCGGGAAGTTATAACCTCCCGAGGCTTTATCCAGAAAAAAGTTACTAGTTATTCTGAATCACAATACTTGGGAATTTAGCAGCATAGCTTCTGGCCTGTAGAGAAAGCTTGGCCGCAGTCTTGCGGGCGATCTCCCTATAGATCTGTGAGATACGGTGATCCGGCTCAGCCACAACAGTTGGCTTGCCGCCGTCGGTCTCTTCGCGGATTCTGATATCCAGTGGCAAAGCCCCGAGGAAATCCACGCCGTACTGCTCGGCCATTCGAGAGCCACCACCTTCACCGAAGATGTGTTCTTCGTGATTACACTCGGAACAGATGTGGATACTCATATTCTCGACGATACCAAGAACCGGAACCTCTACCTTCTCAAACATCTTGAAACCCTTGCGGGCATCCAGCAGCGCGATATCCTGCGGAGTGGTTACGATTACCGCACCTGATACCGGAACCTTCTGTGCCAAAGTCAGCTGTGTGTCGCCAGTGCCTGGGGGCAGATCGATAATTAGATAATCGAGATTATCCCAGTTGGTGTCATTCAGCAGCTGCTCCAGGGCCTGGGTAACCATAGGTCCACGCCAGATCATTGGGGTCTCTTCGTCTACCAAAAAGCCAATGGACATGGCCTGTATGCCGTAATTTCCCATTGGCTCCAATGTCTTACCGTCTTTGGATTCAGGCTGACCGGAAATGCCAAGCATACGCGGCTGGGACGGACCATAGATATCGGCGTCCAGCAGTCCAACCTTTGCGCCTTCAGCAGCGAGTGCTAAAGCCAGATTTACTGCGGTAGTGGATTTACCCACTCCGCCCTTACCAGAGGCAACGGCGATTATGTTCTTTACGTTATCAATCGGCTTGAGTGATTTCTGCACCGAGTGGGCCGCCACCTTCCAGCTCATATCAATTTCAGCTGAACTGACTCCAGCGACCGCCTCTACCTTCTCTTTTACCGCCGCAACCAACTCATCCCGACAACCGTCAGCCGGGAAACCAAGTTCCACAGTTACTTTTACACTGCCGCCATCAATCGCCACGTCCTTGATTACCTTAGCCTCAACCAGGTTCAGTTCCATATGGGGCTCAATATAGCCCTTGATTGCCTCTTCTATTTGCTCGCGTGTCAGTTCAGACATAATGCTTAATTCTCCTGCCAGCCGGTCTTGCCGGCGTATATTAGAGTATTACCATAAAAACATGATGGGCAGTTTACACCAACCCTGCACCATTTCCCAACCAGAATAGTTGGTTTTCCGCAAATCTCCGTCCATCCTGCATTTTATCTAACCAGATGAACAAGTTCGTATTTCTTTAAGATCTGACGAATAAATCAGAAAGCCAGATGTTCGTAGCGGATGATATGTGGAATAATTGCGCGCTTATAGGTTTTTCCACAATTGCCGTGAAACACTAGAAAAATGAGCAATAAACAACGAAACATCCTGGTCACCAGCGCCTTGCCCTATGCCAACGGCCCTATCCATATCGGACATCTGGTGGAATACATACAGACCGATATATGGGTACGTTTTCAGAAAATGCGAGGGCACAGGTGTATTTATGTCTGCGCCGACGACGCCCATGGCACCCCAATCATGTTACGTGCCCGTCAGGACGGGATAGATCCAGAGGAGTTGATCACCCGCGTTGCTGAGGAACACCAGGCAGATTTCGCTGAGTTCAAGGTTGGTTTTGACAACTACCACTCCACTCATTCAGAAGAGAACCGTGAATACGCCTCTCTGATTTATCAACGTAACCGTGATAAAGGTCATATCAATAAACGAGTCATCACCCAGGCCTATGATCCGGTTGAGAACATGTTCCTGCCGGATCGTTTTATCAAGGGCCAGTGCCCTAAATGCGGAGCCGATGATCAGTATGGTGACAACTGCGAGGTCTGCGGAGCCAGCTATTCACCCAACGAGTTAAAAAACCCTATCTCTGCCGTATCTGGCGCTACGCCCATAGATAAAGAGTCAGAACACCACTTCTTCCGTCTGGGAGATTTTGAGCAGATGCTTAAGACCTGGACCAAAGGCGGCCACATCCAGAAAGAGGTCTCAAACAAGCTGGACGAGTGGTTCCAGGCCGGACTACAAGAGTGGGACATCTCCCGCGATGCGCCGTATTTTGGGTTTGAGATACCAGGCCACCCAGGCAAGTTCTTCTATGTCTGGATGGATGCTCCCATTGGATACATGGCCAGCTTTAGGAATCTTTGTGATAAAACAGATGGGTTGGCGTTTGATGACTTCTGGGGCAAAGACTCTGATACAGAGTTGTACCACTTCATCGGCAAGGACATCATCTACTTCCACGCCCTGTTCTGGCCTGCCATGCTACACGGCGCGGATTTCCGCACACCGAGCGCCATCTTTTCCCACGGCTTCCTGACTGTGGACGGACAGAAGATGTCCAAGTCCCGCGGAACTTTCATCAAAGCCCGTACCTATCTGGATCACCTGAATCCTGAATATCTGCGCTACTACTTCGCTGCCAAACTCAGCTCTGGAGTAGAAGACATTGATCTGAACCTGGAAGATTTCAGCGCAAGAGTAAACTCGGACCTGGTTGGTAAGGTGGTGAATATCGCCAGTCGCTGTGCCGGCTTTATAAGGAAGAGATTCGATGGGACCCTCTCGGAACAGGTTGCAGAACAGACCCTGTTTGACGAATTTGTTGCAGCCGGAGACTCTATCGCCAATCGTTACGAAAATCGCGAGTTCAGCCATGCCGTGCGCGAGATCATGGCTCTGGCCGACCGCGCCAACCAATACATCGACGAGAAGAAACCTTGGGTTATTGCCAAAGAAGAGGGCAAGGATCAAGAACTGCATCAAGTATGCTCCATGGGCATCAACCTGTTCCGCATCCTGATGGGCTATCTACGGCCTATTCTGCCTGCTACCGCAGATAAATCTGAGGCATTCCTACAAATAGATGCCATGAGTTGGGAAAGCCTAAAGCAGCCACTGACCGGCCATGCCATCGCTAAATTCAAACCCCTGATGACACGCGTAGAACAACCACAAATAGAGGCAATGTTAAACGATTCTAAAGACGACCTTGAAGCCCAGGCCAAGACCGCGGCAAAGCCAACAGGACCTCTGACGGATGACCCGATTGCTGATACCATTGAGTATCCTGATTTCGCCAAGGTGGATCTGCGTGTAGTAAAAATTGTCAAGGCAGAGCATGTGGAAGGAGCAGACAAGTTACTGCAACTCACTCTGGACTTGGGTGGAGAGACCCGCAATGTGTTTGCCGGTATCAAATCCGCCTATTCACCAGAAGACCTGGAGGGACGCCTGACAGTCATGGTGGCAAATCTTGCCCCCAGAAAGATGCGCTTTGGTGTCTCAGAAGGCATGGTGTTGGCAGCAGGTCCAGGTGGTGAGAATCTGTTTGTGTTAAATCCAGACAGCGGAGCAATACCTGGAATGAAGGTTAAATAGAAGATCACACCTATAGCTTCCGACGCCAACGTCATCAGAATCAATGGACAAAGGTAAACAATAACAACGTTCATCTCGGGTGTATTTTATCTCTCCATTAATATAATATATCGCCGTTTCATAAACTGGCTGGGTAGATAGGGCCATAACTATATTTAGTATTGCTCTAGCTGGGGTTTTTTTAGAGAATGCCTCTACTGAAAACCTTTGCCGCCCATAATCGGCTTTTTAACCTTGTAGACTGAATTCCAATGCAAGAATACGCCCTGATACTGATCAGCACTGTTCTGGTCAACAACTTTGTACTGGTGAAATTCCTTGGACTCTGTCCATTCATGGGAGTCTCGGGCAAAGTAGATACCGCTATCGGCATGAGTCTGGCCACCAGCTTCGTGCTGACCCTCTCGTCCATCATTAGCTATCTTGCCAACGAGTACATGCTAGCGCCTTTGGGTCTGGAGTATCTGCGCACCATTGCGTTCATCCTGATCATCGCAGTGGTTGTGCAGTTCACAGAAATGGTGATGCACAAGACCAGCCCAGTGCTCTATCAATTACTAGGAATCTTCCTGCCGCTGATTACCACCAACTGCGCTGTGCTTGGTGTCGCTCTGCTGAATATTCAAGAGAAGCACAACTTCATCGAATCAGCACTATATGGCTTTGGCGCCGCGCTAGGTTTCTCCCTGGTGCTGGTACTGTTTGCTGCTATGCGAGAACGCATCAATGTCTCAGACGTACCCAGGCCTTTCAAGGGCAGTTCTATCGGTTTGATTACCGCAGGCCTGATGTCCATGGCATTCATGGGCTTCGCCGGTCTGGTTGCTACATAAGGTATATTTGAGATGCTGATCGCGATTATTGCTATATCATGTCTCGCCCTTGGCTTTGGCTTGCTGTTGGGATACTCCTCAATCCGTTTCCATGTAGAAGAGGATCCTATGGCAGAGAAGATCAATGAACTTCTGCCACAAAGCCAGTGCGGACAGTGCGGATTCCCTGGATGCCACCCCTACGCCGAGGCCATAGCCAACGGCTCAGCAGAAATAAACGGCTGCCCTCCAGGCGGTGAAGCCACCATGATTTCCATTGCCCAGCTCATGGGCATAGATCCGGTTCCAATGGGGGCAGAAGAAGAAAAAAGTCTCCTGCCCACAGTTGCATTCATCCATGAAAAGGATTGTATTGGTTGCACTATGTGCATCAAGGCATGTCCGGTAGATGCCATCATCGGTGCCACCAAACTAATGCACACCGTGATTACTGATGAGTGTACCGGCTGCCAAGCCTGTGTTGAGCCCTGCCCGGTAGACTGCATCGAGATGAAAGCTACCGATATAAACATCAGAAACTGGACTTGGCCGGTCCCGGACAAGGACGTGCCTGGAGAAGTCGCAATGCCAGAACCACGCCAGGCTGCTGGATAAGGGCTGAACAATAATGTCAAAGTTCTACACAGAAGATAACAAACATATCCGTAAACTCTGGTCAATTTCCGGAGGCATTCACGTACCTGACAATAAAGAACAGTCACTGGTCCGACCTGTGAGCAAGGCTGAGATGCCCAAGCATCTGGTGATTCCACTGCAACAACATATTGGCGCTCCTAATGAACCAATAGTTTCAGTTGGAGACCGCGTGCTTAAAGGACAGATGATCGGCTCTTCCAAGGGATTTATCAGCGCGCCGGTTCATGCATCAACCTCAGGTACGGTTATAGATATCGGTGACCACTCGGTACCACATCCATCTGGTCTGCCAGGTCCATGCATTGTCATTGAGACAGACGGCAAGGATGAGTGGGCCGATCTGCCAACGCCTATGGAATATTACGCCACCTGGAGCAAAACCGAGATCCGTGACCGCATTCGTCAGTCCGGAATCGTAGGCATGGGCGGCGCGGCATTCCCAACCAGCGTAAAACTGAGCCCACCCGAAGGTCAGCAGGACATTCAACAACTGATCATCAACGGTGCAGAGTGTGAGCCTTTCATTACGTCTGATGATGTTCTGATGCAGAAACATGCAGACCGGATAATCAACGGCACGGCAATAATGAACTATCTGCTGGATGCCAAAGAGTGCCTGATTGCTATTGAGGACAACAAACCCAAGGCAATCGAGATAATGAAAGAGGCTGTTGCCAAAACAGACAAACTTTCAAACGCTCATGTAATTGTGATCCCTACTCGCTACCCGAGCGGTGGTGAGAAGCAGCTGATCTACATCCTTACTGGCAAGGAAGTTCGTCAGGGTGGCATACCATCCCAAATCGGCGTAGTGGTACAGAACGTTAGCACATGCGCGGCTGTTGCCGATGCAGTTCTCGAAGGCAAACCACTGATCTCACGCCTAGTTACACTTACCGGCGACGGCATCAAAGAACCGCAGAACCTGGAAGTGTTACTTGGCACTCGGGTTGAAGAACTAATCCCTCAGGTAGGCGGCTATACCAACAAGGCTAGCAAACTCATCCTGGGTGGCCCCATGATGGGATTTAGCATGCGATCTGATGAGATCCCTGTTGGTAAAGCCAACAACTGCATCCTGGTTCCAAGTCAGGAAGAAGTTCCAGACACAGGAACGATCAACGCATGTATCCGCTGCCTGCGCTGTGTAGATGCCTGCCCGATGAATCTGGTACCACAGAACATGTACTGGCACATCCGTTCCGATGCGCTGGACAAGGCAAAACACAACAATCTGTTCGACTGTATCGAATGCGGTTGTTGCTCACATGTTTGTCCTTCACGCATTCCTCTGGTGCAGTTCTTCCGTAGCGCCAAGGCGGCAAATCTACAGCTGGATCGCGATCAAACCAAGAAAGAGCGTGCCCGCGAGAGAGCTGAAGCCAGACTTGAACGTTTGGAAAGAGAAGCCGCTCAGAAGAAGGCAAAAATGGCTGAGAAAAAGGCTGCTATGGCAAAAAAGAAAGAAGCCGCTGCAGCACTGAAAAAAGAGCAGGAAGAGAAAGAGAAGGCAGCAAAGCCTGAAACCGACACCAAAGAGGAGCCAGTAGGCTCTGAAGGTCAGGACGGATAAGAGATGCAATTTCCTACAATAACATCACCACATACCGATCGCCCTAACAGCGTCCAAAAGGCCATGCTGTGGGTGATTCTTGCCCTGATACCTGGCGCACTAGCCATGATCTGGTATTTCGGATGGGGAATCTTGATAAACATGGGTCTAGCCATAGCCACCGCTATTGCCTGCGAAGCACTGGTCATGAAACTGCGCGGACGCGCGGTCAAGCCGGTTATAATGGACCTGAGTGCAGTCCTGACAGCCATGCTGTTTGCAGTTGCCGTTCCTCCCCTGCTGCCATGGTGGCTGACTATAGTGGGTGTTGCTTTCGCAATCCTGCTGGTCAAACAGATGTACGGCGGCCTCGGCTACAACGTATTCAACCCGGCTATGGCTGCTTATGTACTGCTGCTGATCTCATACCCGGTTCAGATGACCTCATGGTTGCCACCAATCATGCTGAATGAAAACCCTCTAGGTTTTGCTCAGACACTGAGCATAATCTTCGGTGGAGGACTGCCAAACGGTTTGACCTGGGATGCCATAACTATGGCCACCCCACTGGATACCATGCGTACCGGACTTAGCCTTAACCAGACAGTAACCGAGATCAGCTCCAGTCCAATACTGGGTGAGTTCGGCGGTAAGGGCTGGGAGATTGTTGCTGGCCTGTACCTTCTGGGCGGCCTGTTCATGATGTACAAGAAGGCTATCAGCTGGCACATTCCGGTCTCAACTCTGGGCGGACTGGCAGCTATGGCTCTGCTATTCAGCATAATAGATGGAGATGCCTACCCACTGAGCACCTTCCACATCTTCAGCGGCGCAGCCATGCTTGGAGCATTCTTTATCGCAACCGACCCTGTCTCTGCACCTGGAACCAGAATTGGACAACTCTATTATGGTGCCGGCATAGGTATTCTGGTTTACATAATAAGAACATGGGGTGGCTATCCAGACGCCATCGCCTTTTCAGTACTACTTATGAATATGGCAGCACCAACAATCGAATTCTTTACCAGACCACGAACCTTCGGTCACCGGGGGTCTGGCAATGATTAAGAATATTACTATTGCAGGCCTGCTCCTGACCATGTTCGCCGTCGTCGGTGTAGGGCTGGTAGCCTTCACCCATCAGGCTACCAAAGGACAGATTGCAGAGAACGAGCGCCAGGCCCTTTTGAACAGCCTGAACACCCTGGTACCTGCTGAGTATATCGACAACGACATCGTTACCGATCTGACCGTGGTTTCCGATCAGGCAAAACTGGGAACCGCTGAGACGACTGTTTACCTTGGCCGCAAGGACAGCAAACCTGTTGCAGCGGTTTTCACCTCCATAGTACCAGACGGCTACAGCGGCCCGATCAAACTACTAGTTGCAGTCCTGGCCGATGGAACTCTGGGTGGCGTACGAGTTGTCTCCCACAAAGAGACTCCTGGACTGGGTGACAAGGTAGAGGTCGAAAAATCCGACTGGATCCACAGCTTTAAAGGCAAGTCTCTGGGCAACCCAGACGAGACCAAATGGAAGGTTAAGCGCGACGGTGGTGTATTCGACCAGTTTTCCGGCGCAACCATCACCCCAAGATCAATAGTCAAGGCAGTCAAAAACACCCTTCTCTACTATCAGGAAAACAGTAAAAAGCTGTTTGTGGCCAAAGCCAAAACTGAAGAAAATATGGCAGACACTGCGCCTGCAACTGAAAGCGGCAAATAATCAGGTATACGAAAATGTCAGACATTACATACAGTCAACTGATAAAAGATGGATTTTGGAATAACAACCAGGCACTGGTTGCACTCCTTGGTCTTTGCCCATTGCTTGCAGTAACCAACACCGCGATCAACGGACTTGGATTGGGTATCGCCACCACCGTGGTGCTTACTCTTTCTAACATCACCGTATCGCTGATACGTAATATTGTTCGCAACGAGATTCGCCTGCCGGTATTCGTACTGGTAATCGCATCATTTGTGACCGCAGTAGAGTTGAGCATGAACGCCTGGTTCTTCGAGCTCTATAAGATCCTGGGTATATTCATTCCACTGATCGTTACCAACTGCGCAATCATCGGACGTGCAGAAGCATTTGCTTCCAAGAACAACCTGGCAAAATCCACCGTAGATGGCCTGGCCATGGGTATTGGCTTTACCGTGGTACTGGTTGCTTTGGGCGCTGTACGTGAATTTGTTGGTATGGGCACTCTATTTACACAGGCACATCTGATGTTTGGTGAGGCAGCACGCGGACTTACCTTCAGTATGGGTGATAATTTCCAAGGTGCCCTACTTGCCATCCTGCCACCAGGAGCATTCATCGGTCTTGGTCTGATGCTGGCACTCAAGAACAACGTCGATCACAGAACTGACGAAAAAGCCAAAGCAGCCGCGCTTAACGAAGAACCTGAGGCTGCAGCCTAAAGGTATTTCTTTATACCAGGTGGAACAAGACTGCGCTGCAGTCTAACTAGAGACAACCTTCCTCAGCTACAGGTTTTACGGATGAATGGCCGTCACCATGCATGGCGTCACTCACCAAGACCATCTCCATCGCATCCAACAGATGGTCGGCGATAAATGGCTTCCTGATCAAAACCGCGGACTTGTATCTATCCAGCTCCAAGCAGTTATGTCTGCATGCAAGGATAACTAGCGGCAAATCCTGACCCAGCACATCAAGACAGATATCGGTGATACGTTCGATATTCCTGCCTCCTGGTGAGTCAGCGACAAGAATTATATCAATGTCATGCCGTTCCCTCGACTCAGAGACAGCATTACCCAGCGCACTGATTTCATCAACAGATGAGACGATCATGCCAGCCTCTTCGCAACAGTTGATGATAGTCTCTCTGCTTGATTTACTGGGTTCAAAAACGAAGGCTTTTTTTCCATACAGACATGACAATCTGAATATCGGATCTACCTCAAAGTCATTGGCTAGTATTGGCAATCTAAGCCTGAATACAGAGTCACACTCCTCCGGCCCAGACTCTAACTCTCCCCCCATCAACAACATCTGTCTCCTGGCAAGATCAACCCCTAGTTCTGGGCTGGTAGATATTTTGAAATCCTCATCTACATAAACTGTCTTGCCAGAAAGAAATGGGGCTTCTCCCTTCACTTCGAATAGCAGCAGATCATGGTCTAAATCATCAATCCTCACACTGACCTTTATCTCAGCACAGAAAAAATTATCAATGGCATTCTTGATGATATTGGTAAGCACCTGTCGCAGTCTAGCTTCATCACCAACGATAACTCTCGGCACATCTTTTGAAATCAAACAGGCCAACTCTATTTTGTTTTGTAGTGCACGCCTATTAGTGGACAAGCATGTATCAAGCATAAGTGTTGACAGGTTAAATGGAGCAGGCTCAATTCTTAGCTGCCGCGCCTCCATCTTAGAGAAATCCAGGACATCACCAATAACCGCATCGAGCAATGTGGCAGACGCACTAATCTCCTCAACCTTATCCAGTTGTTTCATACTCAATTTAGAATCACTAAGCTCATTTGATGTGGTCATTATGTCAGCAAGCGGAGAGCGCATGTCATTGGTCATATTCGACAAGAATCTGCCCATCTGGCGATTGGACCTTTCTGCCTCAAGACGTGCCGATAGTAGCTGGCTCACCAATGAGTACTGGTAAATGGGCAAGGCCACTAACGCCAATAGGACGAAGGAAGCTTCAAACAAATACTCCTGCCATTGCCCAAGCACGGTCAACACCACCGAGTATGCAAAGATACTTAGTGCCGATGCCGCCATCAGATGCTGTCTACCATAGCGAGTGCCGTATGATATAAAAATCCAGATATACAGCACGTAAAACGGACTAACCACCTCACCTGTCAGATAGAGGCATATTGAAGTTGCAGAAATATCCACCGCCAATGAAAAGTAGCGTCTTGCCTCCCATACCGGACGGATTAAAACACTAACTAACAGGCTGAAAAAAAACAGGAGATACACGGCAAACAGAACGATAAAATCTGTAACATTTACATCATAACGTTCTGACAAAAGACCAGTTGCGACATACACAACCGCAAAGACCCAGACACCCAATCTAACCAGGGCAGACTGAAACTCCGGGTTCGTGTAGAGATTTGTTTTAATAAAGTCAGGCATAGACAACTACTCCTTGTTTCTTCCGCCCCCTGCACTGATCAACTATATCCCATTTGCAATTCAACTTTCAGCTAAATCAATCAACTTTCTGACATTAAATACCTTTCAAACCCTTTCCTGAGCGCAACAATGAACGGATAATGTTACAGACAGTTACCTAACCCAGATTCACGAATACAGTTTTATGAATAAAACAAAGCGCCAAGAGATATTCAAACGACTGGCAAAGGAGATGCCAAATCCAACGTCTGAGCTAAATTTCAGCTCGCCATTTGAACTACTCATCGCAGTGATACTATCAGCACAATCCACTGATCGCGCAGTAAACAAGGTAACAGCAAAGCTATTTAACAAAGCCAATTCCCCACAGCAAATATTGGATCTGGGAGAAGATGGCCTGAAGCAGATGATCAAGACCATCGGCCTGTTCAACAACAAGGCATCACACATCATCGCCACATGTAAGATCCTGACCGAGCAGTTCGCCAACAATGTCCCGGACGAGAGAAAGGCACTGGAATCCCTGCCTGGAGTTGGCCGCAAAACTGCTAACGTGATACTCAATACCTCCTTTGGACAACCAACAATCGCAGTAGATACCCATGTATTCAGGGTATCCAACCGCACTGGTATCGCTCCGGGCAAAACGTGCTCGAGGTAGAAAAGAAACTTCTACGCCAAGTCCCCTCTGAGCACATTCTGAACGCCCACCACTTGCTAATTCTGCACGGGCGCTATACTTGTATTGCCAGGAAACCACGTTGCGGCTCATGTATCATTGAGGATCTCTGTGAGTACACAGCAAAAACCAACCCGGAGACCTGAATGTTTGGCAACGACAGAAGACAATTACGCCGTTTCTTCACTAACTCATGGAGCAAGCAAAAAAGCGGAGCACCAATGGAGCCGATGGAAAAGATCGTTGCAGGCATCATCCAACAGCATCCAGAATATCACTCAATGTTAGAACAGCAGGACCAAGCCTTGGAAAAAGATTATCTCCCGGAAGCAGGTGAGAGCAATCCATTTCTACATATGTCCATGCATATCAGCCTGCAAGAACAGATTAGTACCAACCGTCCATCAGGCATAACTGCAAGCTACCGAAAACTAAATATGAAAACTGGAGATTCACACGAAACAGAACACATGATGATGGAGTGTCTAGGACGCATGCTGTGGGAAGCTCAAAGAAACAATAGAATGCCTGATGAGATAGCCTATCTAGATTGTGTAGAAGGACTTCTACAAAACAAACCCCAGAAGTAATTTTAAGTTATTAACAAAAAAACAGGAGCATCTAACGCCAAACACATCCAACCAAAACAGGAGTCTGAATATGAGCAAAACATGGGTAGTTGTTGCCGATACCAGCCGCGCACGAATCTTCAGCGCAGACACACCAGCCAGCCAGTTGATTGAGACAGAGACTCTCACCCACCCTAAAGCCCGACTTCATCAGGGCGACCTGGTCAGCGACAGATCAGGTAGAGATCGAAATTCAGTTACCGGAACCCACAATTTGGAGCATGCAGCAGATGCTAAAGAAGAAGAAGCTGTGCGCTTTGCCACAGAGGTCTGCAACAGATTGGAACAAGGCCGTATTAAGTGCCAATTCAATAAGCTCTATATCGTGGCTGCCCCCTCTTTTTTAGGGCACATAAGAAAACATCAGACACCGGCTCTGAAGAAAATCATCGCCGGCGAGGTATCTAAAAACATGGCTATGAAAGAAGCTGTAGAAATCAAAAACAGCCTGCCTGAATATCTGTGATTTCCAAGTACGCAATTTAATACGCATAAAACTTTACACAGATATTTTTAACCTCAAACAATGCATGATAATCATAAAATGATTCGCAGTAACCTTTTGATGAAGCAACAAAAAAGCATAGGCGCTGACCGAACATATCACCACAGATTCAGTCCAGACATACAGCAACCAACATGATGTGTTTTAGTTATGGTCTATATTTAAAGCTGTAACAGACAAACAATCTCAAGCATTGCGTAGAATATATAAAGAGCGTAGTAGGGTTTAGGTATAAACCTGCGTGGACTGTGTTCTCCCACCTGCTTATGGCACATGACGCCTGATTCGCTGCAAGCTATTTCCTATACGTTTGGAGATCCTTGGCAATGTCTATCGGCACTAAACCAGCACAAACTTTTATCCTAAATCTGTCAACACATCGGGCAATCGCGCTTGTACTATTAGCGCTGACAATACCAAGCCACGCAGATGGCCTGGGCAATGCCGCTGACAATTGGGTAGAAAACCATGCAAACAAACAATCGGAAGACATCCTGCGCGAGATCGAAAAAAAGGTAAAACTCGACCCGGATGTAAAGAGTAATCTCAAAAACTCAGTCAAGGGCCTGCTGAAAGACAAGCTAAAACAGGCACTGCTTCCAAAGGCTCACTCTATTGCGATGCAGGAGATCATAGACAGCATAGAGGCTGCCTTAAACACAAATACTCGACGTAATGCATGCGACACCGCCGCCGCCAAAAAAGCGCATTGGGTGGCGAGCAATGTTCGGCGCTCACTCACAGGCGCAGCTGAAGTAGTTGTTGATCTATTGGAATCGGTAGGTGGTGTAGGTTCTCTCGCTAGGGATTTAGCAGAAAAAGCCGCAAAGACATTAGGCAAAAAAGTCCTCGACAAGATACGCAAGGCGCTAGAAGACGCTCTCGATGACTACATAAAAAATTACCAGGTAGAAACCTTTTCACGAGACTTCAGTTCCGGGGGCTGCTCCATGACCATGCGAGTCATATGGAACAAGGTCAGTGGCCGCTTCGACTATCTGGTTCTGGGTAACTGCAATTGCAATGAAGCATTCTCCAGAGGCGCACGCAAAGTCCTGCTGGAGAAATGGAGTGTTACCGGAAACGGTCGCGCCAGATGGGTAGGTGAAGACAAAGAAAAGGAGATCAACTCAAAGCTAGTGCCTGAATCAACCATCCGTGGAAACGTGCCGCCCCCACGCGTTCGAGTAAAATCCGTATGCTGTGGCAGTGATGGCAACGCGTGCGCCGTACCTCCAAACAGAAACCCATGGATATTCACACCCCCTGGCACGACACAACGACCCACAACTGGAACTGGGAGTGGCAACACCAGCAGACCGACAACGGGCACAGGTACAAGCGGCACGAATGATGAAACAACTACTGGCGGAACTCCACAACCGGTCAAACCTGAAGTACCAACTAACCCGGTATCAGGCGTACCACTCAGCGATGAAAAAGGAGAGATAGAGATCCCGGAGATACCGGCAGGGCCACTCTGCCCGTCCGACAAGGAAGAGATCATCGCCAAAGCCAGCGACGCTTATCGTAGAGCAGTTGAATCGGCGGCAGCAAAACAACGTGATTACGACGTTGCAAAAGATTCTGAAGGCGACCAAGCTAAAACCGATAGTGCAAAGACAGCGCTTGACCAAGCAAACGCCACAAAGAAAGAGGCCGGCGACGCACTGGAAAAGGCATATACAATTCCAGAACAAAAGGACTGCCATCCAACACACGAAAGTCAGAGCATGGTGCTGCCTGACAGCAATGATTTTCTCGCATCATTTGACCCAACCACCATTGGTATGGAACTGAGCGGCCCTAAATCATGCAAAGCCGGGCATAACTGCCGCTATAGCCTGATAGTAACTAACGACAGTGACGCCCTAATCAGCGGTGCCATGCCCATTACCCTATCGACCAGCATTGCAGTCAAATCCGTCAGGCCACGCACCAAGGGCTGGTACTGTATGAACAGAAAGAGCGGTGTTCAGTGTTATACACGGCAGCTAGAACTTGCTCCACAAGAATTTACTGGGCTGGAAATTGACGTTCACTTTGCCAACAGCAGTCGCACACACAATGCAAATATTTGCTTAAGCCCATCACCGATCTGGAAAGACAGTGAATCAGAACCAACTGCAAACCGCGCCACTATCCAACTACTGCAACACGCTCTGACCAAAGCTGGATATCGTCCTGGCAAGGCCGACGGACAGATGGGTAAGCGCACCAGGCGTGCATCTCACGCCTATGCAAAAGATAACTTCTGCCAGATTCCAGAAAACTTTGTTTCAGATGACATGCTAGCCAGCCTGCTTGGCGGATCAATAATAGACAGCGTTGCCACACAATCCTGCACATCAACACGCGTGACAGCGAACAGTAGGAGAAAGGCAACCAAAAAA
>RRYU01000312.1_pt1 | contig 23005 bp, 13 predicted proteins | sample 2162651 | NCBI WGS metagenome assembly RRYU01 (sample SAMN10267283, study PRJNA491782) | microbial mat metagenome | isolation source: biomat in the production well | place: Japan: Minami-Kanto gas field, natural gas well KTG3 | collected 2017-06 | reverse complement strand
TTGAGTTTTTCTACAGTCAATTCAGCCTTTGCGCGTATTGACAATATACCAGCGAGTAAAGATCTAACAGTTGCAGTTTGGGCGCGTTCACCAAACGCGGCCTGGAATAAACTGGGCATCATAGCCTCATCCAGAGGAATAAACGGTTTTATTATCCACCCCGATGCCAATACCACCTGGACCGGTTATGTCTTCGACCAATCTGCAGGGTTTCATCCTGTAGCAAACAACACCATGGCGGATATTGATGCCACATGGCACCACTATGCCATGACCTACGATTCAGCTACTGATACGGCGCGTATATATAACGATGGGGTAGAGGTAGGGGTTAACACTTCAACGCAATCTCCTCGTACTTCTGCTGGAACAATCTCGGTAGAACTGGGTAGGGATTTTGGGGACGTTACTCGTTATGGTGATGTAGAGCTGGATGAGTTTCGAATTTATAAAAAGGCACTGTCAGCTAGTGAAATTTACGCATTTGGCGTACCAGATTATGAAGCGCCGGTGATAACACTTATTGGCGATGCTGCGATGACCGTTGCGCATGGCAGCACATTTAACGATCCTGGTACAACGGTCACGGACAATCTTGATACAGGGTTAGTGGCGACGGCCTCAAACACTGTGAATGTGAATGCTGTTGGCACCTATACAGTGACCTATACAGTGAGTGATTCTGAGGGTAATGCCGCAACACCGGTAACACGAACTGTCAATGTAACCGATCAGACTCCCCCGGTACCAACACTCATTGGGGATAACCCGCATATATGGTATCAGGATAGTGCTTATGTAGATCCTGGTGTAACTGCTACAGACAATATTAGTGGCAGTTCCCCTCGACCTCCTATCTATCTGGAAAAAACAGGTATTGTAGATGTAACGACTCCAGGCACATATACAATTACCTATACAGTAACCGATTCGGCTGGTAATTCAGCAGATCCGATAACACGAACTGTCATTGTGGCGGATACAGATGGCGATGGTGTACCTGATGGTTTTGATACATTCCCGAATGATATTGCTGCCAGTGTCGATTACGACATGGATGGCTTGCCCGATGCGTGGAATACAGGTGCTACGGCAGAACAGATCGGAGCTAGCTCACTGGTTTTGGATCTGAGACCTGGTAATCAGGCAATGCAGGATAGCTTGCTCGGTCATTACCCATTGGATGGTAACCTGACCGACTCCGAAGGAGGTACCTACTACGGTACGAACTATGGTGGAGTTGCTATTGCAGATCGCGAGGGTAACACCAATGGCGCAATGAGTTTTGAATCGACATTACAGGCTGATGCTTTCGCTAGAGCCAATAATATTCCAACTAGCCAGGATTTTACTGTTTCAGTTTGGATTAGATCCAATAATGCAACCTGGAATAATATTTCGCCAATTCCTGGAAATAGTGGGGTACTTTTGGAATCTACTAATGCAAATGGTTACTCCATACAGTCTTCGATCGGCACAACAAAATGGACTGGCTATATTAGAGATCAAGCTGGAGCGAGTCATTTTGTCGCAGAAGTAACCATGCCTGATATTCAATCATGGCATCATTTTGCTTTGACATATGATTCAGCCACCAATACAGCCCGCATGTTTAATGACGGTGTTGAGGTAGCGGTTAATTCTGCGATGACACTAACACGTTCGGCTGTAGCGGCCTTTGATACTAAAATAGCTGGAGGTTCGTGGCCATATACTCACTTAGATGTGGATGATTTACGTATCTATGGAAAGGCACTTACCCAGAATGAAATTAAGACATTTGGTGTACATGATACTGATGCACCGATTATTACTTTGAATGGTTTATCAACAATAACCATTGCGCACGGAAGTAGCTTTACCGATCCAGGCGTTACAATTACTGATTTTGATCCAGGCCTGGTTGCGACAGTGACTGGAGTGGTGGATACCAGTACCGTCGGCACATACACACTGACCTACACGGTGAGTGATACCAGTGGCAATGCTGCAACGCCCGTTACTCGTACCGTTCATGTGACTGATCAGACTGCACCTGTAATTACACTTAATGGCTCTGCTGCTATCAGCATGGTTCAGAAAGACGATTTTGTAGATTCGGGTAGTACAGTTACGGATAACGTGGATACAGGGGTGACCGCTATGGTTACCGGTAGTGTTGATGTCAATGTTCCTGGAGTCTATACCCTTTATTACAATGCAACCGATGCTGCGGGCAATGCAGCAGCCCAAGTCTCGCGCACAGTCACCGTGGTTGCTGATACCCAATCACCAGTTATCAATATCCTTGGCGATAATCCAATGACTATTGCCCAGGGAAGTGTCTTTACAGATCCCGGAACAACGGTCACTGATAACTCTGCGAGTTCTTTAACCCCAACAGTGACTGGTAGTGTTAATACCGATGCCTTGGGGACTTATACGCTTACTTACAATGTAAGTGACCGTACAGGTAATGCAGCAACACCTGTCACCAGAACGGTGAATGTGACTGACCAGACAGCACCTGTAATCAATCTGAACGGGCTGTCAGCAATGACCGTTCCTCTCGGAATCGAATATACTGATCCCGGTTATACAATTACTGAGAATATTGATGCCGGTCTTGTGGCGACTGTTGTGGGATCGGTAAATATAAATATTGCTGGAACTTACTCGATTACCTATAACGTGACGGACTCAGCGGGGAATGCCGCCACTGAAGTAACTCGTACAGTTACGGTTGAACTTGACGAAACGCCACCAGTTATTCAATTGCATACAGCCAGTGGTCAAATAACCGTTACAGTAGCTCTTGGTGGTAACTTTACAGATCCTGGTAGCACTGTAACGGATAATATTGATACTGGTCTTGTAGCAACTGTCACCGGAACTGTGGATGTGAACACACCGGGTGTCTATGTTCTTTATTACGATGCAACAGACCGGTCTGGAAACAAGGCTACACAGGTGCGACGCCATGTGTTGGTGGATCGTGGTGCAAGTCCAGTAGGGTTAAGTACTTATATGTCGGGATACTATGATGTGAATCACCCCGATATTAAAAAGTTGGCTAAAAATCCGGGTACTGGGGTAATTATTGGTGTTGGCTCAGCGGCTTCAAATGGAACGGATGGATTGTATAGCACAACAAACGGTTCAATATGGACGCTTTCCAGTTTTGCGCGTAGCAACAGCAATTTTTCAGACGTAATCTGGGCAGGCAACCAATTTGTTGCAGTAGGTGCCGCACCTGACAACAGTATGGTTGTTGCAAAAAGTTCAAACGATGGTACTTCGTGGTCAGCTGACTATTACTACGATTCAACCAAGAGCTCGCGTCTGGCAGTAGGATATGTTTCACAAGGCACATATGTTGGTTCTCTTGCATCAGTAGGTCCTTATACTAATGGAAGCGATGCATATTACACGACTGATGGCACTACCTGGCAGGCGGGCTCTTCACTGGATAATGGTTCAAATCCTGTTGATGTGACCTATAAAGGAATGCTTGCGAGTAATCCTTGGCCTGTGGCATACGGTTCAGTTATTGGTGATGCCACTGATAGCATTTGGGTAAGTGGTGCTTACGGCAGCGTATTCGACCAACAATACGTGCTGACCTCAACCGGACGAATCAAGGATATGGTTGGCAAGGATGGCACAACAATGGCTTTGGCTGTCGGCACAAATGGCCTGGTCATGACCAATAATAATTACGGTGCAGGTGCCTGGACAGAAATGACGCTGCCAGATCCAAGCATATCTCTGAATGCGGTAACCTGGACAGGCACTGAGTTTGTGGCTGTTTCTAATGATCAGTTGTTTGCCAGTGCCGATGGCGTCAATTGGCAAAAGACACTTGATTTCCATGGAATGAATCCGACTGACATTATCTATAAATCTAACCAGCTTGTTATCGTGGGTTATGCGAACCTCGTTGTGTCAGGGTTGAATAACGATACAGACGGTGACGGCGTGAATGATATTCTGGACGCCTTCCCCGGAGATGCAGCTGCAAGCTCAGATACTGATTTTGATGGACACCCAAATGCCTGGAATGCGGGTGCAAGCATTGCACAAATTAATGCCTCATCATTGACGCTGGATGCATTCCCGAATGATCCTGCTGTAAGTGTCGACTACGATATGGATGGTCAACCAGATGCATGGAATGCAGATGCAACGACGGCAATGATCGCTGCCAGTAACTATGGGCTCGATTCACTGCCAGGCAATGCAGCAATGCAGGATAGTCTTATTGTTCATTACAATCTCGATGGCAACATCAACGATACGTCGATTAATGGCATCAATGGGGTTAATAACGGAGGAGTAGCCATAGCCGACCGTAATGGCAATGCAGGAAGTGCTATGAGCTTTACCGCAGCTGACTTGGCATATGCCCGTATTGACGGTATCCCGGCAAGTACGGATATTACGATCTCAATCTGGGCAAGATCGAAAAATCCGGGTTGGAATCAGATGGGTGTAATTGCCTCTTCAAGGATGGCAAACGGCTTTATTCTGCATAGCAATTCAGGGACATCATGGACTGGATATATTTATGGAAATGTCGACACCAGCCTCGAATCCCCAACTGCCTATACACAAGCCGATATTAGTACAACATGGCACCACTATGCCCTTACCTATAATTCAGTTGGTAGAGACATTCGTATGTTTGTTGATGGCGTACAAGTTAATATCAATCCGCTTACTACTCTGGTTCGTGACTCGGCGGGTACAATTTCCGTTGAGTTAGGTAAGGACTTTGGGCTTGCACGCTATGGTGATGTAGAACTGGATGACTTCCGTATCTATAACAAAGAGCTCACGGTAAGTGAGATCAATGCCTTTGGTGCCGGTGACTATGAAGCGCCCGTAATTACACTTAGTGGTTCAAATCCGTTAACGGTTGCACAGGGTGGTAGCTATGTTGAACCGGGTAGTACGGTTAGCGACAATATAGATACAGGACTTGTAAGTACAACGAATGGTGTCCTGGATATGAATACAGTTGGCACCTATACATTAATCTATAACGCTAGTGACTCAGCAGGTAACAGTGCGCAACCTGTAAAGCGTACAGTAATTGTTACTGATCAAACTGCTCCTGTGATTACACTAAATGGTCCGAATCCGATGCCTGTTGCACTGGGCGGAACATTTGTTGATCCGGGGCATACTGTCACTGACAATGTAGATACAGGACTGATCGCGACTGTGACAGGAACGGTTAACACCGGCATATTGAACAGTTATACGTTGACCTACAATGTGACTGATGCAACAGGTAATGTTGCTACACCTGTAACACGTACTGTTAATGTTATTGACCTCACTGCACCAGTAATCACACTCAATGGTAGCAATCCACTTACTGTTGCACACGGCAGTACATTTACCGATCCAGGTAGCTCGGTTGTGGATAATGTCGATACAGGTCTGGTTGCAACGGTTACAGGTAGTGTAAATACAAATTCACTAGGTACTTACACCCTTACTTACACTGCAACTGATACAGCGAATAACACAGCTCAAGCTACTCGTACAGTGAATGTCACTGATCAGACCCTACCTGTGATTACAGTTAATGGGACGAATCCTGTGAGTCTGTATGTTGGCCAATCCTATGCTGATGAGTTGGCAACTGTCACCGACAACATTGATGCTACAAACGCATCATTGGCAGGTTCGAGTGACGTCAATACTGCAATAGCTGGCACTTACTCTGTGACTTATACCTATACTGATGCGGCAGGTAATACTGCTACACCAGTAACTCGCACCGTTAATGTTGTTGCAGATACAGAAGCACCTGTAATCACATTGATTGGAGACAGCACGATCACCTTACAAACAGGTAGTGCGTTTAGTGACCCTGGAACAACCGTCAGCGATAATCTTGATGTTGGTCTGACGGCTACGGTAACTGGCAATGTCGATATTAATACGGCAGGTACCTATACACTGACTTATAACGTTAGCGATGCCGCCGGTAATGCAGCAACGCCAGTAACCCGAGCAGTGATTATTGCCGATGATAGTGATGGCGATGGTGTGCTTGATCATCTGGATGCCTTCCCATCAGATCCTGCTGCCAGCGTCGATTATGATCTGGATGGAAAGCCTGATGAGTGGAATGCCGGAGCTACTCAGGGGCAGATTGATGCCAGCTCTCTGGTACTGGACACCTTGCCAGGTAATGCTGCTATGCTCGATGCGCTGATGGTGCATTATCCATTGGATGGCAACATTAATGACACCAGTGGTAAGGATATTCATGGTGTGAATACCAATGGCGTTGCAACAGCAGATCGTCATGGTAATGCGACAAGTGCCATGAGTTTTACTTCTGCTGATTCTGCCTATGCTCGAATCGATGGTATTCCAGCAAGCCAGAACTTTACGGTCTCTATCTGGGCGAAATCAAAGGCAGATACCTGGAACCAGAACGGGGTTATGCTCACATCGAGAATGGCGAACGGATTTGCTATATCACCAGTTACCGGAACAAAGAGTGCTCAAATGACACTCTATGATCTGGGTGGGAATAAATGGGATAACATTCAGTACAGTGCATTCAATGTGAGCAACTGGCACCACTATACGCTGGCCTATGATTTTTCTACTGATTCGGTAGCAACATATGTAGATGGTGCATTGGTTCAGTCAAATGCGAACTTCAATTCCAATCGAAATTCAAATGGCACCATCTCACTTGAATTGGGTAGAGATTTCGGACTGCCAAACTATGGTGACATTGAATTGGATGACCTGCGCATCTACAACAAGATGCTCACAGCCAGTGAGATTAGGGCCTATGGTGGGGATGATGTCGTACCGGTGATTACCTATTCCGGTGCGAATCCGTTGTATGTGGCTCAAAATTCTCAGCCAGTTAATTTGTATCCTCAAGTAACTGATGTGGTAGATACGTCACTTTGGCAAGCCGTACAGTCAGGAACTGTGGATACAACGACTCCGGGAAGTTATACCTTAACCTTCACTGCTACGGATGCCTCTGGAAATACAGCCACTTTGGATGTGACAGTGATTGTTACCGATAACACACGCCCAGTCATTACACTCAATGGAAACCAGACCATGACTGTCCCTCAAAACAGCGTATTCACTGACCCTGGTGTTGTAGTAACAGATAATGTTGATACCGGGTTGACTGCTGTGGTGACAGGTGGCCCTGTTGATACGAGCGCAAATATCGGCACCTGGTTTACTCTTTACTACAATGTCACTGATGCTGCAGGTAACCAGGCCTATCAGGTGTTCCGTAGTATACAGATCGTAGATGGAACGCCACCGACGGTAACACTCAATGGCAGTAACCCGATAACCCTGCTTCAAGGCGCAACATTCAATGATCCGGGGGCTACGGCCACTGATGATTACGACTGGAATGATCCTGCTGTTAGCGTGTCAGGTACGGTCAATACTGCTGTAGTGGGTTCTTATACGCTAACGTATAGTGCTACAGACACAGCAGGTAATACAGGTACCGCTACACGTACGGTTGATGTGGTTGCTGATACGGTTCCACCAACGATTAGCATCTATATGTCGAACCCGATGACCGTGGTTCAGCATGCAGTCTTTACAGCTCCATCTTCTGGGGTGTCGGATAATGCATCCACAGGCCTGACAGCAGCAGTGAGCGGAACAGTTGATACATCCACTTTAGGCAGCTACACACTAACCTATAGTGCTACTGATGATGCAGGTAATACCGCTACAGCTACACTTACGGTAGATGTTGTTGCAGATACAGTTGCACCAGAGATCAGAAACGTTGTGGGTGGTAATCCGCTTAATATTGCTCAGGGTAGTGTCTACAGTGACCCGGGTGTAAATGCAGTAGACAACTCAGGTCAAACGCCTTCAGTAGCCATATCAGGTACGGTTGATACAGCCACAATAGGTGCTTACACATTGACCTACACGGCAACTGATATGTCAGGTAATACCAGTAACTCAGTTACACGAACAGTTAACGTCGTGTCATTTACAGCTGAAGCATACCCACCTTCTGGAAATTTACCTGCTGGTTGGACACAAAGTGCTGGTGCGAACTATGGATGGGTAGTCGCCGGTGACAATGCATATGAAGGATATGCAAGCCTGCGTAGCGATCCTGCTATGTATGATAAACATAACAATACTGCTGCTATCGAAGTGACTATGGACTTCCAGGCAGGTAACGTTATTTTTGCCTTTGACGCGGATAGTCAAACGTACTCAGATGTTTTGAACTTCTACATAGATGGTTCGCAACAGAGTTTGACGATTAATGGTCCTCCATTTGCTTCAGGCACGGATCAACCATGGACGATGTTTAATGCGGCACTTGCTGCTGGAACACATACCCTAAAATGGGAGTATGTCAAGAATGGTGGCGGAACATCTGGTGAAGATGCTGCCTGGATAGATTCAGTAATGTTGCCACCTGTAGTCGGTAATACGGACACAACAGCGCCATTTATTGAGCTCACTGGTAGTTCGTCAATGACGGTTGTGCAAAATTCGACCTTTACAGATCCTGGTGTTCGGATACTGGATAACGTTGATAATGGGTTAACGGCGGTTGTAAATGGTACTGTTGATACAACGACGATCGGTAGCTATACCTTAACCTATACTGCAACTGATACTGCTGGCAATGTGAGTAAAACCCTTACAAGAACAGTGAGTGTCATTTCACTTGCATCCGAGGTGTTCCCACCAGCAGGTCTTGTGCCTTCAGGATGGACACAAAGCACCAGCACACCCTATGCGACTAATAATAGTGCAACGGTTGGCTATGGTTGGGTTGTTGATACCTCCAATGCAAAAACCGGCATAGCCAGCCTGCGCAGTGATCCGGCGATGTATGATATTGATGATTCATCAGCAGCGATTGAGGTTACTGTCACCACCAAAAGCGGTACTGTCTCATTTGATTATCTTGTCGATAGTGAAGGGAGCTATGACTTTATCCACTTCTACATCGATGATGTTCAGTTGCTTGAGGATTCCGATATTGGCAATCCCTGGAAATCGGTGAGCTATGCGGTTTCTGCCGGAGTCCACACCTTTAAGTGGGAATACGTTAAGGATGGCGGTTCGCTAGATGGCCAGGATGCAGCCTGGATCGACAATGTTGTACTACCACCGTTGGCTCATCCACCTGTTATTGGCGCTGACTCCATAGGTGTGGTTGAGAACAAGAGCATTACATTCACCGCCGCCAGCCTTTTGGTAAATGATAAGGATGCAGATGGCGATACAACCTATCTGGTAGGGTTGGGGCAGCCAGCAAATGGAGCACTGGTAGATAATGGTAATGGCACCTTTACCTATACACCAACGTCGAATTACTTTGGCACGGATCTATTTACACAAACAATTACCGACAGCCCCAAGGCTGATATTAGTCAGTGGGCAGCCTCGGCAACTGCCAGTTCGGAATACTCAAGTCCAGACTACAGCGCGATGCAGGCGACTGGGGCACCGAATGTTCAAGCCTATAGTGATGATTCGAACGCTTGGACTGCAATAACAACTGGTGCAGCAGCCTGGTTGCAGGTTGGATTCAATACGCCTGTAAATGCAACAGGAATTACAGTGGTAGAGTCGTATGCGAACCCGTTTATTACTCAGATTGATCTGATTGATACCAATGATGTTGCGCACATTATATGGTCGGGTACTGATACAACACCAGCAGGCGTGATTGGTGAATTTGTACTCAATTTCACTGAAACAGCATATCTGGTCAAAGCAGTGAAAGTTTATACTTTCTCTAATAATTGGGCTGAGATAGATGCTGTTCAGCTTCGCGGTCGTGGCTTTGCCGGCTTTAAGGTTCAGGGAAGCGTGAGCGTTGATGTATACCAGGACTTCTTCGATGATAGCCGCCATTCTGTTGATGCAGATGGGGATGGCCTGCCTGATGAGTGGGAGCTGATGAATTTTGGTAGCTTGACTACTACATCCGGAACAACTGACACAGATGGTGATGGCATCAGTGACCTGGTTGAGCTTGCCAGCGGCACAGATCCTGCAGCTGCCGAGAACATCCGTTTCGAGGCACAACGCAGACTGCCACCAATGCTTGAAGCGCTAACCATGCCTGAAGAGATGTCTGCCACTACCAGTGCAACAACCCCATACGCGTTAAGCTGGTCAGCAGTGGGATATGGTGATGACTATAAAACCATCATGGCGATTTTTGATTGTACTGGAATTGTTGATGGTAGCTGTGGCGCAGGCTATAACGATGCGAATCGTATCTATACCACGGGTCTGCTTGTATCAGACAGCAGCGTGGCATCATCCTGGAATTATGGTGGAGAAACAGCCAACAGCTTCAACTACTCCAACAGCTTTACCATACCTGCCACTCGCCCCGGTGGTGGTGCATGGGATCCAGCCGGCACACCGGTGGTAGTTCGCTTCTATCAGGTAAGTACCGTAGATAGTGTTGCAGGACAGTCGAGTATCTCCCTGCTGGTGCCGGGTGGACTGACCAGTACCTATTACGACACCTCCGGACGTCGCATTCAAAAGATCATCAAGCCATAGGAGTAGTGTCAAAAAATGGTTATAAATTCTAAACAGTTGCTGTCTCTATTATCAGTCTTGATGCTTATGGCTCCACCGCTCTATGCCGTCCCCGGGGACAGGGATAATGATGGTGTACCTGATGCCACAGATCCATGGCCTGATGAGCGTAGATATAGTCAGGATAGCGATGGGGATTCGCTTCCGGACTCATGGGAAAACTATCAATTTGGTAATTTAACCACAGCCAGTAATCTGACAGATACCGATGGGGATGGATTCTCTGATCTGGTTGAGTTTACCCGTGGTACAGACCCTAAGCGGATAGAGTCAACTCTTTCACAGGCACAACGACGTCTTCCCCCAATGATTGAGGCATTGACCATGCCTGAGGATATGCTTGCTGAAAGAACCTACTCTCTTGAGTGGAAAATAGTAGGGTATGACACCTCATATATCACGTACCTGGTCATGTTTGATTGTACCGGGGTTGAGCCGGGAACCTGTGGTGAAAATTACAACTCCCCAGGGCGTTTTTATAGTGTATCGGTTAATCCTGGCCTCAAAGAGAATGCTGCATGGCAATATAATGGTGCAGTAGCGAATTACTTTACCTATAGCCATGATTTTACTGTGCCAGCTACAAGAGCGGATACAACCGCATGGCCTGCATCCGGCAGCAACATTGTTGTTCGGTTTTATCAGAAGAGCATTAAACCCAGTGATGCCAATAAAAACAGTATTTCTCTTCTGGTACCAGGCGGGCTGACCAATATCTACTACGATACTACCGGTCGACGAATTCAAAAGAGAATCTGCCCTGCAGCCGGGTGTAATTAGGAGATGACTATGCAGATAAGATTTATCAATTTATTAGCATTTCTAGCCATTTTATTCCTTAGTGCCTGTCAACAGGGCTCTAATGATGAAGGACCATCGATTAGTGATATAACAACAGTAACTAATAGCACTGGTTTGACTTCTACCGGTGATGGGCTTATGGCTGGTGGCTCCCTGGCCACTACAGATAGCGTGGATCAGTTTCCATTAAGCATTACGCTGCAGCAAAACAATAGCGCACTGCTGCAATGGAGTGATAGTCCGTCTCAAACGGTCTATTTCAATCTGCAGGTAGAGGGTGATAACGGTTATAGCAATCAACACCATATCACCTCAGACCAGGTTAGCTACCTTGACAGTAATCTGATGAACAATGTGAGCTACACGTACACGCTGTCTGCCTATGATCAGACCGATACTATAATTAGCCGCTGCCAGTCATCAGCACGCATTAATGTTTACACCACGATAAACAGTGATTCCGCAGAATAAGATAGGGTATAGAACGAGTATGAAAAAAGAGATGAAAAAAGCAGGTGTATCTTCTGTTGAAGCAGAAGAGAGATTAACCGGTGCAGATGTGTCACGCCGTGACCTGCTCAAGAAGGGTGGCAAGTATGCTGTTGCAACACCGCTTGTGCTGGCGACACTGATGTCACCCGGCAAGTCGCACGCTGTCGGCTCTGATGCAGGTCCAGTCACAGGGTAGCTGCTCTGGATTCCCGGTTAAGACAATGGTACGAGGCAGGTGAAAGTCTGGTTTACTGTCAAAGACGCTGCTCATTAATGCATCTGGATGCATATGAGACTGCGTTGCTGGAGAAGATTAAACAGGGTGTGGATATCACTGAAAAGGTAGATAGTACCAAGGCAATAGAGAAAGTCCTGGCAATCATGGATGGCCAAATTTCCGTCGAAAACCAGGAAAATCATCAACCTGTTTATCCATCATGGCAACCATACGCTGATGAATCTGTAACACTTATGGTTAATAGTGTCACAACAACCATAAAATCAAACGCCAGCGGTTTTATTGATGAGATACAGCGGACGTTAAAGCCCCTGATGGCAAACAAATGCGCATTACTTCAACGTACTATCTATGTGCTTGAAGATGAAAATGGGCAATGGAAGGTTGGTGATGAACACAATCTATGGCATTCAGCGCTTCCCTATAACCAGCTTATGCCAATTGTGATTGATGGCCTGCAACAATATGACTATCAACAAAGTGGCTACCAGATAGCATTTCATGGCGCAGCGCTTTCATGGCGTTCATTCAATCTATTAATTCCAGGTGTATCCGGGGCAGGTAAAACAACACTGGCCTCTGCGTTCTCACTGCAAGGTGCTATGCCCTATACTGATGAGGCCATTACCCTTGATAGCGCACATCAGCTAATCCCCATCCCCATTCCGTTTGGGATTAAACATGGCAGCAGACCTCTCATTGAAAAGTGGCAAGGGAGTGAAATTGAATGCACGCTATGGCAGAGGCTGGATGGTCGTGAATTGCAATACTGGTGGCCGGGCCAATTCTCCGGGAAAGACGAGAATAAAACAGTAGTAGTAATTTTTCCGCTCTATCAACCGGATTCAAAATTTCAGATAAACGAGGTGTCACTGATTCAAGCCATAACCAAAATGGCAGAGGGAGGGTATCATCAGGCCGATCCTTATGATTCAGCAGTAATACCATCACTTATCGATTGGCTGAAAACTGCTATACGCATAGAGGTGCGCTACAGTGATGCCTATACTGCTGCAAAGCAGATCCGGGACTATCTGGTGTAGTCATGTTTACAGATGAACAACGAATTTTATTGTTATGTGGTCTACTGGTTCAGAAGGAGTCTGCCTTACAACAGGCAGTTAATCTGAATGAGGCCAACTGGATGCAATTATTGAAGATAGCCAATCAGCTATGGCTCGGTACAACACTTGCTCATCAGTTAGCCACATCATCAATCTGGATTAATCTGGATGATGAACTCCAAACATACCTTGATTCACTCAAAGAGTTTAGTCAGTTTAGAAACAAAGAGCTGAAGTCACTAGCTGTACAAATTCAAACTCTCTTAAATGAGCATAAGATAGAAGCAGTCTGGATCAAAGGGGGCAGTGCACTGTTTAATGGCATTGATACTCCAACCGGTAAACGCTGGATGATGGATTTGGATGTGTTAGTGGATGATAGCCAAATGGAAGAGGTGGTTAATTTATTAATCGACAATGGTTTTAATGTAGATTTCGATATTAAACAAGCGTTTCGTAGTGCCTCGCATCATATTCCTCCTATCGTGTCACCAGATGGTAAATTTGGTGTGGAGATTCATCGTAATCCATTAAGTTTCAAGAGTGAAAAGTATCTTTCAAGCAATGAGGTTTTTGAGGGGAAGATACATCTTGATATGGATAGTGTTTGGGGATGGCAAATTAACCCGACACAGCAGGTGATCCATGCTCTGGTGCATGATCAGATCTCGCATGGCCATTTTAACGCAAATGCTGTCCATTTAAGATACATGCTACATTTATGTTGGTTAGTGACGATATTTAAAGACAGCATCGACTTTAATAAAGTGGCTGATACTATTTCCGACTTAAAGCTAATTGAAATAGTTTTCTATCTATGCTGGAAGTTATTTGGTCTAGATACACCACTGACTAAACAACATAGTCTGTCTGGTGAAAAATACTGGAATATGGCATTACAGAATCAGACAGATAATAAATGGAGTTTTAAAAATGGCACAATTATAGAAAGATTTAGAATTTCATATAGCCCAGAAAACCTACATCTTTTGTACGGCAATGAAACACCTTTGTGGGTGGCCGCAATATACAATACTTTCCGATTATTGAGGAGGCGCTTAACGCTTAAGCATTGGAAGAAGATATGTAAAAGAACAGATCATACAGCGAGAGCTGGGATGATGTGGATAATATATCTGAATAAATGATCTGGATTCAAAGCAGATATACTTTAGCATCACCGTAAAGTTATAATATCAGCATATCTTCCGAAAACCTGTCATTCATTGCCACATTATAGCTTGTATAAGCAGTATTATTTTTTACTGACACAATGGCATATGCGACAAAATATCCTGTGCTACTTCTGTTGCTCATCGTGTTGATGATTGAGTAGCGATTTAAGCGTTTTTTTAAATCGAGGAGTTGTATCAGAAAGGATGGCTACTTCGGATTAGTGTGACGGTTTGTCATTTGACATTGTCAAATGACAAGATTATGCCGGAAAACCTCCCTAACTCTTTGATTTATTTAGTCTCCTGGGGTTAATGATGTGTCCCCTTGAAAACGCCATCTTCTAAAAAGGAAGCACTGTATGCATAATGTCGATCAGTTAAGCCAAAAACTTGCTTGACTGACCGTAAAATGAGATCAAAATCCTGTGATCGTTAAACAAAGGTCACAGGATTTTTTATGTTTCTCAGTCAAGCACTCGATACCCTTCAGCACTATTCACCAGAGCAGTTTGAGTCTCCCCTCCGCTCGTAAGAAATGGACAGGATTACCTGAAACGATATCTGCACGATTACTGACGAAAAGCATTAAGGGAAGGCGTGTAGAAATCTTAACCTCCATGACCGATACACAGCGTTATCCAGCAGCGGATATTGTTGATTTATATGCGCATCGATGGGAGATAGAGCTGGGGTACCGTGAGATGAAGCAGTATATACTGCAAAATCGTTTAACCTTACACAGCAAGAAACCACCGATGGTACGGCAGGAGCTGTGGGGTATTCTACTCGCCTATAACTTACTACGCTTCCAAATGGCGCAGATGGCCTATTCATTAAAGAGTATTGGGCCAAATCAAATCAGCTTCAATCAGGCGGCGATCTTTTTGATTAAAGAGTTAACGCTACTGCCTGCTGTTTCACCGGGGAGGGTGCCTGAGATGATCCGGTATATTATTTCGATGGCACCTGCTTTTGTGTTACCGGATAGAAGGGAGCGAAGTTATCCGCGAGCTGTGAAGAGAAGACCTCAAAGGTATTCTGTTAGAAGGGCTGGAAAAAACAATGCCAGTCAGCTTAACTGACTGGCATTACACTGTATACAGCCTTTTTTTTCGTATAGCCTTTGTGGTTTGATATGCTCTATGTCAACGCTATATTTTTACGGTTGAAAAAAATGTGTAATCGTTTACTCCTGATGCCCTTAATGCTTGTCACTCTTCATGGCTGTGCTGTGTTTGACCGGCCCTCATCCTATTACAAGGCTGTCGCGTTAAATGCGTTTTATGATCCCTATACCATCGCGCCACTGGTTGGTGCGGTGGTCTTTGGTATTGGTGACCTGGATCAACAGACATCAGACTGGGCTCAACGCGAGACTCCTGTGTTTGATTCTCCATCTTCAGCACTAAAGGCTAGTGATCGACTACGCTATGGGGTTGATACAGCAGCATCTATACTCATTTTGACAGCTCCTGCAAAAGAGGAACAGCATTGGCTTTATCAAAAAAGTGTCGGCTTTTTAAATGCAGCCAGTTCTCATTCCCTAACCTTAAATACAACCGGTGTGCTCAAACGAGAAACATTACGTGACCGTCCTAACGGTAGTGGTAGTCGGGATAGCTTTCCCTCTGCACATAGTTCAACTGCGTGGAATTACGCGGCTGTTGGTAGACGTTTTAACCATGAGGCTCATTATGCTGAAGGTGTTAAAACCATACTGGATACAGGATTAAATTTGACCGCAGCGAGTGTCGCCTGGGCGCGTGTGGAGGGTGGGGTGCACTACCCTTCAGACGTCCTTTTTGGTGCGGCTCTGGGTAATTTTTTTGGTCTTTTTATATACGATGCTTTCTTAGTTAACGCAGATCAAAAAATGCGAATCTCATTCAATCCCGTAAATAAGGAACAGATATTCTTTATGAGTACACCTTTTTAGGTTGATGCATGCTTTGGTAATGGTTACGCTGTAAGTTATAAAGCGGATATGTCAGGAGATAAGCATGGGTAATAACTATAAAATCACAAAAGAGATTGATTTAAGTGGACTTAATTGCCCACTGCCGATTCTTAGAACAAAGGCAGCACTGGCTACAATGAAATCGGGCGATGTTTTAAAAATCATTGCAACAAACCCGGAGTTTGAGCGTGAAATCAATACGTTTTCGAAACAGATGAATACTCCTATTATTGACTCAAAAGTAGAAAGTAATCAGTTAATGTTTGTCGTTACTAAAGGCTGATCCCCTCCTCATTTTGGTAAACCTATGTCCAGTCAATCTGTATTCGGCACCATTCGTGCTCCTTTTCTCTTATTAACACCAGTGTGTATTGCTGTCGGTGTCGCTACGGCGGTATCAGAGCAGGGCTCGATCAATACACTATATGCCATTTTGGCGCTGCTTGGAGGATTGATGGCACATATCGGGGTTAACACATTTAATGAGTATTTTGATTTTAAAAGTGGCCTCGATTTTAAAACCAAGAAAACCCCTTTTAGTGGTGGTAGTGGATCACTACCGGGAAATCCTGCAGCAGCACCTATGGCACTTAGAATTGCGATAGCTTCTCAACTGGTGTTGTTTGCAATTGGCTTATTCTTTGTGTCGATTCATGGGGTCGCGATTATTCCGCTGGGCATTGCTGGTATGGCGCTGGTCTTTTTTTACACCCAGTGGTTTACCAGACATCCGGTTTTATGTTTGGTGGCGCCAGGTCTGGGTATAGGTACCCTGATGGTAATGGGGACACATTTTGTACTGACAGGTAATTACTCCGTTACTGCATTTGTGGCATCAATGGTTCCGTTTTTTCTGGCAAATAATCTGCTGTTATTAAATCAGTTACCAGATATCGATGCAGACCGTGCTATAGGTCGGAGAAATATTCCTATCATTTATGGACATGAGGTCACCGTTAAAATTTTTAACCTGCAATTAGTTTTAGCCTATGTGGTGATGATTCTTGCTGTAGTGCATGGGGATCTGCCCATCTGGACGCTTGTCAGCCTGTTAACCGTTTTTCTGGCAATTCCGGTATTGCGGGCTGTTAGCAGAGAAAATCAAACGATTGAGCAACTGTTGCCTTCTATGGGTATGAACGTTGCGATTAATTTACTAACACCACTGCTGGTTGCTGGCGGCCTGATTGTGCCACGGTTGTTGTAACATATTGCTATGGATTCAGAAACTTTTCACTACGGCAATCTGTTTGAGAATATTGGTCCCAAGTCCCATGATGAACAGGTTGATCAGCTTTTAAACAGACGTGGTTGTAAAGTCGAGCGAATTGTATCAATGGGACACTGTAGCCCGATTGACTTTTGGTATCAGCAAAAAGAGGATGAGTGGGTGTTACTTGTAAAAGGAACAGCATTGCTGCGATATCAAGACCCCGATGAACTTATCAGTCTGAAGCCTGGTGATTACCATTTTATTCCGGCAAACAGAAAACACCGGGTGGAGTCGACAGATGACACCATTGCAACCATCTGGTTAGCAATCTTTGTATCCTAACGCTTAATCTTTTTCTGCGAAATAATTTGATTGATCAAGGTTTTATCATGAATGACTTCATGATAACGACGACCATCCACTTCGGGCGCTGCTGCGGGTGTATAGGAAGGATCATAAACTCTTACAGGAGCTGAACGAACTATAATGGTATGCATGGTTCCATAGGTATCGGCATATTTACTCGCCAGAAGAATACTATCCTGTAGTGACTTAACCTCATTTTTGATGCGCTTTAATCGAAGTTCAGTAGATAATTTGTTATATGCAGCATCCTCCAACAGGATCCCATTGAGATTGTAAATCATCTCTTTTTCTGCCTTGGCTCCAATAGTTCTGGCTTTTGCAGATGGTTCATACATTGCTACATGAGTAGTAGGTTCTATCTTTTCAGCTAGCCAGGTTTTGATAGCCCACGCACAGGATGAGAGTCTATCTGCGCGGTTAATTGCAGGAGATATGGTGATCTTACTCTCTTCATCAAACAGGTATCTTGGTGGTGTATCGTTGTAGGCAATTCCTATTCCCAGCTCCAGGATGGGTAATTTGTACTTTTCGAGAATTTTGTTTTGGCGATCAACAATGCGCAACATATCAGTGGCGACACCACAGGCATGACTGACGCATAAATGACTACTTTGCATATCACTGTGTTCATTGAAGATCAGGATTAATGCATCACCCTCAATAAAGACCTTTTCAGCGCCATATTGCGGTAATACCTCATTAATCGGATCAAAGAAATTTCGGCTGAAATGGGTTGCAGGGTTAAGCCCTTTTTTATTCAGCTCTTCAGTGATACGGGTTGAACCACGCAGGTCTGCCTTGAGGATGGCATGATGAACCAGCTCTGAATCATCGCTCTCATCATACTCATCTAATGTCAGAAACTCATACAACGAGCGATTCGCCTTGGACGTCAGAATATCCTTTTCCAGCTCAATAAAGTTTATCTTGTTAACCGCTTGCTGTACCTGATGATAAAGCAGCAAATCGCGACGGTAGCGAGAAAAGTCTTTTACAAAACGTAACAGAGTAAGCGATAAATCACTATGGAGTTTTTTATCAATAATATCGATCGTCTGGCTGGATAATCCCAATTCGGTGAGGATCTTACGTCGCAGATTGGGATTGATATTTTTCATCTGCTTTTGGGTGTTTAAAAACAGGGTTTTATAGAGTTTGTTGATGAAAAAAATATCAAAATTACGTTTACCTTCACGGATATGATCGGTCACTGTGATAGCGACCATCAGATCATGGAGTAGATCAGACTTTTCCAGTTCATTCTGTAATATCGCTAACTGGTAGCGTTGATAGCGAATATGCTGCTTAAATTTGCTGGATTTATGCTTGTCACCTTTACTTCGGGCATTTTCCAGCTTATTAGTGCTCCAATTTGTATCAAGCAAGGTGGTGATATTGTGTGGTGCCATGAGTACCGATGATTTTACCAATGCACTTTGATAGCCCACATTGACTGAGTCAGCATCAAAACTGAGTAACTCACTGGTATTTGTTTGTGGTAATGCATCCAGGTTGAGTGCAAATGCTCTTGCGAGTAAATCATCTATAGTTAGGAAACTGTAAGGCTTTTCATTTTGATGATTCATCAACAGGTAGTGGTAACACAATACATAATCATCCAGAGGTGTTGGTGCATGTAACAATGGTATTTTGAATAATTGTGCCAATGGATAATCAGTAGACCCGAACATAGAAACCCGGACAGGGTTTAGCTTTTCACTCTCAACGATAGAGAATTGTGAAAAAACCTCCCTGGATAACAGATAATGGGTATTACTACCGGAGGACAATAGCTGAATCGTAGATTTCCCCCCCTTCTTTGCATACTCAGGCTTTTTATAAATGGGGTTATTTTTTAACTCATAAGTGAAATGATCCAATCCCTGTTTAATCTCATCCTGCACAAGCTTGATGATCGCCATATACAGTAGATCAAAACGGGTTCGGTTTTTCTCCTGTTTCAGTCGCTTCAGCTCTGGAGAAATTAACTCAAAATATTGATTTCGCAGATTTTTCAGGGCATAACTATAGGGTGTGGATGATTTGCTGGTACTGGCTTTACCTGAAATCAGATTGCTTAAATAATCGTGTACTACAGTCCTGATAGAGCCTCTGAATGTCGGACTTATCTGTACATCGACATGGATGTTATCAATTCCAATGACCGCATTACTCAAGTCAATAGTTGGAACTGTCGATTCCTGTAATGGAATGAGTGATTTTTTCGGGATCTGCTGGCGCCTGATTAGATCAATTATCAATAGAACCAGGCCTGCGGCAATTGCCAGATCACTAATGCTGATCGAGATTGGGATCAGGGTTTGAATGATGACAGGGTGGATAACATGACCATGGATAAAAATATCCAGTACCTGGGATACAATACCACCGACAGCTAATTGCAAGCCAATCGCTGTTAATACAAAAGCACTGATAAATCCTCCTGCAGTGCGTAGTAACAGCAGAAAAATGACCAGTACACCACTAAACAAAATGATGCTGCCAGTATTCATATCACCAGTGAAGTAGGTATTGGCTTGGTAGAGTCCAGGAGCAGCGATACCAATGCGCCCTTCAACAATCAAAAAGTATATTCCTTTAGACCATGGACTATACGCCAGCACGATTTTGCTGATGAAGTCGAGTACTACAACAATGACCGGTAGCCATGGGTATCTCATCGGGAATGGAAATCCTATTAAAGCAGTACAGATAATATATCAATATGTGAGATTGGTTGTTAGCTGAATTATCCTCTAAACCACTAACAGGCTCACATTATACATAACAGTATCAGTATTTATGCTTGAAGTTATCTGAATAAATAATTTCAATATAGAACAAAACGAATGGGAAGGTTAAATCTGACCGCAACATTTTGGCCATTGATTTTTGCCGGAGTGAATTCAACTGATTGCAAAGCATCATGCGCAGCTGTGTCAAATTCTATGCCTGCAGATTTTATAATACTTTTTTCCACTATACGTCCGTTGTGATCGACGGTTAGTGCTACCTCGACAACACCCTCACGCCCCATTCTGCGCATCTTTTTTGGGTAGTGAGGTTTAAAAGGATGTGTGAAGCGAGGCATTGATGTTACCTCACCTAGTGATACCGGTTGTGAAGGTTGTACAGTTCGTTGGAGCATAGGCTGCGCTGTTACAGCACTCTCCCTTTTATCCGATATGGTTAGGGTAGTAGGCTCCTGTTCCAATGGCCCCGGGAGAACATCAGGTTTATCAATTGGATCTGGCTTTGTAGCACTCTTTTTGGAAGAGATCTGTGGCTGTGCTCTTTTGTCTTTTGTGGTTTTTATCCGTTTATCTATAGTCTCAGATGTCGATATGGATTGGTCTGTTCGGGGTTTCTGAACAGATGTTGGCCTGATATTCGTGGCTTTAGATGGTGCGGTAACAAAGCTTAAATGCAGGGGTGATTGAGTCGTTCCCGGTTCTAATGCGGGTATTACCAGCTTATACAGGATAAAAAAGAGCAGATAGGTCAACAGTGCACCAAAAATGAGCGCAGAAGGCCAGAGATAGATGGGTCGGGTGTGGATGGACATCAGATCATCATAATATATGAACCATGAAAGGCAATCATTCAGCATTAAATGATTCATAGAAGCTCTTATGCTGCACTTTTTAATGGAACACAAAACAACTGTGGTAGCATCTACCTATCATTCACTATGTACCAGTCAAGTAGAGTAATGTGGAAATTATCAACAATATAAATAACAAGACAGCTACTGTCGGTATCATCGGCCTGGGTTATGTCGGCTTGCCTCTGTTGTTACGCTTTGTAAACGAAGGTTTTAAAACTATTGGTTTTGATGTGGATCAGCAAAAAATCAGCTTGTTGCAACAAGGCCGAAGTTATCTGGATCATATTCAGGATAACGCACTAAATGTATTGCAACAGGGTTTGTTTAGTGCCACCACAGAGTTTAGCCAAATCAGGCAATGTGATGCCGTCATTATCTGTGTTCCCACACCTTTGGATCATCATCGTGAACCCGATTTAAGCTATGTGTTAACTACAATGGACGCAATAACCCCTAATATGCGTAAGGGACAATTAATTATTCTGGAAAGCACAACCTGGCCAGGTACGACAGAAGAGGAGTTGCGTCCACGCATTGAAGCGGCAGGATACAGGATAGGGGAGAGTGCTTATCTGGCATTTTCACCCGAGCGGGAAGATCCCGGTAATCCTCTCTTTAATACCCAGACGATCCCCAAAGTGGTCGGGGGGATCACACCCATGTGTCTGCACGCAGCCCAAACACTCTATAGTCAGATCATCGATCAAGTTGTCACCGTAAGTTCCACCCAGGCTGCTGAGATGACCAAGTTGCTGGAGAATATTCACCGTGCGGTTAATATTGGACTGGTCAATGAAATGAAGATGGTAGCGGATCGCATGGGGATCGATATTCATGAAGTCATTCAGGCGGCTGCGACCAAGCCTTTCGGGTTCGTGCCTTACTATCCTGGTCCGGGACTAGGTGGACACTGTATTCCCATTGACCCGTTCTACCTCACATGGAAAGCACGTGAATATGGGATGAATACCCGTTTTATTGAACTGGCAGGGGAGATCAATCATCACATGCCGGAGTGGGTGGTAGAGAAAGTAAATGAAGGATTGAATGATCATAAAAAATCAATCAATGGTAGCAAAATCCTGATATTGGGGATCGCCTATAAAAAGAACATTAACGATAGTCGTGAATCACCGGGCATGGCTATCATGGCCCTGTTAGAGAATCGAGGTGCAGATATCAGTTACTCTGACCCGCATGTCGCTGTGTTTCCAGATAAACGTGATTACGACTACGATATGGAAAGCGTTGAACTGACCCCGGATGCCATTGCTGCATTTGACTGTATCGTACTGGTGACTGACCATGATCGCTTTGACTATTATCTGATAGCCCAACATGCACAGCTTATCATCGATACCCGGGCGAAATATCCAATAGACACAGCAAATGTCATCAGAGCCTGAGGGATCCCCACGAATTTACCAAGCATTCCCGTGCTCCTTGATCTGAGAAACCAACTTGTCATAGGCTATTGTCAGTTGCGCGTCAGT
>RRYU01003485.1_pt1 | contig 23029 bp, 20 predicted proteins | sample 2162651 | NCBI WGS metagenome assembly RRYU01 (sample SAMN10267283, study PRJNA491782) | microbial mat metagenome | isolation source: biomat in the production well | place: Japan: Minami-Kanto gas field, natural gas well KTG3 | collected 2017-06 | reverse complement strand
CAGACGCTGACCCCGTGTCTACTATCGTAGACAAACCCGATTCGCCCTCAGCAGCGCGAAATGGGGCGAAACGTGCAGCCGCTCGACGTGCGTGATGTTGCCCTCGTGATTGAACGGATTATCGACCTGGCCCGGCGTGATGCTGCAACAGGCGATACGGAGGCACGCCAGTTCCTTGAGGCGCTGGGCGTCGACGTAACGCCCCCCAGCCGCCCGCCGTGGCTGGGGGCCTATCTGCGATTCAAGGAGGCAGGACTATCAGGCCTTGCGGCCGCTCGTGCTGTTGGTGTCCATCCGACCACCGCGAGTAAGGTGGCTGCACGATGTGACACCGTATGACACAGAAACGCATAGATATGCATAGAAACGCATAGCACGTCACAGCCCTGAACGAACCGAACCGACTACCCCCACCGCGCAGGGCATCCCCTGACTTAGTACACTAAGTCAGGATGCACAAAACAGACCCCGGCTATAGTTTTGGTCGGGTGCGCTGTGGGGGATGGGGATTTGTCTACCGTGGTAGACAAAAGGAGCACGCCGGTTTGTCTACAATTGTAGACAAAAGTGAGAGAAAGACGGTAGAGCAATGAGCGAAGAACCCGAATCCTTGTTCGTGTCTGTTGACCAGGCCTCAAAGCTGCTGGGCATTGGGCGCAGCTTGTTGTATGAACTGATGACCAGGGGCGAGATTCCCTACCGCCAGTTCGGAACCCGGCGCGTTATCCCGCGTGCCTGGATTATCCAGCAGGCGACCGAGTGTCTGAACCCGCCTGCCCCGACGCCCCGATTAGTGGGCAGGCGTCGTGCCGGGTAGCACAGAGACCACCGGCGGCCCCAGGAGCGACGAAACGCACCCAGCCCAGCCGGTCTGGGTGCAGGTTGCACCCTATGCAGCACCTTATAGGGTGCAACACACCGTACCACACGGACATGAACGGATGTACGCCAGCCCAAAAAGCCGACCACACCGCACACACCGAACGGCGCGGACACGGGCACATTGCCCGCAAAAGCGGCTTGCAATATCTACGGGATATTGCTACAATCACCAGAGCCTCACATTGCTGAAATCCTGACATACGACGGCATATTTCGATGGAGAAGCTGCGGTAGATGCAGGCCGATAAGGTTCGGTTTATTCAAGCATTGCCGCTGATCAAAAGGAGATCGCATTGAGTCGACAGATACTTACGCTCTGGGCCATTCTACTAACCATTGTACTGGTTGGATGCGGGCCACAGCCAGCCGCCCAGGTTGAACCGACAGAAGCAGTGGAAGAAACCACCGAGGCAGATGAAGAAACCACTGAAGAAACCGAACCAACAGAAGACACGGCCATCACAGCCGAGCCAGCCGAAACCTCTGCACCCGACGACGGTGAAACAGCACAGGCTGGCGACCTGTTGCAGACAGTCCTGGATCGGGGGACGCTGATTTGCGGCGTGAATGGCGGCTTGCCAGGCTTCAGCAACCTGGAGCCAGACGGGAACTACAGCGGCTTTGATGCCGACTTCTGCCGTGTGGTGGCAGCGGCGGTGCTGGGTGACGTGAATGCTGTTGAGTTCCGCCCGCTGAATGCCCAGGAACGCTTTACCGCCGTGCAAACCGGTGAGGTAGATGTGCTATTCCGTAATACCACCTGGACCACCAGCCGTGACTCGTCGGTGGGCATGGACTTTGGTCCAACTACTTTCTACGATGGTCAGGCCATGATGGTGCGTGCCGATACCGGCATTACCGACCTGGCTGGACTGGAGGGCGGGACGATCTGTGTGCAGAGTGGAACGACGACGGAACTCAACCTGACCGACCAGTTCCGGGCACAGGGTATCACCTTTGAGCCGGTGGTGTTCGAGGATATCGATCCTACCTTTACGGCTTATGACGAGGGGCGCTGTGATGCTGTCACCAGCGACCGCTCACAGTTAATCTCGCGCCGAACAGTACTACAAGAACCAGACGCGCATATCATCCTGGACGCTGTTCTCTCGAAAGAGCCGCTTGGCCCCGCCGTGGCACAGGGTGATAGCCAGTGGCGCGATATTATCACCTGGGCAGTGTATGCCACCATGGAAGCCGAAGAGTTGGGCATCAACTCGACCAATGTACAGGAGTCGCTGGAATCAGAAAACCCGACATTCCGACGTCTGCTCGGTGTCGAGGGTGATCTGGGCACGGGTCTGGGCCTGTCGAACGACTTTGCGGTGAATATCATCGAGGGTGTCGGCAACTATGGCGAGATCTATAACCGTAACCTGGGGCCGGAAACGCCCTTTAATCTGGATCGCGGCCAGAATGCCCTCTGGACAGAAGGCGGTCTGATGTATGCGCCGCCGTTCCGTTAAGCGATTCTTCCGTAGGGACAGGCTTCTGCCTGTCCGAGGGCACGTTTTTCGCATCAGGACGCCCTGCGGACGCGCAGAAGCGCGTCCCTACGGAAAAACCCTACCCCTGTGAGGAGAGGGGCAGGGGGGTGAGGGCGTGTGGTTCACCCAGGAGTTATTTGCGCTAACAACATTTTTTGAAGATAAAGATCTGCCTTCCACCATGAGAGAACAAGTGCTTATACCAGTGAGTGCGCGACCCCCATTCTGGCGCGATATACGTATCCTGGCCATAGTTGGCCAGATCGTTTTTATCCTTTTAATTGCGCTGGTAGCTGGTATATTGTATGCCAATGTTACTCAGGGAATGCGGCAACTTGGCATCGGCGGCGGGTATGCGTTTATGCAGCAGACGGCTGGCTTTGAGATCGGTGTCACACCGATTGCCTATTCGCCACTAGACTCGTACTGGCGTGCATTTCAGGTCGGTGTGGTCAATACGCTGCTGGTGTCTGTGCTGGGCATTATTCTGGCAACGGTACTGGGCCTGATCTTTGGCATCGCACAATTGTCGAGTAACTGGCTGGTGGCAAAGCTGGCCCTGGTTTATGTGGTCATCTTCCGCAATGTGCCGCTGGTGGTGCAACTGATCTTCTGGCAGGGAGCCGTCTTTCTCAAGCTGCCACGTGTGCAGGATGCGGTTGTATTGCCGGGGCCGATCTTTTTGAGTAACCGGGGAATTTCATTGCCCGGTTTTACCCCAACCGCCTCTACTGGCTGGTGGCTGGGCTATATCCTGGTGAGTGTGATCATCGCCGCGATCGTCTGGGTCTGGCTGATTAAACGCCAGGAGCATACCGGTCAGCAGTCACCCCGTTTTCTGATTGCCACGTTGATTATTCTGGCGACCATGGCAGGTGGCTGGCTCATTCTGACTATTCCGCCGCTGGAATTTACTTTTCCCGAACGGCGGGGCCTGAATTTTCAGGGTGGTTTTCGCATGGGGCCAGAATATGCTGCGCTGCTAGTCGGCCTGGTGGTCTATACCGGCACGTTTATTGCCGAAATTGTGCGTGCGGGTATCCAGGGCGTCTCTAAAGGGCAGAAGGAAGCAGCACGCGCCATCGGACTTAGCTCTGGCTTGAGTATGCGGCTGGTGGTTTTGCCCCAGGCGATGCGCATTATTATTCCGCCAACTACCAGCCAGTATCTCAATCTGGCCAAGAACTCGAGCCTGGCCATTGCGATTGGCTTTCCCGATTTGTTTAATGTCTCACGCACCATTGCCAACCAGACTGGCCAGGTTGTACAGATTATCGGGCTGGTGATGGCCAGCTATTTAACAATTAGCCTGGTGATTTCGCTGTTGATGAATCTGTTTAACCGTAGTGTACGCCTGGTAGAGCGATGACAAACATACAATCAACTGCACCGCCCCGCATACGCGTGCGTCCGCGCCGCTGGTTGAAAGAGAATCTGTTCAGCACCTGGTTTAACACGCTGCTGACCGTTGTGAGTGTTCTGTTGATCAGCACAATCCTCTACCGTCTGGGCGTCTGGGTTTTCCGGGTGGCCGATTGGCAAGTGATTGTGGTCAATCTACGTCTATTTATGGTTGGCCCCTACCCCATAGCACAGATCTGGCGGTTGTGGGTATGTGTGGCGCTGATCGCCACGCTGCTGGGCCTGAGCTGGGGCATCTGGCCGCAGATTGCCCGCGGGATCGGGATTGCCTATGGCACGGGCCTGCTTGTGCTTGCGCTGATTGTGTTTGGCCTGAATATACGCTTTTCCACAGCCGAATCCCAGGCATTTAGCCCGTTGACGCCGCTCTGGCTGCTGCTGTGTGGTGGCCTGATATTTGGTGGCCGCTTTGTAGGTACACGTCTCTTTGATCAACGCAGGTATGTTGCCATAGCCTGGATCGCCGTTTTGCCGGTGCTGTTGCTGCTGATGCATGGCACGGGGCTTATTTTGCCCGTTGTGCCAACCAGGCGGTGGGGCGGGTTGCAGTTGACCATGGTGCTGGCGATTTCGAGTATTCTGCTATCGTTTCCTCTGGGTGTGCTGCTGGCAATTGGTCGGCGTAGCAATCTGCCAGCAATCAGTCTGTTCTGTACATTGTTTATCGAACTGATCCGCGGTGTACCATTGATCACCGTGCTGTTTATGTTTCAGATCATGCTGCCGCTGTTTATTCCCGGTGGCGAGAGCATCGACCGGGTGGTGCGAGCGATTGTGGCTTTTACGATATTTACCGCTGCCTATATTGCCGAGAATGTGCGCGGCGGGTTGCAGGCTATTCCGCGTGGCCAGTATGAGGCGTCTAAGGCGCTGGGTTTAAACCCGGTTCTGGCGATGTCGTTGATTATTCTGCCCCAGGCGTTGCGCACGGTCATTCCGGCCAATGTGGGCCAGTTTATCAGTCTGTTCAAAGACACCTCGCTGGTGCTGATTGCCAGCCAGCTTGACCTGCTCGGCGTGGCACGCAATGCCTCGGCCCAGTCGGAGTTCCTGGGGCGCTTCACCGAAATTATGCTGTTTGTGGCGCTGATCTACTGGATATTTGCCTTCTCGATGACGCAAGTGAGTAAGCGATTGGAAGAAGTGCTGGGCGAGGGAAAGCAATGAGTACCAATGGACGTAAAGATCTTACCAAAGCCGATGATATTATTATTTGTCGCGGCGTGAATAAATGGTTTGGCGATTTTCAGGTATTAAAAGATGTGTCGGTTAGTATCAAACGCGGCGAGGTTGTGGTGGTCTTTGGGCCGTCCGGTTCAGGGAAGTCAACTTTTATTCGCTGTATTAATCGCCTGGAAGAACATCAGCAGGGCCAGATTATTGTGGATGGCATTGAGTTAACCCACGACATTCGTAATATTGAAACGATTCGTAGCGAAGTGGGCATGGTTTTTCAGCAGTTTAACCTGTTTCCGCATATCTCTGTGCTGGATAATGTCACGCTGGCACCGATCTGGGTACGCCGATGGCCTAAAGCCAAAGCGCACGAGGTGGCAATGGAACTGCTGGAACGCGTGGGTATCGCAGATCAAGCCCACAAATATCCCGGACAGCTCTCCGGTGGTCAGCAGCAACGTGTGGCAATCGCACGTGCCCTGGCGATGCAGCCAAAAATTATGCTCTTCGATGAGCCAACCTCGGCACTGGATCCTGAAATGATTAAGGAAGTGCTGGATGTGATGATTGAACTGGCTACCAGTGGTATGACCATGCTGGTGGTGACGCACGAAATGGGCTTTGCGCGTGAAGTGGCCGACCGTATGACTTTCTTCGACTACGGGCAGATTGTTGAACAGGGAACGCCGGAACAGATCTTTGAGAAACCCCAGGAGGAACGCACAAAGCTGTTTTTATCTCAAATTCTGTAGCGGCGCAGCATGCTGTGCCCTACTCAGGGTAAAATCATCAACTCACGCGAGAAGTTGGTCAGGCTGCTGCCACCATCCTCGGTGATTACCACGTCGTCTTCGATGCGTACCCCGCCAACTCCCTCGACATAGATACCGGGTTCAATCGTAAAGGTTGTTCCGCTCAACAGCGGTTGCGTGCTGCCAGCGACGATATCTGGCAGTTCATGGCATTCTAATCCCAGCCCATGACCAGTACGGTGCATAAAATAGGCACTGTAGCCACCATCAGCGATCACCTGACGGGCGGCCTGATCAATCTGTTCACCGCTGACACCCGGACGCAATGCGGCACGACCGGCGCTATTCGCTTGCAGCACCAGGTTATAGATCGTGCGCGCCTGCTCACCCGGCTCACCCAGCGCAACAGTGCGTGTGATATCCGAGGCGTAGCCCTGATAAAATGCCCCGGCATCGACAATCACCAGATCACCGGCAACCAGGGCGCGCTCACTGGTGATATGGTGCGGATGGGCGCTGTGAGGGCCACTGGCGATAATCGTGGAAAAACTTTCGCCCTCGCCGCCAGCCGCAATAATCGCACTGGCCAGAAACATGGCAATCTGACGTTCGGTAGCGCCCACTTTGATCTGCGGCAGAGTTGTAGCTAAAGCTTGCTCAATAATCTGCGCCGCCCTGGTCATAGCTGCCAGCTCGTGCTGACTCTTCCGCATGCGCAACCCGGCCATCAGCGGTATGGCGTCTACTGTCTGAAGCTGCGCGGCACAGCTTTCCAGCGCCCGTAGCTCCATCACGCGCATGGCGGTATACTCCACACCGATGCGCACAATCTGGGCCTGGAACAGTTTGCGGGTCGCATCATGCAATGCCTGAGCCGGGCCGGTAGCATCGTCCCAGGGAAAGATCTGCAGCGGAATATCGGTACTAACCTCGGCGCGCGCCGCTTCCATACGCGGCAACACCAGGCAGGGCAAACTGCCATCCGCGGGAAAGAGCGCCAGCGTCAACCGTTCACTGGCATGAAACGTCAGGCCCGTCAGATAGCGCAGATTAGCGCCCGGCATAATCACCAGCGCCATCAGCCCTTGCTGTTGCATAATCTCCTGGACACGGGTTAGACGTTCGGTACTCATAGGGCGAATCCTTTACGGTTCAATTGCAAGCATAGTGACAACAGCCTGCTTCAATGGTGGAATATCGCGTTCAACAATTGTCCATACTTGCTCGATATCAATCCCCAGATAATTGTGAACCAGAACATTGCGAAATGCGGCAATCTGTTGCCATGGAATATGTGCTTGCGTCGCTTTAACCGCATCGGAGAGCCGTTGGGACGCTTCCGTCATCGTTTGCAGATTTCGTAAGGTTGCATCTTGAAGGGTTGTAGACGACAGAAAGGCATTGTGACCAACCACAACATTATCTTCAATGCGACGTATGCATTCCAGGATATGCCGAAGATAAATCGTATCGTCTTTCATAGTGGGCGTGCATCACGCAGAACTGCTTCTCGTAGATCAGGCTGCAAGGCACGTTCGGTGACAATTTCTACCCGACGACCAAGGATCGCCTCAAGATCAAGCATCAGCCCTGCCGGAAACCAGGCACTGGTGACTGATCCGGTCTCTACGAGGAAATCTACATCACTATCGGAGGTTGCTTCGCCGCGTGCAACGGAACCAAAGAGACGCATCCGCACGACACCATGACGCGCTGCAATACGTTTGATTTCTTCGCGTCGCTCATGGATGATTTGTTCAATCGACTTCATGTTACTTACCTCTGGCATGGTCAGCCCCCAACCCCAACTCCCTAACAATCGCAGCCACGATCGCCTGAGGATCAGATGTGGCTGATACAACTATAGCCTCATTCGGTGACTCAAAGATAGCCAGTTGGCTTGCCAGCAGATCCGGGGGCATATAATGATTGCTGCGATGTATCACTCTGGTGTGCAACAGATCAGCATCAACCTGCAAGTAGACAAAACGCACAACCGCTGGCCCGACCGCCAGGATCTCGCGATAAGCCTGCTTGAGTGCGGAACAGGCCAGGACTCCATTCATAGGCGCAGCGTAAGCATGCATCAGATCATGCAGAACCCACAGCCAGGGTGTTCGGTCAGCATCACTGAGCGGCATGCCAGAGGCCATCTTCTCGATGTTGCGGCGCGGGTGATAGTCATCGGCGTCGAAGAAGGGCCAGTGCAGATACGTAGCTAACTCCTGGCCGATAGTCGTCTTGCCCGAACCTGAAACACCCATGAGAACAATAAACATCTCAATGTAATAGCAATATAAAACAGCTTGAGTACCATGCTGGTCGGTCGTCAGGTCTTGTGTCAGATCTATTGTACCAGCTTTGCCACTCTTTCATGCAAATATCTGTTGTAAATAGTTTACTCGCATTGAAACAGAAGTGGACGACCACCCCAGCAACGGTGGAGGGAGGAATCTCCGGTGTACACACACCGAAACCCCATGTCATGCCGACCGCGGTCGCCGCCCGGCGTCCCCTGGACGCCAATCCTCCTTAGCGGCGGCGGGAGGTATCTCTGTTGCGATTCATGGCGATTCCATGGGAGATTCCTCCCGCCGCTGATACAGGGTGTTGGCATGATGGGCAACCCGGTGGGCGGCGTTCGGAATGACATGGAAAATCATGGAAATTCCCATGTCATTCCGACCGCGGCCGCCGCCCGGCGTCCCCTGGACGCCAATCCTCCTCAGCGGCGGCGGGAGGAATCTCCAATGTCCACTCATGGTGATTCCAAGGGAGATTCCTCACGCCGCCAGCAGGGGTGTTGGCATGATGGGCAACCCGGTGGCTGGCGTTCGGAATGACATGGTGGGCGCAGAAAAGGCAGCACTGATCTCAACAAAACACCATGTCATTCCGACCGCGGTCGCCGCCGTGCCGCCTGTGGACACCAACCGCTGCCGCGACGGCGGGAGGAATCTCCGCTGCCCAATCATGGCGATTCAGCGAAAATTCCTTCCACCGCTTCCTGTTCTAGCTTCTGGCCGGTTGCGCTGATATGCTCAATCAGCGGGCGACAATCGGCCAGCAGTTCCAGCGTGCGCAGATGTTCCAGAGTTGTGCGATCATGTGCCGTCAGTGGCCGCGCATGCCTCTGATAACGTTCAAAGGTAGCAACATCCATCGCCAGCGGCAATACGTCACTCAAATGCATACGCAGGTGCGCCAGGATACGCAACCCGTCCGGGTCAAGGTCGCCCCAGTGGTAGAAGGGTATAGCCGGATCATGCTGGCGTATGACGCGCAGAAAAGTCAATACAGACGGGCTGGCAAAGCCGCCAATGTACACGACCAGTACCGTCGATGGGCGTCTGGCAAGCAGTTCATGGAAGCTGGTGGCATTCTCTACGGTGATGATACGCTGTGCAGCGCACTCGACCACCCTGACCGTGCGTAGCATACTGGCTGGCAGCGCCAGTCCCGCCGGTAGCCCCGTTAGATCCAGGTGCGCGACTGTGTCCGCAGGCAGCGATGAATCTCGTAATACCAGGCTGCCAGCAACCGGCACATATTCAGGGATACGTTCAAGCAGATGGGCGTTCAGCAAGGCCCATGCATCATCGCCATAGCTAGCAGCCTGGGGATCATGGCTGCGTAGCACGCGCACAATCGCCCCACGCAACTCCGCCAGGCGTTTGCTGTCGGCAAAGAGGCGCACACTGAGCGTGCGTTCCATGATCGGCACAGACAGGTGCGCCAGGGCATCCAGCGCACACAGCAGATCCTGGTTCCAGATTGGGTCTTCCAGATTGAGTGGCAACACCGAGCGATAGGCATCAAGTTGCGCCACAGCCCACGCTAGAAAGGCAGCATGCCAGCCAGCTACGGCCACCTGCTGCGCCAGCAGCCCACGCAGATGCGCAACATGATCCTGGCGTGGCGACCGCCCCAGCAACAGATAAAGCTGGTCGGCCTGCTCTGGCAGCAGATCCACAGCGGTTAGCCAGTTGCCCTGTTCCCATTTGCGCCAGCGTAGCCGCAGGATGCCCTGATTGGCCAGGTGTTGTAATGCGGAGTGCGTGGCATGGCGTGGCCCGGCATCGTCGGGCGCAAAATAGTCCGGGTAGGCCGTTTCGCTCAACCGCACCCGTACAACAGTCTGGCGATCTGGCTGTTCAAGCCGATCCAGCAGCGTGTGCAACATGTGCCGGGCGATGGGGGGAAGATCAAGATTGTTCGCCATCATAATAGGCTTCCAGCCGGGCAGCATAGTTCTGGTATGGCTCAATCAACACCATATCGCCGATTGCTGTGAGTACCAGGCTGGTACACATGCGCGGCACCAGGTATTCGCAGCGTTCCAGTGGCGTAGCCGTGACAATCTGCAAGCCAAAGCTCTGCAAGAGTTCCAGCGTTGCCCCGATGCGATCCTGATCCATTTTCGAGAAGGCCTCGTCAAAGGCCACCAGACGAATCGTTGGGCGCTGCTGGCGCTCGTTGATATGGTAAAGCTGCGCAAACGAGGCGGCAATCGTCACATAAAAAGGCGTCTGGGTTTCGCCGCCAGAGGTCTGGCCCATAATGCGGCTGAGCCGCGAGTTGGTGCCGTCGGCATGGGTGACATCAATATCGTAGCTGAGATAGCTGCGATAGTCAGTCAGGCGGCGCTGTTCTTCCCGTTCAGCCTCGCTACGCGGAACGCGCGTCAATAGTTCATAGAAGCGGTCGAAGATCGCTTTATGGCTAGTATAAAATTCGCTCTTAAATAATGCACCGGCCTGCCCCAGCAGCTGCACATCATTGATCAGGTCATAGTACTCGCGGGTCTCATCGGCGGGTTGGGTACGGAAGCGGTAGCGTTCATTATGGAACTGCAACCGCCCCAGGGCGTCGTTGATGCGGTCGAGTTCCTGGCGGGCGATCAGAATGCGCTCACGCAGGCGATGCAGCACATGCTCACGCAACTCTTCTTCAGCTTCACGCTGAGCGTCGGCGATCTGCTCTTTATAGCGCGGCAACTCGGTGGCAGCCAGGCGCTCATACTCGTCATGATAGCGTGTCTCGTCGGGGTTGCCCGGCAGTGCCACAAACTGGTAGCTGATATTGTAGGCTGTAGCCGCCTCGGTGAGGTTATTTAACTCGTTACTGCGGCGCGTCTCAAAGCGTTGCGCCGTCGTCTCGGCATTGCGCATAGCCTCGGTCAGATCGTCGGACTGGCGTTCGGCAAACAGCGCTTCGGCGGTGAGAACGGCATCGGCCAGGCGCTGACGCAGCGTCTGCTCAAACTGATCACGCTCGACTCGCTCGCGCTCTGCTGCCTGGCGCTGGTCGGTCAGGGTCTGGAGCGCATTTTCCAGCCGTCCCTGGCGCTGGTTGATCTGACGTTCCTGTTCCTGTTCCTGCTGTACCAATTGGCGCAAGCGACTGGCCTGATGCTCTAATTCTTGCACACCGCTCAGATCTAACGCGGCAATTTCCGCCTGCCAGTCGGCAATCTGCTGGCGCAGTGCCAGTTCGTCAAGTGGCGCATCCAGGCGCTGGCGCAGGTTAGACAGAACGCGGCCACGGTCGAGAACCGCCACCAGTGTCTGCATATCACGTTGCTGAGGTTGCAGGCTGGCAATCGCTGCTGCGACTTCTTCCAATTCACGGCGGCACTCGTCGATCAAAGACTGCTGGGCGCGCCGGCCAATAAAACGCGGGGTGTAGCTATCTGGCCGCAGCGCTCGCACGGTCCACTCGCTGTAGAGTACCACATCGGCGGTAATTGCCCGGCGGTAGCGGCGTAGCTCATCAACTGTGCCACAGCAGATAATATTGCCCAGCACCGTATTGAGATAGGCACGCAGCAGATCGGCACGCGGCTGCACCTGCTCGGCCAGCGAGCCAGGCTGGGCACGGCGGGCATCCTGGGCCGCTCGTTCCAGGTCAATCAGCCCCACATCGTAGAGCTGTTCAGCCGCACGGGCGCGATCCAGTTCGCGCATGGCGGCGGGAAAAATTTGGGCAGGCACAATGATATGAAAGCGGCGCGGGCCAAGCATCGCCTCCACCGCGTTTTGCCAGTGGTCATCAGGCACTTCCAGCAGATCGCACAGCAACGGCGGACGCTGCCCCATAATCGGCGTCAGCAGATCACGTAAACGCTCGACGGCGTTGGGATACGGTTTCTGCCCCTGACGCAACCGCCCCAGCCGTGCCTCCAGGTCAGCCTGGCGCGTAGCCAGTTCACTCAGTTGCGCTTTCAGGCCAAACAGCGTCTCTTTACTACGTGTGACAGCCTGATCCAGCGCGATAATCGCCGTATCGATACTATCTGCCAGATCATCACCCGGCGGCTGTTCCAGCGAAAGCGCCTGCACCGTGGCCTGCAACGTCTCCAGGGCATGCTGTTCTGCGGATTGCAGGGGTATAACATGGGCATCCAGCCCCAGCACTGGCTGAAGCGCGGTCAGCTCGCGGCGCAGATCAGTCACCAGCGCCACCCAGCGTGTCCGCACTTCGTCGGCCTGAAGGGTTGTTTCGCGGATCTGGCGTTCCAGATCAGCCCGGCGGCGCATCACATCAGACTGGCGGAGTTGCACTTCAACATCGATCAGCGCCTGCTGAGCGCCGGTCAGGGCCGCACGCGTAGTCGCCAGATCCGATTGACAGACCTGCAGATCCTGCTGCGTTGCGGCCAGGCGCACATCCAGGTCGGCTACCTGGCGGCGCACCGCCTCGCTAGACAGTAGCGCCATGAGCAGGGTATATTCGGCGTGCCGTTCCTGCAAACGATGCACCTCGACCCGATGGCGCTCGATCACCTCCAGCCGCACCAGGCGATCCTCAACCTGCTCGGCGGTGGCGCGTAACTGCTCCAGACGTTCAACGACACTTTGCAGATTCTCAACTTCCAGCGGATGCTCTTCAAGCAGCCAGCGTTCGACAAACTCGCGGATATTGCGCATCGGCTGGAAGGTCAACGCCCGCAGGAACAGGTCAACAAAACGCTCGTTCAGCCCACCCAGGCTATTGAGCATCTCGGTTTGATATTCGCTTACCTGGTCGAAACTACGCGCCTTACGTCGGTTGCGCAGGGCTTGCTTCAGGTCGCGGCGCGGCAATGGACGACCGTCGGGCACAAACAGATCAATATCAAGCGCATCGCTGATGATAAAAAACAGACGTTCCGGCGTCTTGCCCTCGCCTGCTTCGATACAGACGCCCAGCGTCACATATTTTTCGCTAGACCTATCGCAGAACTCCAGCACCACATACGCCACCGTATTGCCAGGACGCAGCCAGCGCCCCTCGCCAATCTTGCCACGCACGTAGCTGTCCAGATTGCGCTGCGAGCGTTCCTGGGCCGAACTATTAAAACGCACCCGCGACTGATGGGCAATCAGCACGGTCTGGATCGCGTCAAGGATCGACGACTTGCCCGAACCGTTATGCCCGGCCAGATAGAGACTGTCCTGTACAGGGATGCGATGGTGGGTAAAGCGATGCCAGTTATGCAGGAAAATCTGCGAGAGTGTGAGCATCAGGCATCATCCTCATCATCAGACGGACGTGTGCGGTCATACTCACGCAGGCGTTCGGCGATCGCACTGATGGCGTTACCGGGCACAACCACTTCGAGCGTCGGCAGCAGTTCGATCAGCTTATCGTTATCGGTGGCACGCAGCATACCACCGCCACCGGCACGGATCAGCTTTAAGTTCTGCAACGTACGCAACGCCTCGTCCAGGCTGGTCTTCTTCTTGACAGCCTGACCAGGCAGAAACTCGGTATACCGCTGATAGAGCGCCTCGACACTGATCGTCGGATAGCGCGTCAGACCGACCTCCATCCGTTCACGTTTCTCGGCATAGATCAGGCGCAGCAGCAATAGCCAGATTGTGGTATCACGGTTAAGCCGCCGCCGATGCGCGCCATCACGATGAACCACTTGAAAAACTGTGGCCCGTTCATCGTAGCGCAGATCCCACCCGGCCACAGCGAGATAATCGACCACCAGATCGCGCCGCCGCACCAGGAAATTATAAACCCGCCGATCCTGCTCGTCTTCGCGCCAGATCAGACCGTCGCTCAACAAGCGGCGCACAGCCTCGGCAAACTGAGCCTGTTCACCCGGCGCAAGCTGGTCATACGCTTCAGCAAAACTGGTTAGTGACATGCGTGTATGATACCAGAATTTAGCAGGAAGGATGCAATTGCCTATCCATGGCGGTTGCAAAGTCCGTATTCGGAACGTAGTAACGGCTTTAGCCAGTCATCGGATGCCCTTCGGAAGCCGCCTGAAGGCGTCATTACATAGGCATCTCTCAACTTAGCATAAGCCATGTATGCAATTGCCTATCCACATATTTTCGTGCTATACTCTTTAACGTGGAGGACATTGGAGGACATATGCTATGGAAACGCAGAATATTACGCTCTCTTTGCCAAAAGACGTGTTACTCAAAGTCAAGCTGCTGGCAGTTCGGCGCAACACATCCGTCTCCAGGTTGCTAACGCAACAACTCGAACAACTGGTGCAGCAAGAAGATATGTACAATCAGGCCCGGCGTCGTCATCTTCAGGTGATGGAGCAAGGCGCAGACCTGGGAACTGGTGGCTATCTGACCATTACGCGTGACGATATCCATGAGCGATGATAACAAGCTACAGTTTGTAGATACCAATGTTCTGATCTATGCCCATGATCGGTCAGCCGGGCTAAAATATGGGCGGGCAAAAGCATTGCTACAGCAGCTCTGGGAACAGGGTACAGGCTGTTTGAGCATCCAGGTGCTTCAAGAATTTTATGTTAACGTAACCCGAAAAGTCGCCCACCCCCTGCCACCAGAAGCTGCTGCTCAAATCATCACCGATCTGTCTGCCTGGAATGTGCATCACCCTGCCGTTAGCGATATACTCTATGCCATCCGCCTGCAAGCCCGCTTTCAGATCTCGTTCTGGGATGCAATGATCATTGCCAGCGCCCAGCAACTCGGCTGTGCGATTATCTGGTCAGAAGATTTGAACCCAGGCCAGAGCTACGATCAGGTTCGCGTCCTCAACCCCTTTGATAACCAGAGCGCCTCGACACTGATCGTCGGATAGCGCGTCAGAAGGAGACGGAGGAAGCGCCGTGGGAATACTGGACGCAGACAGTAGAAGGAGTCTTTTTATGAGCAACGATACGATCTCTGTACCGGTGCCCGCAATGATATACCAACGATTGGAACGCATGTCTGCTCTCACTGGGCATCCTGTAGAACGCCTGGTGGCCCAGGCTCTGGCCTCCCGTTGACGATAGAGTACCTGAATAAATCCAATGGCTACACACGCCGCAGCACAAAGGCGCGGAAGCCAATCTGGTCATGTTCGATCCAGCCGCCGTCGGGCTGTTCTTCGACACGGTAGCCCAGTGATCCATCGCCATAGGCCCGCATATAGATCAGCAGGGGCAGATCGTCCGGTTCGCACAGGGGTATCTCGGCAGCGGGCAATTCGTCACGGTCGTGCAGCAGTTGCTCGACGTAGCGGCGCACCCGTTCACGTGAAACGGCCCGGTTCATCTGCTGCAGCGTGCGTGCATGCGCATCACGCACCTCTTCTGCCGAGGGAACCGGCATCGCCGCAGGTTCAGGCATAAACGGCACGGCCGCACGTGTGGGTGGGGCCAGCGACTGGCTATCAAGCAGATTCAGCGCAAAGAGCGACGTAAGCGGATCATACCATTCGGCCAGCGGCTGGCCCACCGGCCCACTCTCCTCAGTCAGCAGATGTGTCAGAATCATATATAACTGGCCAGTGATGGTACTATCAGCCGTCAACTGATGCTCGACGCTGCGCACCGCCGAGTCGACAAACTGGCTATGCCGTACATCAATCGTAGCCAGCAAGCGATCCAGAAACTCAAAATGATCGCGAATCTCACCAATTGACCGATTGAGCAGCGCAGCCGCTGCTTCAATGCTCTCGGCTTCACCCCGCACACGCATCTGCTGGGCCAGCAGCTCAACCTGTTGTGGTGCATCCAGGCTACCCAGAGAATCCAGAATACCGGGGCGAAAACGCGAAACATGATCCGTGGTGCGCAACTGATGATACGCGCGATCTACAATCTGCTCTCGATAGCTCACAAACACCTGCTCGAGAATATCGCGCGCCTGAAGTTGTTCCAGCACCTGCTGAATATGCTCACCAATATTATGCTGCAACTCCTTCAGGCTCTGCAGCAGATAGCGCGTCTGATAGTGTGCTTCACGCAGGCGCACATAATCGCCCGTTTCCTGACGTGCTGCCTGCAACAGGTCGTGAATCGCGCAGATCATGCCCTGCAGGCGGGGCGGCTCGTTGGCGGCCAGTTCATACAACACATTGAGCAGGCGGAACGAGTGAGCTGGCAGAATATAGGCCACACTAAAATCGCTCTGCGACTCGACCCGCAGCCAGCCACAACTGGCCAGATAGCGCAAAATGCCCGTCGCCCGCGCCGCCAGATCATCGAACAGCATACCCGCCGATGGCTCATCGCCAGCGTCGGCAAACAGATCAGCGGCAGATCCAGCAGACGCCTCACCCAGAATATCGATCACCATATCGACGGCCAGGTCGCGTGAAAGCGGCTGCTGGTGACGTTGCGTCTCCGCAAACAGGCGTAAGAGTACCTCGGCATACACCGGAGCGCCACGGGCCACCAGTGGGTTAAAGAGCGTCGTTGGAATATGATCAAACAGATTCATAGGTGAGTTGCTATAAAAATAGCCAATAAACGATAGGGGCGAGCGGCCGCTCGCCCCTACAAGCCCATTTTCGTGCAAACGGTGTGCGGCTGCAAGCCACACCTACTTCTTGACCCACCAGTTCATACAGACAAGTATAGCATGTTTGTCTGTAGAGGTATCTAGGGACGCATCACGCTGCGGCGGCTGCGCCGCCGCAGCGTGATGCGTGTTTTTCTCCCCCTCCCCTGGAAGGGTTCAGGGGCGGACAGAAAATGCGTTCGTATCGTATGCACCGCATTGGAATGCGGTACTCCCCCTCTCCCAACATGGGAGAGGGGGCCGGGGGGTGAGGGCCACGCCGCGTCTAGACGGCCTATTCGCCTATCGTACAAACGTTCTGTCCGCCCTTCAACCTGGAAGGGGAGGAGGTAGGCGGGTGGGGTATTATCGCAGAACGATCCCGTCTGGTTCAAAAACCGACCCGTTGCAAACAGTCTCTTACGGATAGGCAGAAGCCTGTCTCTAGGATAGAGTCATAATGCGATCCATCCAAAACCCTACACCCGAAAGCCACCTGCATCCCTCACACCCTTGCACTTTTTCGCCTGAAATGCTATTATCCAATCACGCATATGTGTATCAAATAAAGACTATATCACTCTAGCCACTCAGTAGCTATTCGGCGTCAGTGTAACAGACGGTAGCTGGCAGGTACCTATGGAACATATCCTCGAGTGGATTGAGTACACCTCACTTGGCATTGAGATCCTCGCCATTATGCTGATCATCGTGGCAATCGTAAGCGCCACGGCGCGATATCTGCTTGAAATCACTCTTCGTACCAATATTGAACATCGGTATGAACACTACAAGCATAGCCTGGGCAAGGGCCTGTTGTTAGGACTGGAAATTCTGGTTGCAGCCGATGTGGTGCGCACAGTCGCCCTGGAGCCGGGCCTGGCTAATGTGGCGGTGTTGGGATTGCTGATCCTGATCCGCACATTTCTGAGCTGGTCACTCTTGCTAGAGATCGAAGGGCGCTGGCCCTGGCAACCACGTAAGCAAGCCAATCCTCCTGACAGGAAAGTGTAGAGTAGGATATCTATAACCATAACCTATGTCAAATACCATCGAAACTCAAGGTGAAGAAGCGGTACGTTACAGCCGGGTGCTACGGCTGATATGGGTTGTAGCCCTGGGTGCAAGTATCAGTGTTGGCGTGGGCATCTATACTCTGCCGGGCCTGCTGATGCAAGCCACTGGAGGACAGGGTTTAGGTACAGCATGGGTGGTACTGGCAATCATCGCCGTGCCAATCATTCTCACCTATGCAGAACGGGCTGCCGTTATTCCTGGGGGTGGCGGCGCATATGCACTGGCACGCCAGCATAATAAGCTGGCCCTGACCTATGCAACCGGGTGGGTACTGCTGGCTGGCTATGCAAGCCTGATCGCACTCGCTGGCTGGGGCATAGCTATCCATGCCCATCTCTTGATTCTGACGCTATTTGACCGTCTGACATCACTGCCCTGGCTGGCTGCTTTCAGTATTAGCCTCGTGGCGCTGCTCAGTGTGTCTGGTAGATATGGCAGGAAACACAATTACAACCGCTATGTCTATGTGAGTATTGTAACGCTCTGCTTCTTCATACTGCATTATCTGTTTGGATCTCCGTCAACAGGTAGTACGCCCCTCTTTCCCAATCTCCTGCAACAGAATACCGCCACACTCGCCCGGATATCCGCTTTACTGGCGGCAGGGCTGTGGGGGCTTAATTATATTCTCTCGGCTCGCGATGAGATCCGGCGACCAACGCGTACTATTTCGCGGGCCATGTTGTTGATCGTAGGCCTGCAGAGCCTGCTGGGTATTCTGGCAACTCTAACGATTATGCGTTACCCCCAGACCATCCGCAATCCTCTGACACCACTGGCTGAAATTGCCTTCTCCGGGGGCAACCCGGATACGATCATGGTGATCCTGTATGCGCTTTCCGGGTTGCTCATTACGGTCATCGCGCTCCATACGGGTATTGTCTCGGCTATGCGCTTGCTGGGCGCTATGATCAATGATGGATTTTTACCCAACCGCCAGCAATCACCATCTGATGATGCCGCCCCACCAGTTGCTTTTGTCTTTATGATCCTCGGCAGTATTGCGCTGGTTACGCTCCTACCGACTATGACGCTCGTCGGGTTGGCCTCGCTGACATTTCTGTGGACAGCGGCGCTGGTGCATGCGCCCGATGTATTGAAAAAATCACCAGACCTGCCCGCAGGTCGGCGGCTGAAACTGCCCTTTCATCCGCTTTTCCCCGGCCTGACGCTGGCAATCGGCATTTTCTTCTCGATCAGCCTGCCCAGCGAGGTGGTCTGGTATGGTATGCTCTGGATGGTTCTGGGGGCGCTCTTTTTCACCGGGTATGCCCGTCGCTCTGGTTTGCGCATCTATCGTCAGGCTGTGATCGTGGGTGATATGGTTGAAACCATACCCTCTATATCCTCATCTTCACCTACCAGCAACTATCGTGTGCTGGTCACGCTGACAGAGTCAGACACAGCCCCATCGCTCATTCAGATGGCAGCTCAACTTGCCCGCGCAGGGTATGGGAGTCTTCTGGTTCTCAAGGTCCTGGTCTTTGCCGAACAAATGCCCTTCCATCTGCGTCGCCAGCTCGCTCGACAAGAGTGGGAAGCTCTGGAAAGCCTGGTAAACGCTATTGATGCTACAGGCGTCCCAATCCGCACCCTGGTACGCATTGCACCTGACCAGCATACCGGCATACTCGACACAGTGTATGATGAGTCTATTGCCCTGCTGGTATTGAAGTGGACGGGAACACTACGATCAGCCGAGGATAGTGCTGACCACATGCTTGATGCAATCATCAAGCGCGGAGCATGCGATATTGCCATTCTGCGTGGTGAGTTGCCCCCAGTTATACGCGAGGTGCTGGTAGCTACAGCCGGAGGATCGCATGCGCCTCTGGCTCTGGCATTAGGGCAGATCCTGGCTTCTGCTACACAAGGCCAGATTAAGCTCCTGTATGTAGACGAGCCAGCATGCCGGGATACCAATCAGGCGGCGGCAACCATGCAGGCAACCCGAGAAGCCGCCCGGCAGATATTCAAACCTGCAACGCTGCTTGCTGCTGAAACTGCCCCACAACGTTCGCCTGTCAGCATACACAATCGCAGAGACACACTATCAGACGGTATGCTGACGATAGCTCTGGCTAGTGAACAAAGCGTAGCCTCAAGCACACATACACCTGATATCGCAGAGCCAGCAACCGTGCCCCAGGTTGTCGTCGCTGGCGATATCAAAGCCACTATTCTAACCGAAGCCGCCTCTGCCGATCTGCTCCTGATCGGAGCATCAAAGCAAGGCTTTCTCGAACAATCGCTTTTTGGCGGCTTAGCCGCCGAAGTGGCCTATGAGACCACTACGCCCACCATTATCACCCGCTACCGCGAAACCGGACAAAGGATCCTTTTGCAACGTTTTCTGGCAGCATTGTCCGACATTTTGCCAACCCTGACTATGTCTCGCCGCAGCGAGGTCTACCAGGATATGCGTGTCGCGGCGCGGCCATCGGTAGACTTTTTTGTGTTGATTACCCTGGCGGCCATAATTGCCAGCCTGGGGTTGATCCAGAATAGTGCTGCCGTGATCATCGGGGCCATGCTGGTGGCGCCACTGATGAGTCCGATCCTGTCAATGGCTATGAGCATTGTGCAGGGCGATGTACGTATGCTCGCTACCGCGGCTGAAGCAACGATCCAGGGCATTGCTCTGGCAGTGCTCGTTGGGGTTACCATGACCGTTATTTCGCCTCTAGGAGAAGCCACCAGCGAGATTTTGGCCCGTACCCAACCCAATATTCTTGATCTGCTGGTGGCCCTGGCTTCTGGCGCCGCCGCCGGGTATGCGCTTAGCCGCAAGGAGGTGGCGGCGGCCTTGCCAGGCGTAGCCATTGCGGCTGCGCTGGTGCCGCCCCTCTGTGTGGTGGGCTTTGGTCTGGCTACCTCACAGTTGCCTATCGCAATCGGCGCATCGCTGCTTTTTATTACGAACTTGATTGCGATTATCTTTTCGGCGGCAATTATATTTGTGGCGTTAGGGTTTCATCCGGAACGTACCGAGCGCCAGGATGTGCTACGCCGCTTGCGTTTTACCATCGGGTCGCTTGGGGTTGTATTCCTGGTGCTGTTGTATTCGTCTGGGGTAACCCTTAGCCAGATCAACCGGCAGATTCGGATTGAAGATATCTTTGCTGATATGATGTTTGCGCGCTCTGCCGAGGTACGCGATATGACGATCGAGCGTGTACACCACGGCTTTCGTATGCATGCTACGGTTATTGCCTATGAAGATCATCGACTTACTCCCGATCAGTTGACGCAGTTGCAAACTGATCTCAGTACAGCGGTTGGTGCGCCCGTTAAGATAAATGCTACCATCATCCAGGGATCGCGCAAAAGCCTCGACCGTGTGACACGCGAGAGCCGTGCCGCCGAACTGTTTGCCAGTCTAGTTGCCCCGGATCAGGCCCAGGTTGAACAGATCGTTATCCGCTCGGCGGCGAATCGGTTCAATCTGGCTATGACGGTTGTTGTGTTTGGCGATAATGCTATCATAGCCGAAATCCTGGCTACTATGCAGGCACAGCTCAGCGAAGAATTTGGTGCGCCAGTGGCTATCGATGCAACAATCATTTCCGGGCAGCGGTCAAAGTTAGCAATACCTACCCAGATGCCGAGGCCATAAGCTCACCTGGAAAAACGAAATGATTGGAGCATGTGATGGCTATTGTTATTATTGGAGGAGGGCCGGTTGGGCTGTTTATTGCAGGACAATTGGTAAAAGCAATACCCCATGTCGCCTTGCTGGCACGCAAGACAACTGTACAGGCCATCCAGTCTCAAGGGCTATGCATTATTCAACCCGACCACGGGCAAGACATTCGTCATCTGACGGTTGCCGAAACCCCTGCGCAGTTGCCTGCGCCATATCAGCAACCGGATCTTGCGATTCTGTGTATCAAAGGCTATGATACCCTGTCTGTTCTGCCTACACTTGACATGCTGGCCCCCAGACAGATTTTAAGCCTCCAGAATGGTATTGGCAATGAGGAAATTCTGGCTGACCGATCCGGTACGCGTCAGATTCTGGCTGGCGTTCTTACCAGTGCCGTAGAACTGGTTGCGCCAGCCTGCGCTAGAGTTACCAGGGTTGGCGGCATTGGACTGGCCCATGTTAGCCCACAGGCCGATATAAGTCTTTCAGCCCGAGTATTGCGCAATGCAGGCTTCAGTGTCCGTACCTATGCCGACTATCGGGCGATGAAGTGGTCCAAGCTACTAATGAATATTATGGGCAATGCCACCGCCGCTATTCTGGATATGCCTGTTTCAGAGGTCTACACCGACCCACGCCTGCTACGCATGGAACGACACGCCTTTCTGGAAGGACTGGCCGTGATGGAACGACTGGGGCTACACCCGGTTAATCTGCCCGGTGGCCCGGTAGCTCGTGCGGCGCCGCTCATCCAGCATCTGCCCCCTTTCGTACTTTATCCGCTCTTACGCCGCTTTGTGGGTGGTGGACGGGGCGGTAAAGTACCATCGTTACAGTATGACCTGATGCGCCGACGCAGCCAGTCGGAAGGCGCTTATCTGTATGGCGCAATTGTCAGCCATGCCCACGAACTTGGCATGGCTGTGCCGGTGAATACCACGCTGTGGCAAGTGTTACATGGCATTATTTCCCATACTATCGCATGGGATAGCTTCCGCCATCAACCTGAACGTCTGGTGGCGATGAGTAGGGGCGCAGCATGCTATGCTTCTAGTGGTCAAATCAACTCCTAGTGCAAATCCATGAAAGGTTTGCGGGAATGGAAGGCTAAGACATGGTTTCAGGCAGAAGCCTGTCCCTATGCAAGGCATCACAACGCGATCAGCCCCAAATCCTACACGTGAAAGTTCACCATCCCTTCAGACCTACCTTAGACATGGTTCAGATAAACTAATTTTACTTTACATATCACAGACAGATTAGTGGCTTGAATCACCCCACCCTCTGCCCCCCTCACAGGGGTAGGTTTTTTGGTCGGATCGCATCGTAACGCCATCCGTAGGGACAGGCGTCTGCCTGTTCGTGGGAACGTGTTCCGCATCAGGACGCCTTGCGGACGCGCAGAAGCGCGTCCCTACGGAAAAAACCTACCCGTGAGATCCCCTGCCCCCACCCCGTGCAGGGGCGGGGGCAGGGGGGAGAGGGCGTATCGTCCAACCAAACGGTACAGTAAACGTGAACCATGTCTTAGTACAAAACGGTATGCCACATCCCCACCCCACTTTAACCCTATACGTATAGTTATGGTATATTAGGACTCTCCGTAAAGGCGTGTTTAGAACTAAAGGAGGACACCAGGATGCAACGTGTTCCGATTCTTGCCCTGTCCGCACTTGTGGGCATTGTGATGTTTGTGTCGCAAATATCATTCAGCAGCATATCTGCTAACTCGGTGGCCGCAGCATATGTGCGCGGCGAGGCGGCAGCCATTACACCTGAGCCGCCGCCAACAGACGTTCCACCCCCGCCAACAGACGTTCCCCCCCCCCC
>RRYU01016797.1_pt1 | contig 23050 bp, 20 predicted proteins | sample 2162651 | NCBI WGS metagenome assembly RRYU01 (sample SAMN10267283, study PRJNA491782) | microbial mat metagenome | isolation source: biomat in the production well | place: Japan: Minami-Kanto gas field, natural gas well KTG3 | collected 2017-06 | reverse complement strand
TTTACCTTGAATTAGTTTATATTGAATTTTTTTAAGATCAAGGCTATTTGCTTGATCTTAAAAAAATTCAGTATATTGCTTGATCTTAAAAAAATTCAATATAAACTAATTCAAGGTAAATAAGAAAAATAAAAAAACAATGAGTGTAATAATTCCATCATCGCAGCTTGCCATAGATCTTAACATAAATAGAGAAAACGAAGTTATTTTACCGGAAGATATACAAAGTTTAGCAATAGATTGTATTAGTAAAATTACTCAAAGGGCCACAACATACATAGCCGGTGATAACGATGAGATAGGAAAAAGGAGCCACTTAATGGGAGTGCGTGCAAATATTACTAGTAATGTTGATTTTGATTTACCAGATATACAACAAATATTAATACAAAGTTTAATAGAAACAGTACAAATAGCCATACCAGGCCTTGATAGACATCAAGAAAGAGTAGCATCATGGGCCAAAATAATCGCTATAGAGATGGGGCTTTCATCAAAAGAAATTGAAAACATAGAAATAGCATCCAGGATACACGACGTTGGCAAACTATGTGTAGGTCCCGAAATCATATCAAAAGATGGCGAATTAACCGGAGATGAATACAGAAGTATACAAGATCATCCAGTACATGCCGCAAATGCAATACGAGGAATAGTAAATGATGATATTTTGAGAGGCATACGCGGTCATCATGAGTCATTTGATGGTAATGGATACCCAGATGGGCTAGAAGGAGAAAATATATCTATAGAAGCAAGAGTTATCAAGGTTTCAGACTCTTTAGATGCAATGCGTAGAACATACAATAGAGGCAGGAAAACAAATGGTCCACTAACAATCACAGAGATCAAAAGAGAAGTCGACAGACTAAGCGGTCAAGAGTATGATCCTCAAGTTGTGCAAGCTTTCCGAAAAGTTTACCTATAAATCGATATCAACAACTTCCTGAAACTCAGGTAGATATATATTTTCAAAGTTATTAGCTATAAGAGCCTCCTCAAAAGCTTCTCTTTGAGACTTTTCACCATGTATTAAAAATATTTTTTTAAGTCCATCAATTCTATCAATGTACTCCAATAAGTCACTTCTATCAGCATGCGCAGAAAAAGCATCCATAACATAAATTGACGCCTTCACATCATATGGATCTCCAAATATATTTACCTGCTTATCACCCTGCACCAGTTTTCGACCAAGTGTATAAGCCGCCTGGTATCCAACAATAAGTACAATATTTTTAGGGTCTTCAATGTTATTTTTTAAATGATGCACAATACGCCCATGCTCACACATTCCTGACGCAGAGATAATTACCATTGATCCAGATTTTTCATTCAACGCCTTAGATTCTTCAACACTACGTGTATAATGAAGCTCCAACGAATCAAACGGACTTTTACCTCCAGAAAGAAAGTCATTGTAAGTTTCCTTATCAAAACACTCAGGGTGAGACCTAAAAACTTCAGTAACATTTCCCGCTAGGGGACTATCAAGATAAATCGGAATACTAGGAATTTTACCCTTCTTAAGTAAAAGATTTAGATAATAGATAACCTCCTGAGATCTTTCCAACGCAAACGCCGGAATAATCAATTTACCACCCCTCTCAGCAACTTGATTTACAATCACCGCAAGATCTTCTTCTACAGTTTGAAGAGCAGAATGAAGACGATTACCATAAGTTGTTTCTGTAAGTAAAATATCCGTAGGTGGAATACCTTGAGGATCTCTCAAAATAGCCAAGCCTCTCCTCCCAAGATCACCTGTATAACACAATGTTGTCCTTTTATCTTTTTCTTTATCATGAATAATCAAATGAGTAAGCGCAGATCCAAGTATATGTCCCGCATCATAAAACGAAGCAACCACTCCATCTTCAACAATAAAACTTTTTTCATAACTCACAGAGTGAAAAAGTTTTAAAGTATTTTCAGCATCGACAATCGTATATAATGGCTCTGGAAGCTCAGATTTGCCAGTCCTATATTTTTTCTTTTTAAGTAACCACTCAATTTCACGTTCTTGTATATATGCACTATCAAGGAGCATATAATTACACAAGTCTCTAGTAGCATGCGTACAAAATATTGGTCCAGTAAAACCTTGTTTTACAAGTATAGGCAAATTACCACTATGATCAATATGTGCATGTGAAAGTACCACCGCATCAATCTCTTTTGGGTCGAATGGAAAATTCATATTTTTTTGATCTGCCTCATCTCTCTTTCCTTGAAACATCCCACAATCTAAAAGTATTTTTTTGCCATTAACCATTATCAAATGCTTTGAACCAGTAACATCACCACCAGAAGCACCTGCAAACATTATCTTCATATAGAATTATTTATATAATTATCCCCTAATTATAGCAAAAAAAAGCCTAATTTGCAATCACACCAGCACGAATCTGATATTTTAACTCCTCAGAGTACTCTCCATAAGATATAAACTCTTCAATCCAAGCACTATACTCACTTTCAGTCATTAGCCTAGATTGAGACATCTCACTCTTCATAGGAAATAAACTCACCTGCGTATTTTTATCATTAAATTCAACACCAATAGCAAGTTCTTCCTGTGTCGCAACAGACCAATATTGATCAAAAACAAAATTTCCAAGCGAATAAAATATAAATTTACCATCATAAATCTCAAAATTTTGAACCACGTGAGGGTGATGTCCAATGACCATGTCAGCACCAGCATCAACCCACGCATGTGCAGGTACAACTTGTTTATTATAGTCCGCAGTATGCTTGTATTCATATCCCCAATGTGGAGATACAATTAGATAATCAACCTCATTTGCCACTTTTTCAACCAACTCCACAGCAGCCACATCATCAAGCACAAAAGTAACATCATGAAAACAAATAAAACCCACAGTTTTATCACCAATTTTCTGCCTATAAACACTGTTTGCATCAACCTTACTAGGATGCCCACACCAATTAATCCCAACACTATCAAGCTCAGTAATGGTAGAATCACGCCCAGTCCAGCCCTGATCAACAGCATGATTATTTGCCAATGAAACAAGATTAATATTATATTCCTTTATCAAATCCTTAACCCAAGTTGGAAAGCCAAAAACCATAGCAGTCCCTGATCTATAACCATCACCCTTTATAGGTCCTTCTAGATTGGCAAAGATAATATCCGCAGCAGAAAAAAAGTTTTTATCAAATTTTTCAAATATATAATTTTGTCCATTTTTATCCATCAAAGTCCTTACATACCTACCAAGCATCATGTCCCCAAAAGCCAAAATCATAGGCGATCTACTAATATCAACTCCACCATCACCAAAAGCAAAGTATTCATTATTTCCCTCAAAATAATGCTGACTTTCCATCATTTCAGCATAAGCAAACAAAAACTTTACAACTTGCAAACTTTTTACATCTAAATTTTTTAAGGATTTATGGTCAAAAGACTTTATTACATCTATAGCATAATTATTATGAAAATTAGCAGCTCTTTTATCAGACAACTCAGACAAATTTAATGCACTAATTAATACAGTGTCATCATCATACAAATCCTTAAGAATCTTTGCCAATTCAAAAACATCATTATCATCAACACTCTCCTTAAGTGATATATTTACAATCTCAGATTCAGGAAAAAACATAGAAACATAATACGCAATATCCGCAGCATTATAATCATAATAAAAAGCCCAAAAAGACTCATCAATAATCTGACTAGTCAAAAGATTTTTTATAGTATCTATATGCGGGTTTAAACGTTTTTTATTTATATTATATCCATAAGTAGAAACGCTAATATTTTCTCTCCCTTTTCTATGTAAATTACTCGTAATTACAACAAATTTATTGGGAGATTGATTTAAAGCTAAACGAGGAAAAAACTCTGCCAAATTTTTTCTAAAATTTTCATTCGCATCAAAAACTGCAAACTCAACTTTATCAGGAAATGAGTTAAATTTTTCAGGAGACTCAGGATAGTTTCCAAACGAAAAGTTTTTATAATATTTGTAGTAATCCTCCTTCGCTTTTTCAATATTCACAACAAAATTTTCATCCACTATCTCACCTTCCCCCTCAACACTAACATCCACATTTGCATCCATCCACGTCAAAACATCTGTAGTACTCAGTTTCGTCGAGCCAAATTGAAACATCAAATAAACAGCAAAAATAGAGCCAATAAATAGTGATATTTTATAATAATTCATCTAAAGTTCCGGTTGAATCAAGTGCTTTTATATCATCAAAACTACCAATATGATGAGCATTAATAAAAACTTGAGGAGTATCAGTACGACCACCTGACTTTGTCTCCATTTCCATAGTTAATGCAGCATCATCATCAATTTTAAGTTCGTATACTTCTACATTTTTTTCAGCAAAAAACTTTTTTGCTTCTTTTGAAAATGGACATTTTTCTTTCGTATACATTACTACTTCAGACATGAGTTAAAGTTAATTATATATTCACGCAATATGATACTCTTTTCCACGGATAATACAACTTGCACGATATATTTGTTCAAGCAAAAATACTCGTATCATCTGGTGAGTAAAAGTCATTTTTGACATAGAAATCAGCTTATCTGCACGGTTTTTTAACTCATCACTCAAACCAAAAGGACCACCAATTATAAACACAATTGATTTCCCAACATCCATTTTTGATTTTAATTCACTAGCAAAATCAATCGAAGTAAATTGCTTACCATATTCATCCAAAGCAAATACAAATTCATCATCATTGATATTTTTTAAGACTTGCGCACCTTCCTCAATTTTAACCCGATCAATAGCAAAAGTCTTAGATGGGCTAATTTCCTTAAGAGTAACAATGTCTATCTTATAAAACGGTTTTAGCCGCTTTAAAAACTCATCAACACCATCCGCAATATACTGGTCCTTATTTTTTCCTAATTGAATAATTTTGATTTTCATATGAAATAAAAGTAACATACACCCAAATTAAATCAAAACTAATGAAAACAATAGACATATACACAGATGGTAGCTGCCTTGGAAATCCCGGTCCAGGTGGTTGGGGAGTACTTGTTTTAGATCAAGAAAAAGAGCACGAATTATCAGGTTTTCACGCCGATACAACAAATAATAGAATGGAAATGTCAGCAATAATTGAGGCACTTAAATGGATTAGAGAAAATTACTCAGATCAAATTAATGATATTCAAATAAATATATTTAGCGATTCTAACCTAATTATACAAACTCTAAACAAAGGGTGGAAAAAGAAAGCCAACACAGATCTTTGGGCAGAAATGGAAAAATTAACAGCCTGGCTAAACATAAATTGGACATGGGTAAAAGCTCACAGCATAAACAAATACAACAACAAAGCCGATTCTCTCGCCTTTGCTGCTGCACAGTCTATAAAAAAAGAAAACTCCTAAGCATTAAGTCTAGCTAGTAGCTCCTCTTTGCTTTTAAACCCAATTAGAGTTTCTACAATTTCTCCATCTTTAAAAAAAATCAAAGTTGGAATACTCTGCACTCCATATTTCATAGAAGTTTTGGGACTTTGATCTACATCACATTTTGCAATTTTCCATTTTCCTTCAAATTCTTCTGCAAGTTGCTCAATTATTGGTCCCATCATTTTACAAGGCCCACACCATTCAGCAAAAAAATCTACAAAAACCGGTAACTCAGATTTTAAAACCTCAGATTCAAAGTTCTCGTCTGTAATCATTAAAGCCATAATCTTTAATTAAAAAGTAATTTCAATATTAATTTTATGCTTATAGCTAGAATAATTCAAATACAAAAAAAAAGCCCCCCTCTCCTGATATATACATTGCTCGAGAATCAGGGGAGGGGGGTGCTAGGTTAAGTCAGATTAGTTCTCTTCCTCACTAGCTTGTTTGTTATTTAACCAGATGTGTGTTTTTGCGACGAGTTAGTAGCTACCTGATCACAAATCCTCTCACGAGAGATAGATAAGTGACCTTGTGTGGAGCTAGGGTCTATAACCACAACTGGTAAAGGTCAGTGCTTTGACTCAGGGGCCTCTTTGGAGGCGTCTATGTAGTCTCACAAGACCTACAATGAGCGATGGTAAATGCATCATCCGGGGTTGTTAGATGCACTCCAATTACACTCTTGCCAGCACTATATAAGAAAATAAGATTTTGTCAATAATAAAATCACAGATACTTGTACGGCGCCGTGATCTATATCAATTAACCCCACTACACAAATTCCAATCAATTTTTCAAATCCCTCATTCAACAAATTCCACCCAAACCCACTATTTAAAAAACATCCCAATGTTCCATCGGTGGAACGTAACAAGATAAGTGCAAAGCTAAAACAGAGATGCTAAAAATAAATTTAAATATCGAAGCTCAAAAGCCATTTAATCGCCTAAAAAAGAAATTTAAATTAGATTCCAACGAAAAAACACTGGAATTAATGCTTTAAAAATTAGAAGAATTAACTGAACAACAAAGTAAGAAAATGACGACCAAAACTAATACTAGAATCAAAAATGAGATTAATAATTCCGCTCAAAAAGCAAAAAAGGCAAAGCGTTACATAAATATAAAAGAAAAAAACAAGACTCTACAATCATCCAAGGGTAGTTGTCAGTATACAAATTGCACAGCTGCTCATGAGGTTTTTCATCACACTAATCGGTTTTCAAAACACTTTACCCATAAAAACAACATAGTATCACTTTGCAAAATTAACCATGAGATAGTACATAACGGATTTATCAAAAACAAAGAATCAGAATCAAAAAACTGGCAAAGAGTTAATTCAAATACAACAAGAGCAGGCAATCTTAGTGACATAGATAAAAAATTCAGAGTATATACCAAACAGCATAGACCAATGTAATATTTTTACTCATTTACTTTAATTTAGCCTTATCCAATATTTCCATAGCTTGTTTTTGCCACTTTGCAGTATCCTCATGTGACACTACACCTACAAAAGATTTTCGAAGTATTCTCAAAAATGGCATTTTTCTGATTGCATATTGGTAAGGGGAGTATTTAAGGTCTCGTTTATCTTTATAGCAAGGGTCCTTTACAAAATCTAAAGTCACCAACGCTTGCTCAATTTCTTTAATTTTATCCTCGATTTTATCTGCAGGATTTCCTTTTTCCATGATCACTCTGTAAAAGAATGTCTCAGTTTTATCATTTTCCCATCTTGGTAGAACTGTAAACACAACAATATTGTTTGCTGGAATTGCAAACATAAACCATTTTATAAAGCTATTTTCAACAGTATTGTCTTTTGCAATTCCATATCTAATATCATATTCATCAACCATATCTCTAAGTATAGAAACTTTTTCTCTAAGTGATTCATCTTCAAAAATAAAATCATCAACAGCCTTTGCAAAATCCTTGTCCACCTTCATTATCTCTTTAAGCGAAACAGTTTTTCCACCTTTCATCAAGTAAGCAAGTTTTAAAAGTTGCGCAACTCCAAAGTATGGAAAAGCCACCCTAAGCACATCATTTACAATCATCTGATACATTCCACCAAGTAGTTCGTCCATTTTTTCCTGGAAAACACCAAATTCATCACCTAAATGCGAAATCAAAACATTTTGTCCATCATCCATCACAATCTTTAGTTTATAGTCAAAATCATCAAATTCATAAAAATTAACAAAGCTAAAATTGATAGCAAAAGCATCCTGATCCTGAGGAATTATAACTAGACTACGCTTATATAGTCGAAGCCTGCAAGTCCCTTTACTAATAGGTTTTGAAAATTTACTTAGCTTTTCAAAGTGTCCTTCAAATTCAGATTTAAGTTTACCGCCACGCATAAATAATGCATCCATTAAAAACTCATTTCTGGCTTTATAAAGATCTTTAAGTAGTTGCTCAAAAAGAGTACCAGTATCAGCTAATATGTATTTTTCCTTTGCAAAACTGATGAATAATATTTTGTCATCTTTATAGTAAAACTCCTTAAGGTCAGAGAAATTAATCAGCTCACCTTTGTCTGTTGCGCCTTTGCCTTTTAGGCGAAAGCCTTTTTCATAAATCACAATCTCTCCTTCTTTATCAACTAGCACACGATTAGAAAAAGTAGATTTTTGATATCTAAGATTATAAGAAACCTCCATGTATAAATTGTTAATTTTCCCCCAAAAAAGCCACCAAAATATATATAAAAATAAAATATTTGTAAAGATAAAATATTTTTCTCATCATTTTTGCTAAATTGGCAAGTTAAACATCTACTTTTATAAGACCTAGCCATAGTAAAAAATGGCTCAAAATGCTATAATAAGACGATAAATATATAAAACACATGGGATATACAAAAAAAATCATAGTATTTGCAAGCATAACGCTCTTTACTTTGTTGTCACCAGTTGCCGATAAATCTTTGTCCGCTGACTTTATGCACTCAGGCACAATTACCATGAAATCAATGCAACTTTCTGATAGCTCTATGCTTATTGATCCATTTAAATCGGTAGATCATTATCTTTCAAGTGAGAAAAAATCTTCATTTGATTTTAGTTCCATAGCAGCTTCATGGGCTGAAAATTCAAGAGATGGGAGTAGAATTGAGCTGCAAATTCAATTTAAAGTAGATAACAAATGGGGAGATTGGATTGATTTAGAGGAGGAAATAGAAGCAGAAAAAGGCGACACAAAACTAAAGTACGCCATGGCCTCTACAAATCCCGCACAATCATTTAGATACAAGTTTACAATGTATAGTGATGGTAGTTTTAGTCCAAGTATAAGCAATCTAAAATGGACATTTATAAATGCCGCAGAGCCAAGACAAAATTCTTCATCAAAACTTTTAACATCATCTAGCTCTACTACAAATACATTTGACATAATCAATAGACGATCATGGGGAGCAAATGAATCCCTACGCTATATGTCCGCAAGCAGCCAAGGTAAAGAGCCAGATCTCGTAGAGCTAGGCGATGATTTTTATACAAAATTTGCTTATGAATTAAAACTTTCAAAAGTAATTAAAACCGATTCATCAGGCAGACAATACATCTGGCCCCTACAATACCCAACAAAAATCAGAAAAATAATAGTCCACCACACAGCAACAAACAGCAGTCTGGACAACCCTGCTCAGGCAATACGTGACATTTATTATTACCACGCAGTTTCACGCGGTTGGGGTGATATTGGATACAACTACATCATCGATCAAAATGGTAAAATATATGAGGGGCGCTATGGAGGAGAAGGAGTAATAGGAGCACATGCTGGATCAGGAAACAACGGATCAATCGGTATTGCAGTATTAGGAAACTACGAAGACTCAATTGTACCAAGCAAAGTCCTAAATTCCTTAGAAGATCTAATCGCACAAAAATCAAAAATTCACAATTTAGACCCAACAGGATCATCATCCTTTAGAGGCAAAATAATGCCAAACATTATAGGTCACAAAGACATAATGGCAACAACATGCCCAGGTAGGAATCTATATTCCGCCTTGGCAATTATACGCAAAACTTCAAAATCAAAAATTTCAAACATAGGCACAAGCAAACAACTATACGTAAATGATTACGATTATGAGTATATGTCAGACATATTTAGTATAGACCTAGAGAACAAACAATCAAAAAACATCACACTTGAGCTAAAAAACACAGGAAAAATCACATGGAATAAAGACACCTTTATAGTAGTAGACCAAAATCCTGCATTTGCCGGATTGCTTTCATTCCCTACCAAAAGCGGAGTAAAACTAGCCACAATGCAAGAGTCATCAGTAAAATCCGGCCAAACTGCAACATTTAAATTTACAGTATCAGCACTCGATAAAGCTGACACTGTATACATGAATATCGCACCAATCATAAACGACAAGAAAAAAATATCAAACTATACAATTCTACCAGTAACAGTAAGAAGCCAGTCATATAAATACGAGTTAGTAAACCAAAAAGGCCTACCTGCTATAGCAAAAAAAGGACAAAAACTCTCAGCATGGGTGGAGCTTAAAAACACAGGTACAGCAACATGGTACGCAAGTGGCAACAACTCAACAAAGCTAGGCACAGATCATCCACGTGACAGCCTTAGCCAATTTAACGGACTTAAAGAGGCTACACGCATAGCCAACATGGAGCCAGATATAGTAAGACCCGGAGAAATAGCAAAATTTATTATCGAATTTAACGCACCAAACAGCCCTGGACACTATAAACAATATTTTTCGCCAGTAGTTGAAGGCAAGACTTGGATGCAAGATACAGGACTTTTTGTAGAAACCACAGTTGAGGGTACAGTAGAAAGCTACAATGACGACGATATTAGAGTAAAAATAGGATTTGAGGGATCACCAATCATAAAGGCAAATGGATACTTTGACATTTACGCTGGTGGCAGATTTGTAGCAGGACTATCACCAACAGAGTCAGTACAAATAACAAAAGTAGGATCAAATTTCCGCATAAAAACATCAAAACAAAGCTTTTTAAAATCAGGCCCAATTAGATTAATGCCTGTAAGCGGAGCAATACTTAAGATCGACAATTTTGAGCATAGACCAGAGTGGAATCCAAATTTAAACGACAACGAATACCGTGGAATACTTGAGATTGCAAATGTAAACAACATCCTCACAGTCATAAACGAATTATCACTTGAGCACTACCTACGAGGATTAGGAGAAGTCAGGGACGCTGATCCAACAGAAAAAATAAAAACAATAATGGTAGCAGCCCGCACATACGCTTTGTACTACATGGGAGACATAAGAAAATTTCCAGGCAAACCATACGATCTAGATGATGATCCAGAAGCCTCACAAAGATACCTAGGCTACGGATTTGAGAAACGCGCTCCACATATAACTGCAGCGGTAATAGCAACTCAAGGCGAGGTAGTAACTTACAAAGGAAAATTAGTAAAAACTCCATACTTTAACCAAAGTGACGGAGTAAAAACCAAAAGCGCCAAAGAAAAATGGGGCTGGGACGACACTCCATATCTAATAAGTGTGGACGATTCGTATTGTAAAAGTTCAGGTGAATTTCTTGGACACGGAGTTGGACTTTCAGGCTGCGGAGCGGTGGAAATGGCAAGACTCGGATTTAACTATCAGTCAATTTTAAAATATTACTACACAGGCATAGAAATCTCAAAAATATGAATAAATTATTGATTCCAAACGAGGAATCACCAAAAACAAAAAGAAAAATAAAAAAACAAACCCTACAAGAAAGGCTAAAAATTAAAATTGGCACAAAGGTTCTTTCTGGCGACAAAAATCTTTTGAAAGCAAGCTGCCTAAAAATAATGGAATACCTCTCAGACGAAGGCAAATTTACAGTCTCAGACATAAACATCCTAACTAGAGGACTAGAGCGATCCATAATGGTACTACAAAAACAAAAAACACGTATCCTCGAAAAAGAGCTATACAAAATTAAAAAAAAGGACAAGAAGAAATAAAAAACCAATAATTAGCATTATTTAAAATAAACGACCATACTTATTGCAATATTGGCTATTTTGTGTTACAATACTAAGATTGTAAATTTTCACCCCAAACAAACATGAAAACCCAAATTCTAAATAGAATTTTAAAAAAATTCTCAAAACTATCATTCCTAGCAATTATAGTTTCTTTATCAATGGCAGCAACAACTCAAGCTGCTACAGTCCAAATTGACACCACAACTAGTGGATGTGAAGGTGGGACTTGTACAGTATTATGGAATGTGACTAATGCAAGTTATGATATAAGTGGAGGTGCAAGTGGCGTTTTTTCTGATGCTGACGATTTGACTATCGGCGATGGATCAACGGCAGTTACTGTTACGTTTCAAACTAGAGCATACGATGATTCATTAAAAGGAAGTGCAATTAGTTTATCTAGCTTTACAGTAGCAGCAAATGCGATAGTAACTATTCCTGAAGCAACAAGTTCAACTTTTTATTCTTTAGATATTACTACAACTGCAAATACGACTATAACAGGTAGTATAAATGTAGATGGAAAAGGTTATATAGGAAGTAATATTGGAGGAAATACAACAATGTATGGAATGACAGCAACTTCAAGTTCTGATTGTACACCCACAAGTACAGGTGGAGCAGGAGATGCTCAAGATTCAGGAGCTTCACATGGAGGTGCAGGATATACATCTACTAATGACACATATGGAAGTATAACAAACCCTAGATGTCCAGGAGCTGGCGGAGGAGCCAGATATAGTAGTGGAACTGCAACTTATGATGGTGGGGCAGGTGGAGGAGTGGTGATATTAAATGCAGGAGCTACCCTCTCTTTAGGTTCATCATCAGTGATATCATCAAATGGTACAGTCATTGGTTTGTATGCAGGAGCCGGAGCCGGAGGTTCAATTAATTTAACAGCAGACACCGTTACTATTACGTCTGGAGCAAATATAAGTACTGATGGTTCATATAATGGATATTATTATTCAGTATCAGGAGGAGGTAGAATAGCAATAAACTATACAACCGCTGGTCCAGCAGATATAACAGGAATACAGGCATTAGGAGGGATGTTAAATACAGGAGCAACTGGTGCAGCTGGAACAATATATTTAAATGATACAGATAACAGTAGTATAAGTGATCTATACATTGATAATGCTTCAAGAGTCGAAGGAAGCGCGACAGTAGCAACAAGGATTTTAAGTGAAATGGGCACAGTATATAACTTTGCTAATTTATATATAGATAATTCATCATACGTAAATATAGAAAGCGGAGTTACAAATTTTAATGTACCAAACATCGAAATAACAGGTACAAATGATAATTTGCCAAGTTTAGATATTGCAAATTTTGTAGATCTTTCAAATACGACAACTTTTACATCAACAGGATTTGATTCAGTTGATATGGCAACTGTGACATTAGGTACTAACACAAGTTTTGACCCAGTGACAATAACGCTTGAGGATACTAATATGAATATTGGAGGCAGTGCAACAACTTGGGATGATACAAACCATATTGTACTTAATGAGTATGGTTATTTAACAATAAACGACAATGCCAATTTTAGTAATTTGCTAAGTGGTTCTGGTTTAGATTTTGCATGTGCAAATTGTGCTTCTTCTTCCGAAGTAGGTAAACTTACCACTGGAGTTGAAACAATTTTAACATTTACATCATTTAACGGGACGAATAATCCAGAGGGACATATTCAAGTAGATGGAGAAATGTATGTCACTGATGGAGCGTTGTTATTGGACGACGGTACAGGCACAAATGGTATGGAATTAGAAATAGGTATTGGAGCAACTATTGGTAAGAGCTCAGGAGTAAATTTTGATTCACTAACAATCCAGTCAACGTCAACATTGAGTCATTCTGCAGCTAGCACAACAACAATTGGTAAAATAGATTTAACAATAAATGGAGATATAACAATTAATGGAACTATTAATGTAGATGGAAAAGGATATTTAGGAAGTAATCCTGGATCTATTAATACAAAGTATGGAATGACAGCAACAGCAGACTGTACACCAACAATTACAGGAGGTGCTGGTGGTTTAGAGAATACAGGTGCCTCACATGGTGGTTCTGGATATTATGCAGCATTTACAAATAAAATATATGGAAGTGTTTTAAACCCTACATGTCCAGGAGCTGGTGGAGGTGCTGCATATTCTCACTCATCAACTACATATGATGGAGGTATTGGAGGAGGAGTGGTGATATTAAATACAAATGGAACAATTTCTTTAGGTGCATCATCAGTAATCTCTGCAGACGGTAACACAATTGCTGTTTATGGAGGAGCAGGAGCAGGAGGTTCAATAAATTTAACAGCAGATATAGTTTCTATTACATCTGGTGCAGATATTGGTGCAGATGGTTCATTTAATGGATATTCGGTGTCTGTATCTGGAGGAGGAAGAGTGGCTATAAATTATACAACTGCCGGCCCAGCAGATGACACAGGAGTACATGCCTATGGTGGTCTCAAAAATGGTAAGTGTGGAGCAGCTGGAACAGTGTATTTAAAAGACATGGATGATACATATGGTGATGTTTATATAAATAACAACAACTGTAGTGGTGCTGGAACAGGATCATATACAGGACTTGGTAGAGAATATAGCGGTGGAAATTGGATTCCACTATCAACTGATCAAATTTTCAAAACAGTAACTGCAGGTTATTATGGAATACTAGCAGTTGATACAACAAATGGTGAAAGTGTTATGGCAGGGACTGTTACTGAATTATCAAATGGAGATGTACTTGATGATTTAGGAGCTCAATATACAATACCTGATCTTCCACCTGAGCCACCAGCAATTTCACCACCTGGGCCATTGGCATTAACAGGTGGTAATTCAGTATATGACAACACACCAACCTTCTCATTCGACATAGTTGATGGATTAGGTGAAAACGTTAATTATCAAATCCAAATTAGTAATGTAGACAATACATTTGGATCATTAATATTAGATTACACATCTGCTTACCAGCCTGATGGAAATCTTTCATTTAATCTAGGACAAGCTGCCGGAGGAGGAACATATATAGTTGGTAACGCTGGACAAACTTTAGCTGACGGAGGATATTATTGGAGAATCCGTTCAACAAATGAAACAAGTTCACTGACATCAGAATGGATAGATGCAGTAGGTGCATCACCTGCCTTTTATGTAGTAACAGATAATGTTATACAAAATTTTCCAAATGCAGGAGCTTCATTAGCAGACTCAACACCAATTTTTACATGGAATGATGTCTCATATGAGGAGACATATACAATTGATGTAACAACTGCTTCAGACACAGGGTTCTTAAATCCAGTTTTAACAATGAGTGGAATACCACAAAATACAACTATAAAAGAAGCAACATCCGCCCTAGCACCAGGAAGTTATATCTGGAGAGTATATGGAATAGACGGATTGGGAACAGATAGTTCTGCAGGAGCATCAACTAGAGCTTTCTCATTAATTAATGTAATTCCAGAATTTAGTACATATATGTATCTATTAGTCCTATCACTTGGAATAGGAATGCTTTGGTACAGAAAAAAAGAAATTACAAATAATTAGATCCGGGAATTTAAATTCATAGATTCAAAATTAAAACACACACATCTATAACATTGTGTGTGTTTTAATTATAAGAGATAAACCTCTTTCAAAAAACAAAATTCTACGGTATAACTAAAATCGCAATCTAATAAAGCAGATATGCCAATTTTAGCGATAAACACAGCATCATCAATTACAGCAATTGCCCTCTTGGATAAAGACAAAAATATCCTCGGTCAAGAAACTTGGCAAAGCCAAAAAAATGAAGCAGAGATGCTTTTACCTGAGATCGACGAGATGCTCAAAAAAAACATGTTAGACTTTGATGATCTAGACTCAGTTTTAGTAGTATCCGGTCCAGGATCATTTACCGGTTTGCGCGTAGGAGTGACTGTGGCAAATACCATCGCATATCTAAATAAAGCAAATTTATACGCCGTAAACACTTTTGAATACTGGTGGAATCAATTGCATCACAAAAATCTACAAGATATAAAATACACAGCGCTCCTAATATTTGCAGGTAGCAGGGGAGTGTATGTGAGCCTTTCTCCAGATCAAACGGATGAAAAGACGGTTTCTTTGATTAATATTGATGAATTAGAAAATTTTCTCAAAGAGCATTCCATCATAAAAATTTTTGGAGACATCACAGAGTATCAGAAGGAGCAATTGAGTGCAGAATTTTTTGAAACAGAATATTCATTCAGCGAAAATTGCGCAAAAATCCTAGCAACAAATTTAACTGCAACTCCAATAGTAAAACCACTTTACGTAAAAGCACCAGACATTACATTATCAAAAAAGACCTTATTTTAAACTAAAAACACATGCTTTACATAGTTTCAACACCAATTGGAAACCTCGAAGATATCACATTAAGAGCAATTAGATTATTAAAAGAATCCGACTACATAGCCGCAGAAGACACCCGCCACGTACAAATCCTACTCAACAAATACGAAATCAAAAATAAAGTCCTTTCCTACCATTCATACTCAAGCCCCGCAAAAGTTGAAAGGATCATCGAATACCTAAAAGAAGGCAAAAATATAGCCCTAGTATCCGACGCCGGCACTCCAGGCATCTCAGACCCAGCATATACACTAATCCAACGCGCAGTAGAAGAAGGAATAAAAATCGAACCAATCCCAGGCGCATCAAGCCTCCTAGCAGCCCTAGTAGCCAGTGGCAAAAGAATGAATCAATTTCTCTACCTAGGATTCATCCCACTAAAAAAAGGCCGCCAAACACTACTAAAAGCTCTAGCCGAAGAAAAACGAACAATAATAATATTCGAATCCCCACACCGCATACTTAAAACCCTAAGCAACCTCCAAGAATACCTAGGAGACGTGGAAATCGCCATCTGTCGAGAGCTAACAAAACTCCACGAAGAAATCCGTCGAGAAAAAATTTCCGAAGCAATACTTCACTTCACAGAAAAAAAACCAAAAGGTGAGTTTGTATTGGTGATCTAAAGTTTAGTTACTTTAAATTTTCCAGCACCGGTGCCAGCAAATTAAGGAGTCTGAGGGGGAGTCATAGGAGAAGCATTTCCAGTAGCCAAATCACCATCCATCCAGCTAACATCATTTGTAGGAGGATATGAGTTTATCTTACCTAAAACCCCAGCAGTCACAGTAGTCTGAACAGTAATCGGAGTAAAATCCCCAGGATAATCTGCTGCAGCTTCTTCAGAAAGCCCAATGGTTAAAATGATAGTCACACTAGGGTGCGCCTGCACATCCTCCTCTCCAAATGCCTTATAAGGGTCCTCAATCGGATGAATAATAAAAGACATATCTTTTATGCTACTACGCCTCGGCGTGATAGGCACAAAGTGTGAAAACTCATTTGCAAATGGATCAAAAGGAGTAGATAAATTTTCATACGCAGGCAATAAAATATTTTGCTCTGCAATTATTGTAGAATTAATATATGGATGTTTTATTGCAGACAAAATTTCACTTTCTAAATTTTCACAATAATATTCTTCCTGACACTTCCAAGTATCAATAACACCATTTTGATCAAGATCCATTCCTTCCATCTTTACCATACCAATAGCAGCATCATCCAAAGAACCAGGCATTTTTTTACTAGCAATTATAGTCTTTTGCATTCCAGTACTATCAATCAGATAAAGCTCCGTCACATGTCCAATATCAGGATTTGCAGCCGGCTCACAGCCAGACCCTGCCGGGTCATCACAAAGCGCATTAGAATACTCAGGCACACTACCACTACTTTCAAACGGATTTTGCCCAGTATTTAGGTCAGTAGCAAGCGTATAAAATATATCACAATCATCAGGAGAATTGCCCTTAGGATACGAACATTCCACACCAAGATCATCAGGATTAAATGTGTCCGTATTATACAAACTCTTACCCGGAGCATAAAAACGACCCGCATAAACTCCATAATTCACACCAAAATAACCACAAGGTCCAATAATACCATCACAATTATTATTATGAATAACATATCGGTTGTAATATTCCTCATAATCAATCGCACCCGTCTGTATCTCATTTGTAAGCTGTTGGAGAATTAGCTTAACATCCTCATAAAACACATTTTGGATAGAACTTTTCTTTTCCAGCTGCACAACATCCATCAAAACCCGCCCAGACAAAGTCGAAACAATCGCAAAAAGACTAACTGCAATCAGTACTTCAATAAGAGTCATACCAGATTTTTTACGAGCAAAAAGCATCAGTTATAATTATAAAGAGTAATAATTTGAACAGCCTCACGAACCTTCACGCCATCACGCCACTGTACTTTAACCTCAAATTGCAGATTCTCATTTGATACATAATCAAGAATCTTTACAGCCCTATAGTATCCAGACTCAGGATCACCAGCAGCATCACATGGTTTATATTGTGAAAACCCATATCCGCTTTTAATATCATAAACACACAGTGCAAATTCATCCATAGTTCCATTATTTAAATCTAGATCTTTAGTTGCTTGAGCAAGTACCCATTCATCTTCTACAAGCTTAGATATATAGCTAAAATCTTCATTTACACCCGGTTCAAGCCATTTAGTCCTATCATTCAAATGTACAAGCCAATTACTACTTCGGATATTCATCACACTTTCAACCCCCTCAGTAATAAGATTTTGAGAAATAGAATATTGCTTAGCCAACTTACTAGTCTGCACAGCACTAGTAATAATCCCACCCAAAATAAAAACCCCAGCCCCAATCATAGTTACCGCCATCAGCGCCTCAGCCATAATAATTCCAGATTTTGATTTTAGAATTTTATTTATCATCATTCAGTAGTTGTTATATATTCCTCGCTTAAGCCCGACAATTGGTTGATCACTAAATGCCGCTTGAGACTTGGGTTGCTTAGATCTTGCAATAGAATATCAATGTAGTTGTCACTGCGTTTTGGAACTTTATCAAAAGTACCAGCAGCACTAATTCCATCATAATAAGCAGAAAAATCACCACTTCCAGTTTCATAGAAAAACTGCACAGGCATATCAAGCAGCTCAATATCTGAATCCAATTCTTTTTTAGCAGAAACTGTCAGTTCATAGTTTTTCTTATAAATAGTATAGTCCTTACCTGCAATAGAATGATCAACTCCTTCATCAAAATCAAAAGGGGTACCTTTTCCATTATCCGCAAATAAAACGATCCAATAAGAATCATCACTTTCATTAATGTAAACCCCATAACGATCCGGAACTTTAATTTTACCAGATTCATTTTCTAACGCCGCAACATTACTCATAGCAAAACTCCGAGCCTGCCGCATATTGGACCGAATCGACTTATAATTTAAAAAAAACGAAAACGACTTAGTAGAATTAAAATACATATTCACAGCAATAGTCCCCAACAGCGCCACAATCACAACCACCAAAATCACCTCCACAAGCGTAAAACCCGATTTATTTTTTGGAATGAGAGCCATATTTTTTTTATTTTTACGCTCAGATTATATCACAGCAAACAGGAGTATTAAATGTAGATTTTCACCTAATGCCCAACCCCATAATGCTCCTTAATCGTCCACTCAGTCAGTATGCAGGTCTGCTCCACAGTATAACCCAACATCTCCACACACTCCCTCAGCGCCTCAGTCTTATTGGACTCAATCTCCAATATTTTCACCTCTATCTCAATTTGCATAATGAACAAAAAATTAAGTATTTGCAAAAGCAACGATATCACGAGTTCAATAATATTATCCACCTTTTAATCTTGGTAAATTCCACAAAAATATGCTAATTTAAGGGTAGATAAAACAAACCTATGAAAACAAAAAACACACTAAAAACCCAAAAAGGATTCATCTCACTTGTGGCCCTTATAGTATTCACACTACTAGCCGTTTTTGGCTTAATCGTACACAGAACCACAATGGACACAATCGTAAACATAAAGAACACAAACAACTACTACCAAGCCCGCAACATAGCCTCCTCCACCATGGAATACATGCAATACATACTAAAAGACCACGAGGCGGGCTACAACGCAGAGGTGAATTGTTTGTTTGGAGGGGAAAATGACACTTCCAACACTGTTATGCTTCCAGATGGAACTAGTAGTTGTGCAGATGAATTTGGTGCTTTGGTAGGGGATGCGGATGTGGAGATAAAGATGAATATTAAGGGGAGGGCAAGTGAGTTGGAGAAGGTTACAGGTCCATTTAACCCTTTATTTACTGAATTTTACACAGTCCCACTTCTTAAAGAGGGGACAGCAGGTAAAAATTGCAAAGCATATATTTTGGATCAACCCTATACAAGTATTTCAACTGCTGACATAGACAACCCCTGCAATTGGAATAAGCTACAGTCCGGCAGCGACACAACTTCACGGGTTGTGATACCGCTTTATTATGAGGATGCTTCAGACAACATTATTAAACTAACGGAAACATCAGGTGCTTTGCACTTTGCTTTGCGCGTTAGGACACCATGTATAAAGGGTGCAGAAGAATATTTTGGTGAGTGCGATGATACTGAGAGATATGAGTTGGATGATGGTTGGGATGGTTTTGCTGCATCTGAAAACGATGTTGTAGTACAGTGGCAGATAGTTGGAGAGGAAGGTGAAATTTTACCGAACATTAAATTTAAAGATAATGGAATTTCAGCTGATAATAGCACTGATATTTCTGAGTATCGGATAAATAAGCAGTATCCTACGTATAGCAGCATTATTTCACACTTAGTACTATTTGATTTAAACTCAGTGCTCAACAATTTAGCTATATACACAGTAGGATATGAGCTTCCGAAAAAACTATCTGAGTTACTACTTCCTCTTACAAAGCCAACCCTAATTCTCTCCCTAAACGACAAACTTATATCCAATAACGGTTCATACATACCATATCTAGAATACCAACTCATCACAGTAGCACCAGTATCACAAGCAAAGACAAACATGGAGACAACAGTTACTGTAAATGGTAATCAATATACAAAAACACTCTACAAATCAAATCAATCAGATCTCATCGACTTCGCAGTGCAAAATTAGTTGACAAATTAGCTTATTAGTGCAATAATCTAGACCTAATAACAATCCAATTAACCATATTCCCATGGCATTAGATAGCATATACAATAAGGAAACTTCAGAAATATTAAAGCTAGATTTTAAAATAAGAGAAATCGTGCAAGCAGGCGACAAGCTACTGTTTTTAGGAAATGCAGACGAGGGAGGAGTAATGCGTGTATTGCCAGTAAAAATGACAGTAGAGGAGTTGAAAGCGATGATAACACAGCAAGACATAGTTACAGGGGAGAGTAACAAAGTTTGGATGGCTGTTAAAGATTGGTTTAATAAAACGGGGTTAGGACATTTTGCAAAACGTACAGGACAAGCTGCCATATTTGCCGGTGCATTAGCTGCTTGTAGTCAAGAAGATGATAGCAACAAATATATCACTACAGAGCAAAACCTAACAACAAGAGAATTTCAAGTGGAGGACCTAAATCACCTAGGAACTGTACAAGAGCTTCCAGGGACAAGGTGGACGGTAACAGCCGGACAAAATACATATACTTATGGGGCAGATGCATTTGAAATATTAAAAAAAGATGGATATATACATTTTATTTATAACGTCTACGATAAGATAGATTCCATAGATGCAGCATCTGCACATAATTACGACTTCAGCATATCCTGCCAAGATATAGCAGATTGTCTTGCAACAGATCTAAGGACAGGTTCAAAAATGGTAAATGTTCCAAATACAGACTTTTATGAACAAAATGGTGTAGCAATTCATCCAGTTACAGGAGAGGCCTGGTCTAATAATGTTGCCTCATTAACAAGAGCATCATATCCAGTAAGTTTTAGTGAGACAACAGGTGAGCTAACATTTGGTAGTCCAACTGATCAATGCGGTCTTGGATATACAATAACTTCACAGCCAACATTTTCAGATGAATCAGAAATAGTAGCTCCTAATTCAGATTCTGCCCAAAAGTATAATATAAACACCTGTTCTGATCAAAGTAACATAGACCTCAAACATGGAGCCTACAAATTATTTGGTATAGATAGCGCTACAGGCAATCCTGTTTATGTAGGAGCCTGGAACGACGATGGTGACGGAGCAGATCAAACATATCTAGTAATGGTATCTGATCCAGAACACTTATATGGTGATGACACAACCAATCAATTCACAAAAACCCCACTTCTCGATGCAAACGGTCAAAAGATCAGGGGTAAAAATCCAGAAATCCTAATCACAGACGATGGTAAAATGCTACTATTCTTCGAGCGCGGTGATGACTGGCCAGTGAGTCAACGCGGTCTCAATGCAATGTACGTCGAAGAATACTGTGGAAATAGTGTGATAGAAGGCGCAGAAGTCTGCGAAAACAACGATCCAAATTGTGATGGTACAACATGTGCAGCTTGCTCAGTAGGCTATCATCCGGAAGATAAAATATGTGTATTAGATAATGTAATCCCAGATCCTGATTCAGACGCAGACGCAATAGATTCCGATACAACAACTCCACAACCTGACGCAACAGATCCCGACACCTGGAAAGGCGACACCGGTGCTGATGGTGCAGATACAAATGGTCCAGACACTGGTCCAGATACTATCGATCTCGACACAACGACAAAACCAGAAATCAAAGCTGAAACTCCAGAATGCCAAAACTTACTAGACGACGGCACAGTATCGCTGTCATCAGTTGAGTATGAAGGTGCTCCATGTTATATAGACAACTGTAGTACAGACCCATCTGGCCCAGGCTCATTTGAGGTTCACGGTAAATGTACAATAAACGCAGTACTTCACAACGGAGTAGGCCCAGTAGAGTTGATAATTAGTGGTTCTGACGAACTTGGAGGAGAATTTGAAATAAACATGCCAGAAGTTGAAAATGAAGAACCTGCAATAGGCAGACAACTAAAAGGATTTTACAGAATAGTACAAAACGATCACATATTCACTTCCCAAGGAATTGAAAAAGGTCAGATAGTAGTAGAATACGAACTTGGTGGACAAACTTTTGTGCTAGGTCTTGAAGGTACCATAGTAGAAGTAGACAAAACAGTTGATTCACAAGGCATATCAAAATTTGCCGGATTAATTAGTGAAGGATTTGTAAAAATTAGATCAATAAAAGATGGTAATATTTTATACGATGCAAACCTAGGAGCAAACGATAGATTTGTAGCATATAGCAATGTTGCAGATATTTCATTGTTTAGAGGAGAAGGAGAAGATACATCAAATACAGATGTTGGAGTTGATACTACACTTGCAGACACATCAAAAACAGACACATCAAACATAGCAGAGGTAGGAAATAAAGATCCTAACGATCCCAACTGTGCATGTACAAGTGTTGTCACAAATCCAGAGAATAAATCAGATAACCCACTCGCTCCAGTAGCAGTACTACTCGGACTTGGGATAGTAGGAATACTTAGAAGAGAGAACGAAAACTCATAAAAGGAAAATAAGTTTTAAAAAAACCCAAAATAATATTAAGGGTTTTTTT
>RRYU01022877.1_pt1 | contig 23084 bp, 21 predicted proteins | sample 2162651 | NCBI WGS metagenome assembly RRYU01 (sample SAMN10267283, study PRJNA491782) | microbial mat metagenome | isolation source: biomat in the production well | place: Japan: Minami-Kanto gas field, natural gas well KTG3 | collected 2017-06 | reverse complement strand
ATCAACCTTGAATCGATAAGCTGGATAAGCCGGCACGCATTTGTAGGATCATTCTGCATTTTCAAGTCCTCACTCAGGGGAAAAGGATATGGCAGGGATGCCATGCTCACGCTGCTTGACTTTGCATTCAACGTCATCGACCTTCATGTGGTCGCAATTCTCGTCGAATCGTACAACAAACACGCTATCGGACTTTATGAAAACTGCTGTTTCATGAACCGGGGAACATTACGCGAGCTGGCATACCGGAACGGTAAACATTGCGACGTAACAGTCATGGATGTGCTGAAAAAAGATTTCACCGACAAGCACGGAATACTCCCGAAGGGAGGAAATATCATTTGATCTGAATCGTGCGATTGTTGAAGCGTTGAATCTATTGCAAGAAAAGGGCGTCGGCAACCATTGATTACGCCATCTTCTGGCCTCATCTTTCTCTGCCATCCTCGGACATCATCTCAACCTGTCATCCTCGGGCAAGCGTAGCGCGACCCGGAGATCCATTTTTTGCCTTTTGACTTTACCTGTTGATGGGTGCCGCATCCCTGTGAAACCCGAACATCTATTTCACGGGGCGGCATGACTTTTCAGGAAACGGTACGATTTATTGAAACCTAAGTTGAGCGATTGTTGAGCATGCTGTAGATGCAAGGCACAGGGGACGCCGCTGTAGTGGACTACCGCAAGTCACCTGTAACGAAGCAGATGCAGCATGACCGACAATCCCATAGGGTTTCAACATATGCGATTTTTCTGCATTATGGTCGCACAACCCATCGGGTGAGATGTTCGCGGCAAGAAAATTCAGCATAACGCATTATATAGTATAAATTTGACAGCATTAAGCATTTGTTGAAACGATCAACTTGGGTGAAAAGGCAAGGTCCCTCAGGGTTTGCAGACCCTGCACGGCCTGTACCCCGCCTCGACAGCGCTTTGACGGTTTGAAAATACCGCAGTACATTTCGAACAATTGTAATACCTGCATCCGTGCCGGTGAAAGATCTTGCTTTTCGTATTGCCGTGGTATACCCTGGCACTATTCTCGGCTGCTATGACGACGGGCATGGCCAGCATTAAAAGCACCAGCCATGCCGCAATCAAACCTGCTTTCCGCTTTCCTTTCATCTTACAATCCTTCCCGTCGGTTCCTGACGCACCATTATAGGCGCCTCTATAAATTGTCGCGAGCGCCTCGAGCACGAGGCGAACGGAGCGCAGAAACCGGAGTGTACACGTAGTACATGAGGATTTCGAGCACTGATCAACGAAGTAATCATGGTGCGCAGCAAATTAATAGCGTTGCCATTATGGGTTCAACTTCCATATCGTGAACGTCAGATAGGATGCAAAGCTTACCCACAGCAGGTATGGGATCAGAAGATAGGCCGCCGTTTTGGAGACAGCTGCAAAGAGTACGATCGAGAGAATAATTGACAACCAGAGTGCAATGATCTCCAGGTATCCCCAAAAAGGCGACTGCAGACCGAAAAACATCGCCGACCACCCGAAATTCAAAAACAGATTGACGCCGAAAACAATCAGAGCTGCCGCCACTATCGGTTTATCGGCACCTTCTTTCACTATCATTGAAAGCGAAATGCCCATCAGTATAAAAATCACCGTCCATACAGGAGCAAAAAGCCAGCTTGGAGGATTCCACGAAGGTTTGTTCAAAACCGAATAATACCAATCCGATCCCGGTTCCGGGGTAAATACGCTACCTGCAAAACCAACAAACAGACAGAGGGCAATACAGGCGATGAGGAGTAATGGATTTACATTCATTTTAGGATTTGTTTGGTTGTTCTGGAATAAGCCTGATCAATGTATTTCTATAGTACAACACAAAATAACAGAATAAGTTTCATCAAGAGGAAGGGGAATTCCTCTGAAAAAGTCAGGTTGATACTATTCTATAATTGCCATGACATACTGTATATTGCCAGCGCTTGAAAAGAGTCTGCACCGGATTATGAAAAATGATAATGAACAAATCCTTAAAAAGTGCATCATGAGCAGAGAGCTTGAAACAGCCGTAAAAGCAGCAAGGAAAGCGGGCGCCATCGCCCTCAGGAAGTTCGGTGAACTTGATCTGACCGAGATCCATCCCAAAGAGTACAAGGATTTTGTCACGGAAGTCGACAAGGCTTGCGAACGAAGTATCGCTGCAGCGATTACCGCCACCTTTCCGGATGACGGCATGCTTTGTGAGGAAGGAAGTGTCGCAAACGGCTGTTCCGGCAGGAAATGGATTGTCGATCCGCTCGACGGCACCCTGAATTTCATCCATTCCTTTCCCGTCTTTTCAATCAGTATAGCACTCTGCGATGCCCGTAACGACCTTCTTGCAGGAGTAGTCTATCAACCGGTTCTCGACGAGCTTTTTACCGCAGAAAAAGGAAAAGGCGCTTACCTCAACGGCAATCCGATCCATGTGTCGCAACGTCATGATCCCGAACACTTTCTCATAGCGACCGGCATCCCTTTCAAGGAGTATCACTACCTTGAATCATACGTCTCGATGCTCAAGGATGTCATTCATGATTCAGCCGGAATCCGCAGGGCCGGATCGGCCGCCATCGATCTTGCCTATACTGCTTGCGGCCGGTTTGATGCGTTCTGGGAGTACAAGCTTTTTCCATGGGATTTTTCTGCGGGAGTGCTTCTCGTAAAGGAAGCCGGCGGCATCGTAACCAGCTTCAGCGGCAACAGTGATGTCAGTGCGCACCACAGCATCATTGCCGGCAACCCCGTTACACATCAGCTTATTCTCGAAAAAGCACAGAAGCATTTTCAGGAACACCTCTGATGTGCTAAGTGCTAAGTGCTAAGGAGAAGATAACTGATTGTTGAATTGAGGAGTAAGGATCAAGTTTAAAAACCATTCATTACTCAGCACTGATAGGCAGTAGCCAGTGGGCAGTTTCCATATTCCGGATTCTGGATTCTTAATTCATACTCCTCTTGCTTTCTCCCCATTATTCAATAGTCATTCGCCATTAGTCATTCACCTAGCTTTCACTGCTCGTTGCTCATCACTATTTCAGATTCTGTCGTGCATTATTCATTATTAAATAGTCATTTCTTTCGTTCTCTTCCCTCCTGCTATCGGGCCGGAATATTTGAATGGTTGTACAGCTTTATTATCTTAGGGGTCATATTTGGGGGCACCTGAAACAAGCATTTTGTCAGGTCACCCGTTTTTTGGCATTGTACTTTGTTCACATACTTCCGGCCTGATCTTTCTGCCGGAGCAACAGTCAGGAAATGCTCATTCATCAGAGAACACTGGGAAAAGAAATTTCCCTTCAAGGCACAGGCCTGCATACCGGACAGGAATGCATAATAACATTTAAACCTGCACCCGAAAATTACGGTTACCGGTTTGTCAGAACCGATATTAAAAACTGCCCTGAAATTCCGGCAGTGATCGACAATGTCGTCGATGTATGCCGCGGGACAACCATTGAGTTCGAAGGCACCAAAGTATACACAACCGAGCATGTCCTTGCCGCACTCTACGGACTGCAGATTGACAACTGCCGGATAGAAATGAACGGCCCGGAACCTCCCGTCATGGATGGCAGTTCAATGGACTTTGCAAAAGCTCTCGTGTCGGCAGGACTTGTCGAACAGGATGAGCCGAAAAACTACCTTGTTATCGATGAAACGATAGAGTTCCACGACCCTGAAAAAAACGTTGACATCGTCGCCCTGCCTCTCGACGCCTTCAGAACCACCGTGATGGTTGATTACAAAAACCCGGCCCTCGGCTCACAGCACTCCGGTCTTTTCGATCTTGAAAAAGAGTTTCTCAGCGATTTCGCACCCTGCCGGACCTTCTGCTTCCTGAGTGAAGTCGAAGCGCTTGCAAATATAGGCATCATCAAAGGTGGCGATCTCGATAACGCAATTGTTATCGCCGACAAAAAGCTCTCTGAAACCGAACTGGCTATTCTTGCGGAAAAAATCGGCGTAGACAGTTCCCAGCTTGCCCTTGGAAAAAACGGCATCCTCAACAACCGTGAACTACGGTTTAAAAACGAGCCCGCCCGCCACAAGCTGCTTGACCTGATTGGTGATATCGCACTGCTCGGCATGCCTCTCAAGGCACAGGTACTCGCTGCACGACCGGGACATGCATCGAATGTCGAATTTGTCAAAGAGTTGAAAAAATACGCGGACAAGAACAGCCTCGCCCGTCAGTATCAGCATGAAAAAAAATCCGGGGTGATTTTCGATATCAATGCCATTCAGAAAATCCTGCCTCACCGCTACCCGTTTCTCCTGATTGACAAAATTGTCGAGTTTAAACTGGACGAAAAAATCGTCTCAGTCAAGAACGTCACCATGAATGAGGAGTTTTTCCAGGGTCATTTCCCCGGCAACCCCATCATGCCGGGGGTACTGATTGTGGAAGCCATGGCGCAGACCGGCGGCATTATGATGCTGAACGGAAACGACAACATCAACAACATGCAGGTATATTTCATGGGGATCGACAAGGCACGGTTCCGCAAACCTGTTGTTCCGGGTGACACACTTGTTATCGAGGCGATCATGAAAAGCCGGCGCAGAAGCGTCTGCCAGTTCGAAGCGAAAGCCTACGTCCGCGGCAACATTGTCTGCGAAGCGTCGCTCATGGCTACCGTTGTGGAAAAAGCAGACTGAGGGAAACAATCTGAAAGGAACCTGCCACAGAGTCAGAATTCCAGCCCTGACTCTGTCCCCTGCCGGATACGGTAGAACCGCATGCAATACTGTATAAAGGAAACAACCAGCATAAAAACAGAGAGATACATAAAGATCTCCTGAAACGGATATTGCTCAAAAAAAGCATGTGGCCAGACCATGGTAAAAAACATCATGGAAACAAATCCAACCGCCCATTTACCGGGCCACAGTGATGTTGTAATGACCTGGTGATGATGTTTCACATACGCCGCCCCAAGGAAAATCAGCAGATCCCTGATCACGACAAACACAACAAACCATACGGGCAACTCCCCGATAACCATAAAGTAAAGCGCTACTGCTGCGAGACAGAGTTTATCGGCAAGGGGATCGAGAATCTTGCCCATGTCCGACACCTCGTTTGTCCAGCGCGCTGTCTGGCCATCGAACCAGTCGCTTAATACCGCAACAACAAGTATTGTGTTGGCAATCCATATGTCCCCTTTATCGAAGTAATAGATAAAAAAGGGAATAAGCAGTATCCTGAGAAAACTCAGGGAATTCGGCAAATTGAATATATGGCCTTTCACAGCTTTCTTTTTCCAAAATTGCTAAAACACCCTATACAACCAGATCGGGGTTTGCCCTTACGAATTCAGACCAGTTGTTTCTGCGCGATGATCGTGAACTACTACCTTTCCGATCCGATACTGGTTTGCGATTGCATAACAGGTCACAGAGTGCTATTCCGAGCGCGTCGGAAATATCGTACGGTCTTAACGGAATGTCGATCTTGAGGAAATGCCGTGCCATATAAGCCACCTGTTCCTTGCTGGCGCCTCCTCTGCCGGTAAGAGCCTGCTTGACTTCACGGGGAGCGTACTCATGCAGCTCAATTCCCCTGTTCATCGCAAGCGCAACAACCGCCCCTCTTACCTGACCAAGCTTGAGCGCTGACTGGGCGTTGCAGTTAACATACGCCGTTTCAAGAGCCAACCTGACGGGCTTGTTGGCGACAATAAGCTTCTCAAGGTCATCATAGATAATCTTGATCCTTTCAGGGATACCCTGCCGGGAACTGAGCCGGATAACTCCGCAATCGATCAGGGAAAAAGCATCCCCTTCACCCCCTCTGACGATACCGTAACCGGTCTTCACACTGCCGGGATCAATCCCTATAACAATCATAGTTCAGGAATCAATGCTTTTCATGGCCTGCTCACTGATTTCAAGATTACTGTAAACCGCCTGCACATCATCACAGTTCTCAAGCGCATCGATAAGCTTCATAGTCCTTACAGCGTCATCAGGTCCCGGTTCAACGAAATTATCCGGAATCATATCGATCTTGGCATTGTCATAGGCGATGCCAGCTCCATCCAGAGCCTGTTTCGCTGCTTCGAGATCCTTGACGTCGACGATCACGTTGAAATAGTTCTCATCCTCGCTCTCAAGATCCTCAAGGCCGGTTTCGAGGAGAACCTCCATAAGCGTTTCCTCGTTCACCGAAGCCCTGGAAACATCAATACTTCCCTTTCTCTGAAACATCCAGCCGACACTCCCGTTTTCACCAAGCGAACCGTTGTGACGGTTCATGACATGCCTGACATCGGCAACAGTCCTGTTGCGGTTATCCGTGGCTGTTTCAATGATGATTGCAGTACCCCCCGGACCGTAACCTTCATAGGTTATCTCCTCATAGGTAACTCCCTCCAGTTCCCCGGTACCCTTCTTGATCGCCCGCTGTATGTTTTCGTGAGGCATGGAGTTGGCCTTTGCGGTATCAATCGCAAGGCGCAACCTCGGATTGCCGTCCGGGTCACCTCCGCCGGTTTTTGCCGCAATGGTAATCTCACGAACAAGTTTGGTAAACAAATTACCTCTTTTCTGATCGGTTGCAGCTTTCTTTCGCTTAATCGTTGACCATTTACTGTGTCCAGACATAATAAAACCTTGCTAATTGAAACAGGAAAATAACCGTTTATGATAATAGATTTATTTTCTTTAACCTAAGCTGAACGGCATTTGCTCATGTCGAAACGAACGAACAACACTGCCTGAACAGCATCAGATCTTTTTTCGGAATACCGGCTGTACCTGTAATACAGGGTAAGATACTACCACTTTAAGTTGGTTTTACTACAAATTAATCACAAGAAAAAATAATGACAAACCGGCTGGTCGCATACCAGGGAGAACCTGGAGCATACAGTGAAATAGCAGCGCTGCGTTTTGGTGATCCGGCTCCATTCGAAACTTTCGACGAAGCCTTTCACGCCGTAGAACACAGAGATGTTTCCTGTGCGGTGATTCCCATGGAAAACTCCCTCGGGGGAAGCATCCATCACAACTATGACCTGTTGATGCAACACCCTGTCCGTATAGCCGCCGAAACGTTTGTAAAGGTTGAGCACTGCCTGCTCGGACTTCCGGAAGCCTCTGTCGAAGTAAGCGGAAAAGTTCTCTCACATCCCCAGGCTCTTTCCCAGTGCAGAAACTTCTTTGCCGCGCATAAGAATCTCAAGCCCGAAGTGACCTACGACACTGCGGGCAGTGCTAAAATTATCGCCGCCGGAAACAATCCCGCACATTTTGCCATCGCGTCAAAAAGAGCCGGAGTACTCTACGGTCTGAGAATTTTTCGGGAGAATCTTGCGGATGAGGAGTGGAACATCACTCGTTTTTTCTGCATCACCCATGAAGAACATACTGCGGACCTCGATCTCAAGAACAAGCCGGACACAACAAAGCAGAAAACATCGATTGTTTTTACTCTGCCGAATGAACAAGGTTCGCTTTTCAAAGCGATGGCAACACTGGCGTTGCGGGAAATCGACATGACAAAAATCGAATCCCGCCCTTCGAGAATGAGAGCCTTCGAGTACTTTTTCTATGTGGATTTCATCGGCCATGAAAACGACCCTGTCATTCACAACGCTCTGACGCACCTCAGGGAATTTGCAACAATGGTCAAAGTACTGGGCAGCTATGGCGTCATCGAATAATTCCGGTCGGTTTCAACTGACATTAGATATGAGTATGAGCACCCCTCTGAACACTCTGCATCCGGAAGGCGAAAAAGAAAAACCATCCCTTTTTCTTCTCGATGGCATGGCACTGGTCTACCGGTCTTTTTTTGCCCTGCAGCGAACCGGAATGACCACGAAAGAAGGCATCCCGACAGGTGCAACGTACGGGTTTCTCGTGACGTTGCTGAAAATTTATGACACCTACAGGCCGAGCCATCTTGCCGTCGCCTTTGACAGTGCGGAAAAAACATTCCGGCACGATCTCTACGCTCTTTACAAGGCAAACCGTCCGGCACCGCCCGAAGATCTCATCGCGCAGCTGGATGTGATTTTCAGGCTTGTCGAAGCAATGCGTATACCGGTTCTCAAACAGCCCGGTTATGAAGCGGACGATCTGATAGGAAGTGCCGCAAGAAAATTCGAGCAACGGTGCGCGATCTTTATCGTCACGCCCGACAAGGATCTTGCTCAGCTTGTCCATGAAGGCGTGACCATCCTCAAACCCGGAAAAAAGCAGAACGAACTGGAACTTCTCGGCCCCGAGGAAATAAGGACGCAATTCGGCGTCTCGCCCGAACGTTTCACCGATCTTCTGACCCTGACCGGCGACAGCTCGGACAATATTCCAGGAGCGAAAGGAATCGGTCCAAAAACAGCATCAAAGCTCCTCAATACATACGGCAGTCTTGAAGACACGCTGCAACATCTTGATGAACTTCCTCCGAAATCGCGAAAAAGTCTTGAAGAGTTCGAACCCAGCCGCAAGCTGATTCATGATCTTGTTACGATAAAGACCGACCTTCCACTCGACACAACGCTGCATGATCTCGAATGTGAAGAACCGGACGGTCCGAAGCTCTTCAACCTGCTTGACAAGCTGGAAATGAAAAGCGTCGCGGCAAGGATTCCGCAAATCTTTCCCGGCACACAGCTACCCGAAGATAACGACACAGGAGATTCCGGTCAATCTCTCATTGAGCAGCAAGATACGGCATATCACCTCATCGACGATGAAAAGGGTATCCGTAACCTTGAAAAAAAACTTGCGACACTGGACAGTTTCGCCATCGACACCGAAACAACCAGTCTGAATACACTTGAAGCCGAGCTCGTGGGCATGTCGATCAGTTGGAAACCGGCTGAAGCATATTTCATCCACTGTACCGAAAAAGGCCTTTCTCCCGAGATCGCGCTCGGTATACTCAGAGAGGTGCTTGAAAACCCTGCCATTGAAAAAAAAGGGCAGAATCTCAAGTACGACATACTGGTTCTCAAAAATTACGGCATACGGCTCACTCCTGTCGGTTTTGATACCATGCTCGCGAGTTATGTCATCAATCCGGAGGAAAAACACAACCTCGACGACCTTGCCGCACGACATCTGGGGTACCGGACCATAACCTACAGTGAACTGACCGGTAAAGGGAAAAAAGCCATAACCATCCGAGAGGTGCCTCTTGACAAACTTACCGCCTATGCCTGTCAGGATGCGGATATAGCCCTTCAGTTACAACAGAGCCAGAGCAAGGTTCTCAGTGAAAAAACAGAGCTTGACAAGCTCTGCCGCAACATCGAGTTCCCGCTTGTCGAAGTGCTGGCGGACATGGAATACAGGGGAATCTCCCTTGATACCGACCAGTTGCAACGAACCGCAGAAACAGTAAACCGTCAGATCGAGGATCTCACAGGAAGAATTTATGAAACGGCCGGTGCAAGTTTCAACATAGATTCGCCAAAACAGCTCGGCAACATACTTTTCAATGTTCTCGGCCTGCCTGCAAAAAAAACAACCAAAACAGGCTACTCGACCGATGTCAGGGTTCTCGAGGACCTGTCACTGCTCCACCCGGTTGCAAAGGATATCCTGGAATACCGCAGCCTCCAGAAACTCAAGACGACCTATATTGAAGCTTTGCCGAAAATACTCAGCCCGAAAACCGGCAGGCTTCACACCTCGTTTAATCAGCACATCGCTGCAACGGGAAGGCTGTCGTCGTCAAACCCCAACCTGCAGAATATCCCGATCCGCACACCGCTGGGCCGGGAGATCCGCAAGGCATTCATACCTTCGAACAAGGAAAATTATCTGCTTTCCGCAGACTACTCGCAAATCGAGCTGCGCATCGCTGCGGAAATCTCACAGGACCCCCAGCTCATAGCCGCTTTCAGGGAAGGTGAAGACATTCATGCAGCAACGGCCAAAACCATCTTTGATACCGAAAACATAACCGAGGACATGAGACGGAAAGCCAAGGAGGTCAACTTCGGCGTCCTCTACGGCATACAGCCTTTTGGACTCGCACAAAGACTCAATATTCCGCAAAAAGAAGCCAGGATTATCATTGACACCTATAAATCGAAATACCCCGGCTTGTTCGACGCGCTTCAGAAGATCATCGACCATGCGGCTGAAAAAGGTTATGTCACCACGCTGATCGGACGCAGAAGGTATATCGACAATCTTCGCAGCAGAAACAGGAACATCAGGATGGCTGCGGAAAGAGCGGCCATGAACACTCCTATTCAGGGAACTGCCGCCGACATCATCAAATGTGCAATGAGCCTTACGGCTGAACAACTATCGCTTGACGGGATGCGTTCATCCATGCTCCTGCAGGTTCACGACGAACTGGTTTTCGAAACGACAGAAGAGGAAAAAGAAGTTCTCTCAAAAACGGCAACGGATTGCATGGTGAAAGCTGCCGGAGTATGCGGCCTTGACACCGTACCCGTCGAAGTTGAAATCGGAACAGGAAAAAACTGGCTGGACGCCCACTGATACAGAAGGGATGTATTGCCGAACAAAAAAGTTTTTTTATATTTTCAAAGCTCGTGTAACTATTCCCTGCACATCCCAAGAATAGGAAACTGATGCTTTCCAGGAAACGCTTCTACTATCTCACAGAAGACGGCAGGTTTATGCCGCTGCATATTGTCGCACTTCTGCTTGCAGGATTTTTTCTTGTTTCCATTGTGTCGGTTGTGGCTTTTTCCACTTTCAGGAGCAACAATTCCGTAACCTCTACCGTAGATCCTTCCGGAAACGAACCGATCATCTCGCTGCAAAAACAGATTTCCAGACTCGAACAGGAGATCGCATCACTTTCAGCTTCCGACAACCAGTTACGCCTTGCGGTAAACCTTCCGGTCATATCCGAAGAAGAACAGAGAATGGGTACCGGGGGAAACCGGACCGGCACGCTCATTGCAAGCCGGAAGTCTTCGGCACGCCTCCTTGCCATGACGGAAAAGAAAATAGACAAGCTCAGTCTTAAAATCGAACAGCAGAAGGACAGTCATAAAAAGATCCGGGACACTTGGGATAAAAACCAGGCACTGTTCGCATCCATTCCTGCTTTGAAGCCTATAAACGGCAAAATCACCAGCGGTTTCGGTACGCGTCGCCACCCCATTTACAAACGGCGGATTCACCATGACGGCATTGACTTCTCCGCACCTTCAGGGACAAACGTGTATGCGCCCGGCAACGGGATTGTTCATTCTACGGGGTATGATTTCGGTTACGGCAAAAAAGTCGTCATCGACCATGGATTCGGCTACAAAACCGTTTATGCCCACCTTTCAAAATCACTGGTAAAAAAAGGACAGAGAATAACTCGCGGCGATGTTATAGCGCTTTCAGGCAACACCGGCATTTCAACGGGCCCGCACCTGCACTATGAAATCCACAAAAACAACCGGAAAATAAATCCATCCGCCTACTTTTTTGACAATTTCACTCCGGAAAGCTTCCTGACAGCAAAACCCGCCTTACAACCAAACGACAGTAACTCATAATTCTGAATTAATATTTGACACCATATGTTCTGGAACCTGGACCTGGCAAGATATATTGCCGATGCACCATGGCCTGCAACAAAAGAAGAGTTGATTGATTTCGCGAATCGTACAGGAGCACCCAAGGCTGTTATTGATAATCTCACCGATCTGCCCGAAAGCGACGAATTGTATGAAAGTCTTGAAGAAATCTGGCCTGACTACCCTACGGACGAAGACTTTTGCTACGGAGATGAAGAGCCGATAAATTAGGAGAACAACACTACGCGTGGCTTTTTTTTACATAACAAAAACACCCGGCTAAGCACAGCCATTCTGATTCTTTCGATTTTTATCCAATCCTTCCCCTCTTTATCGTGCATAGCCCAGAAACAGGACGGAAACGGACCTGAAAATCCTCCTGTTGTCAAAAAAATATCCATAACCGGAAACCGGTCTCTCGACAAGGAAGAGATTCTGGAAGTCATTTCCCTATCCAAAAAGGACACCTTCAACCTTGAGGTTTTCGCCCGGGACATCGCCCTGATAAAAAAGCTCTACACCTTCAAGGGCTTCTTTAACGCTGCTATCGATACCTCTGTAACAAGCGATGACAAAAAAAACAGGGTTACGCTCAACATTGCCGTTACAGAAAATTCTCCGGCACGGATCGATTCTGTCAGCTATGAAGGACTCGAAAGCATTGCAGACAGCCGGAAAACAAAATATCTGGCAGGAAGCCGCCTCAAGCGCGACTCGGTTTTCACGGTTGACAACCTCATTGAAGAAAGGGACAGAACAAAAGCCTTCTTTAAAGAATATGGATACGCATTCATGCATGAGGACAGTATCCGTATACAGGTCGATACAACCGGTCGGCTTGCCGGTCTCCTGGTAAACGTCACACTCCCCAAGCTCCTTGAATACGGCCCTTTACAGGTAATTGTCCACGACCCGCTAACCAAGGATGATCCAGTCAGTCCGGGTATCAGGAAAGCCCGCCGCGACAGTATAGATATTGTGGTCTTCGGCGACCAGAAAATATCACACGATCTCATCACGAACTATACCGCTTACCGCCCGGGAGACACTACCCGTCAGTCACTGCAACGCAAGACTCTGCAGAATTTCGGATCGACCAACGTTTTCTCTTCGGTATTCATCCGAAATGATTCGGTACGCGAAAACAAACTCTATACTTCCGTTCATCTCGAACCCAAGCCGAAAAACCTTATCGAACCAAAAATCTATGTCGATAACCGATACGGGAGCTTGTTCACGGGAGCTTCGTTAGGGTATGAAAACAAAAACCTCCTGGGTGGGGCGGAAAACCTCAAGGTTAAAACCGATTTCGGCATGCAGATCAGCAGTTCCAACGATCTGCTGAAAAATATCGACGAAAGCCTCTACTCAAAGTACCGGCCGTATGAATTCGGGCTTTCGGCGAACATTGTCAAGCCTGAACTGAAAAAACCGGGCAACTTATACGCAGGAACACTTGAGTATTCCCGTTCCCGTCTACCGATCCTCCTTGATAACCAGAAAGGCCTCCTGAGGTTGAGTTATAACGCGCAACTTTCGCCAAAATCCCGACTGATTTTTGATTTTTTCGAGATGGAACTGGTCAAGAAGGATTCTCTCGACGGCTTCAGAGAACTGTTTATAACCGACCTTGCCGACAATATCGGGGTCGATCCTTCTGATGCAATTGCCGTTGACAACAGCCTGGACAGCCTGCTGCAGACCAATTTAAATCAAACATTCAGGCTGCAGTACTTTCACTCGAACAAGAACGACCCGCTCCGCAAGACAACCTATACGTGGAACGTGAGCCTCGAAGAGGTCGGCGGTCTCGTCTATCTTATCGATAAATACCTCGACACCAAAAGCCATAGCGGTTTTACGAATGATGATCCACAGATATTCGGCACACCGTATTCGCAGTTTCTCAAGGCAAGCGGCCGGTTCACCTTCACCAAAAACCTTACCGAACAACAGCAACTTGCAGGCAGAATCTTTCTGGGAGCGATGAGTCCTTACGGCAAAGCAGACGAAACACCTGACGAACGCCGTTTCTATGCCGGGGGACCGAACAGTATGAGAGGATGGCTGTTTAACACACTGGGCCCCGGGAGCAACAAAAGCGAGGCCGCTGCGACACTGGGAGCTGATATAAAAATCGAAGCAAACCTCGAGTATCGCCTGAAATTCTTTAAACTTTTCGGTCAACGGTCGGGTATCGCCATATTCACTGACCTGGGAAACATCTGGGACAGGAACGGTCCTTACGCCCTGACGCTTGAATCATTGTACAAGGATATCGCGTGGGATGCAGGAATCGGTCTGCGTGTGGGGTCTCCTATCGGTCCTTTCCGTTTTGACTTCGGCTACAAGCTGTATGACCCTTCACAAGACGAACCATGGCAGGTCTCCAACTGGAATATCGGAGACTTCACCTTCAATTTTGGAATTGGCGAACCATTTTAATACCTACAGTACAACAACACATTAATTTCCGAAGTAATCTCTATCATGCAGCAGAAAAACACACTTCTGGCACCGTCGATTCTCTCGGCGGACTTCACGAATCTCGCTTCGTCTATTGCAATAGCCGAAAAAGCCGGTGCAGACTGGCTTCATTGCGACGTCATGGACGGCCATTTCGTACCGAATATCACCTTCGGCCCTTTTATCATAAAAGCGATTGCACAGTGCTCGAACCTTACCATCGATACGCATCTGATGATTTCCGATCCCGACTCATATATTCCGGATTTCATAAGCGCGGGTTCTCACCAGATAACGGTTCACCAGGAAACCTGCGCACACCTGCACAGAAGTGTACAGCTCATTAAAAGCCTTGGAGCGAAAGCAGGAGTATCGATCAATCCCGGCACTCCGGTATCGACCCTGGAATCCATTCTGCCGGATCTCGACCTTGTTCTGCTTATGTCGGTAAACCCCGGATTCGGAGGACAGAAATTCATTCCGTCTTCTCTGGGCAAGGTTGAACAGCTTCATGCCATGCGCAACACACGCAATCCGGAAATGATCATAGCGGTTGACGGGGGTGTGACAGTCGATAACGCCCAGGATCTCGTCTCAGCTGGTGCGGATGCACTGATTGCCGGAACGGCATTTTTCAAGGCGGACAATCCGGCTGAAGCAGCAGCAACAATCAGGTCCGCTTCCAGGTAAAGCCCTGGAGTTCAGGGCCCAGCAACCCTTCGCCGATCAGGACGGCGTCAAAGGATGCGTCCTGCATCATAACAACGTCAGATGCATGTTTCAGTCCGCTTTCCGACACCGATACAATGCCATCAGGGATGGAAGGCCTGAGACGAACTGACGTCTCAAGAGAAACACTGAAATCCTTCAGGTTCCGGTTGTTGACCCCGACAACAGTTGCCCCGGCATCAAGAGCGCAATCCAGCTCGGCATGGTCATGTACCTCCACAAGGGCATCGAGGCCAATACCCTCTGCAAGTTGCAGATAATCCCTGAGACTCGAAACGTCGAGCGCCGCAACAATAAGCAACACCGCGTCGGCACCGATGAGACGTGCTTCGTAAATCTGCGATTCGTCGATGATAAAGTCCTTGCGCAGAACCGGAAGTTCAAAAGAGCCGCTTACCTGTTGCAGGTATTCGTTCGCACCTTGAAAAAAGTTCCGGTCGGTAAGAACGGAAAAGGCGGTGGCTCCCATCCCGGCATAACGCCCCGCGATGTCCAGCGGCTGAAAATCTCCCACCATAACCCCCCTGGAGGGCGAAGCTTTTTTTATTTCGGCAATGAGACGGATTCCCCTCTCATTGTCCTGTAATGCAGCTCTGAATCCACGCGTAGCCGGCAGCTCCCCTTCAACGTCACGGTAATGTGCCGAAGGCACCTGCTGTTTCAAAACATCTACCTCGACAGCCTTTTGTTCAAGTATTTTTGTCAGGTAGGTGGTCATGAAGAGGACGATGTACCGGCAACAACTCTCAATTCGTTCTCAAAATCGACAATCTGGCGAATATTGTCCAGAAACCACGGATCGATACCTGTAGACAGGTGAATCTCCTCCACGGTCGCTCCTGCCTGAAAAGCATATCGCAGATAAAACATCCGGTCGGCTTTCGGCACTTTTATCTTTTCCAGCAGATCCTCTTTTGCGAACTTTTTCTGCTGCTGCGTCATATCGACAACATTCATGATATCCTTTCCATCACTTCCCAGGCCTGCACGGCCGATTTCAAGCCCCCTGAGAGACTTCTGCAATGCCTCACGAAAATTCCGTCCGAAAGCCATCACCTCTCCGACAGACTTCATCTGAACACCGAGTTTTGAATCAACGTTTTTAAACTTCTCGAAATCCCATCTGGGAATTTTCACGACGCAGTAATCGATAACCGGCTCAAAGCTCGCCGGAGTTGATTTGGTAATGTCGTTCTGGATTTCGTCGAGCGTGTAGCCGACCGCAAGTTTGGCGGCAACCTTGGCGATGGGAAATCCGGTAGCTTTCGAAGCAAGAGCAGAGCTGCGAGACACTCTCGGGTTCATTTCAATAACCACAACCCTGCCGTTTTCCGGATTGATGGCAAACTGAATATTGCTGCCGCCGGTTTCAACCCCGATTTCACGAATAATTTTTATCGACGCATCCCGAAGTATCTGGTACTGACGATCTGAAAGCGTCTGGGCAGGTGCCACAGTGATGCTGTCACCGGTATGAACCCCCATCGGGTCAACATTCTCGATGGAACAGACGATGATGACATTATCGGCGAGATCTCGAATCACTTCGAGTTCAAACTCCTTCCACCCCAAAAGACACTCCTCGACAAGCACCTCGCCTATAGGGCTCTCGGCGATACCCCGTCTGACTGCATCGTAGTAATCCGACTTTGTTTCCGCAAAGCCCCCGCCGGTTCCCCCAAGGGTAAACGAGGGGCGTATGACCATAGGAAGTCCTATCTCTTCAAGAGCCTCTCTTGCCTCCTTTTCGTTACGCACAAAAAAGCCTTTGGCCATCTCGAGACCCAGCTTCTTCATGGCATCACTGAAAAACTCTCTGTTCTCGGCCTTCCTTATCGCCCTGAGCTTGGCGCCGATAAGTTCCACACCGTTCCGCTCCAGCACACCGCTTTCCGCAAGGGTGACCGCTGTGTTCAAAGCCGTCTGGCCACCCATGGTGGGAAGCAGGGCATCCGGCTTCTCCTTCTCGATAATTTTACGAACATATTCAGGGGTAATCGGCTCAATGTAGGTACTGTCGGCAAACTCTATGTCCGTCATGATGGTTGCCGGATTGCTGTTTACCAGAATAACCCGGTAACCATCCTCCTTGAGAGCCCGGCAAGCCTGGGTGCCGGAGTAGTCAAACTCACATGCCTGACCGATAACAATCGGGCCGGCTCCTATGACTAATATCGACTGTATATCTTTCCGCTTTGGCACTTTTTTCCGGTTTTATTCTTTTCATTCAAACGATAACGAAGGTAATGTAAAAAAAAATGTGGCTACTCTATCACCTGTATGGCCTCCTGATGAAAACCGCCTGTTTCACGACGATACCAGGAAGTAACCGCCGAGGGCTGCATGTTCTGAATGGAAATGATGATCATGGAGTGGCCCGGCCTGGCAAAATCAACATCGTTGTTTGAAGGAATGGCCGAGGAGCCGATATGGGAATGATATGACCCCACAATATCGAACCCAAGGCTTCCGGCCTCCCGCTCGACATCGATGTACTCGGAAAAGGAAATTTCAAAACCATGCTCTTTGCCACTGTACAGAACATTGGCACAAGGGGCTATCTCATACACTACGTTTTCATATTCCCCTTTGTGGTTGGGCTGTTTTATTCCTGCGAGGAGACCACAACATTCATAGGGTATATCCCTCAGAGCATGTTCCTGTATTATTTCGAATTGGCGACGAAGTAACTGCATATATAATTTCGATAAACAATCAGGAAAGTGCTTTCGCCCCGATATCACGGCGGTAATAGAAACCCTCAAACGCTACGTAATCCACCGCCCTGTATGCGAGATCAATGCTCTCCCTCAAGGTTGGCGCCAAAGCGGTCACGGAGAGCACCCTTCCGCCTGAAGTCGTCACTGTATCACCGTCAAACGACGTACCGGCATGAAAAAGCATCACGTTGCCGAGCTCTTTCAGCTTCGGGTCAATCGAAATCTCCTTGCCCTTTTCATAGCTTTCAGGATATCCTTTCGAGGCGAGAACCACGGTTGTCGCAGCCCAATCCTTCATTTCGAAAGGAACATCACCGAGAGTACCGTCAAGGCTTGCTTCGAGCGCGCTCACCAGATCGCTGTCGAGCAGGGGAAGCACAGCCTGGGCTTCAGGATCGCCGAGGCGGGCATTATACTCGACAACCGAAGGTTCACCGTTCTCGATCATAAGACCGATATACAAAAAACCGGTATACGGAGATCCTTCCTTCCGCATGCCTTCGAGTGTCGGCAGCAAAACCTGTTTCTCGACTTTTTTCAACACCTCCGCATTGACAAGAGGAGCAGGTGCATAGGCACCCATGCCACCGGTGTTTTTACCCGTATCGCCTTCCCCTATGCGCTTGTGGTCCTGAGAAGGAAGAAAGAAACGGTAATCCTCCCCGTCAGTCAGAACAAACACGCTCGCTTCCTCGCCTGTAAGAAAAGATTCGATAACAACTTCATCAGCAGCTTCACCAAACACCCTCTTTTCAAAAAGATCTTCAATCGCCTGCATGGCATCGTCACGTGTTTCAGCGACAATCACGCCTTTTCCTGCCGCAAGACCGCTGGCCTTGATGACCTGTGGAAAAACCGATGTCCGTTCAAGAAAATCCTTTGCGGAACCATAGTCACGGAAAACTTCGTAGGACGCCGTCGGGATCCCGTGGCGACGCATAAAATCTTTCGCAAAAACCTTGCTGGTCTCAAGCCGAGCCGCATGTTTCGTCGGACCGAACACCTTTTTCCCTGAATCGGTAAAAACATCCACAATACCTGCTTCAAGCGGCTGCTCCGGCCCGACAACCGTCAGATCGACCGACTCGTTGACGGCAAACCGCAACAGACCATCAACATCGGTGGCACCGAGAACGACGTTCTCGACCTTGCCCCCCATCATAGCGGTCCCTCCGTTTCCCGGAGCAACGTAGATCTTTGATACTTTTTCGTTGCGGGCCACCGCCCAGGCAAGCGCATGTTCTCTGGCCCCTCCCCCGACTATCAGTATCTTCATGGTATATGGTTTGCCTGATCCCGACATGTCGGAATTGTTACAGTGGTTTTTTTGTCTTATACAACCCAACTATATAAAGCAGGCGTTGTAAAAAACAAACAAAAAAATTCCCGGAAGACAACAAGTATACGGTTGAACGGAAGCAGGTTATCGAAAAACAGAACAAACACAGGGTCAAAAAAAATCAGGAGACTTTTGGTACATTGCAAAAAGCCGTCAATCCCCGCTTGCCGGAATACCCGTATCCTTGACCTGACGAATTCGCTACCCGGCAATGCAACAATGCATGTGGAATGTCTTTACTCCCGGTCTTCTCCGGACTCCTGCTGCCCGGAACGTTGAAAACCCTGGTTTCAACGTTGAGAGTCACCATTGCTGGCCCGCACTCTGCAACGGACCTTCCTGACGGAAGAGGTATCTTCGCCTTCTGGCACGGCAAAATGATCTATGGCTGGCTGCTGGCGCAAAAGCTGTATCCCGAACGGGAAATACATGCAGTTGTCAGTCTTTCCCGGGATGGAGAAATTCTTTCGCGTACCCTTGAAAACCTCGGTTTCGTGATGATCCGGGGATCAAGTTCACGGGGAAGCGGTGAGGTAAAATCCGCCATGCTTGAGGAACTGGCAAACAAAAACATTATCGCAATCACTCCCGACGGTCCCCGGGGCCCCTGCCACTCGTTCAAATACGGCACTCTTGCTCTGGCTTCGGAACAAGGCATTCCGGTCATTTTTGCCGACATACGATACAGCAAAACGATACGGCTCAGGAGCTGGGACAGGTTTGAAATCCCCTTGCCCTTCAGCACGGTCAACGTCACGCTTCACCGTATCGAGGTTCCTGAATTAGCAACCAGAGAGGACATCAAGGCATATGAACGCCAACTTTCAAAACACCTGACCGATGGGTAACATCCTGAATATTCTGCTTTCACCGGCCGCCCTGCTCTATGCCGGGGGTATCCTTGTAAGAAACAGACTGTTCGACCTTGGTATTCTCCACCGTTACAAAGCTGCCGTTCCGGTGGTATCAATAGGCAATCTCAGCATGGGGGGAACCGGCAAAACCCCGCTGGTTGATTTTGTCGTTACACACTACTCCCGTCAGGGTCTGAAACCGGCTATTCTGTCACGCGGCTACAAAAGGACGACAAAAGGCGTCAGACTGGTTTCCGACGGCAGCCGAATCCATCTCGGCAGCCGTGAAGCCGGCGACGAATGCGCTATGCTTGCGCATAAGAACCCGGAAACAATTGTCGTGGTAGCAGAAAAAAGAGAAGAAGGAGCGGGTTTTATCGCTGAACATTTTGCAGGAAGGTTACCGGATGTTCTGGTGCTCGACGACGGCTTTCAACACCGTCAACTTCATCGTGATCTCGATATCGTTGTAATCAACTCCTCGGCACCGTTTTTCGACGACCGGCTGATACCGGCGGGAAGATTGAGAGAGCCCCTTACAAATCTCGAGCGCGCCGATCTGCTGGTCCTGACCAAAGTCACCGATCCCGCAAAAGCTGATCTTTTCGAAGAACAATTACAGGAAACCGGAAAACCCCTGGTCAGGGCCGGCGTCCGTGCCGGAAAACCGGTATTTTTTACAGGTCCCGAAAGCCCGCCGCCCGACAGGGTCATTGCCCTTGCAGGCATAGGACAGCCTGAGAGTTTCGTTGCTTCATTGCTTGAAAGCGATATGCAGGTTGTCTCTCGTGCTTTTTTTCCCGATCACGCCGACTTCCCCCTGAAAAACATGAACGCTCTTGCCGAACAGGCACTCAGGGATAATCTTTCGATTGTCACAACCGAGAAAGACTATTTCAGGTTACGTGCAAACGGTTCCATCCTTGAAGCACTCTCCAGGGTTCCCTGTTTTTATCTCCCGATTGAAACAACAATCGTCAAGGGACAGGAACTGTTTGAACAGATGCTCGATCAGGCAGTTTCCTGAAAACAGGAGGAATATCTGTTAATTTGTTGAATCGCTGAGTTGTTGCATTGTGGAAGAGAAAGGACAACACGTGCTGAGTTCTCTACAATGCGTCATCTTCGGGCCTGACCTTATTTTTTTGTCATCTTCGGCCCTGACCTTTTTTTGTCATTCCCGTGCTTGACACGGGAATCCATACTCCTAAAAGGAACCGCATGGATGCCGCATCAAGTGCGGCATGACGTCCCTCTCTTTAGTCATCTTCTGGCCTACCCCGCGAAATCGACAAGATATTTCACAGGCCTGACCAGGAGGCCCAATACTCTTACCCTTCCGGATTCTGGATTCTGGATTCAGACTTCTGAATTCAGGCTTCTATCCGTGCTGCTCGTTATTCCTTGATGATTTTCGAAATCGCCTTGAACTCCTCACCCTGCGCTATCCGCAACAACTCGAAAATCACCATCTCGGTACTCGTCAACCATGCACCGGCTTTTTCGATGCAGCGAATCCCCAGGTCACGATCTTCTTTCGTGCGTGAAGAAACCGCGTCGGTGATCAGGTGAACGTTGTATCCGTACTCAATCAGCTCGTTGGCGGTCTGGTAGACGCACACATGCGTTTCCATGCCGGTGATAAGTACGTTGTTTCTGTTGAGCCTCCTGAGCGCTTCCATAAAACGCTCGTCAGCGCAGCAACTGAAAGCAATTTTCTCAAAAGGAGCCTCTTCTGTCAACAGCTTTTCCAGCGGAGCGACCGTATGTCCGAGTCCTTTCGGATACTGTTCGGTGTAAAGAACGGGAATGCCGAGAATTTTTGCCGCCCTGATCAGCTTTGAAATATTCCGTTCAACGGGCTCGGATTTGTAAACGATCTGCGCCAGTTTTCCCTGAACGTCAATGATCAACAAAACAGTATCTTGAGAAAAAATCATGAACCAACAGGATTAATACAGTTAAAAAACTTTCAGGGCATTGCTTGCCGCGCCCAAACAAAACCACAAAAATGTAACAATCAAGATAATTATTTCAGCCGGTTATGAACAATGAAAAACAGGATAACATGTCATTTTTCAGGAGCAAAAAAGGAGCATACCTTGTCGTCATCCAGTTCCTGATCGTCGCAGCTTTTATTCTGCTGCCGTCCTGGAATCCCTTTCCATCAGCAGATTTTGCCGAGAGCACCAAGTCTCTCCGTCTCTACATGCTGGTTTTCTGTGGAATAATTGCCCTGCTGTTCGGTGGTTTAGGCATATACAACCTTGGAAAATATTTGACACCGCTCCCTTATCCTGTCGCTCACAATAAACTGGTCACTACAGGAGTCTACAGCCTTGTCCGCCATCCGCTTTACAGCAGTCAGCTCTTCGCCGGTTTCGGCTGGGCATGCTACACGTTCAGCGTCTCTCATCTGCTGATTCTGATAACCGCCGTTCTCTTCTTTTCCTTCAAGGCGGGAAAGGAGGAACGGTGGCTGACGGAACACCACCCCGAATACAAGGAATACAAAAGACGGGTGAAAAAGTTCATTCCGTGGATTTATTAAGGTTCATCAAGAAACCTGTCCCACATCACATTCCAATAACGGAAAATTCGGTTGGTGGTTTTCAGTCTTCACTCGTCAGAAGCGGCTAGGCCTGATGGGTTAACAGCAGTGGATCTCCGGGTAAGCCCGAAGATGATCCATCACCAGGAACTTAGAACTGAAAACTCAGAACTGATTCTCTTTCCCCTCAACAATGCAACAGCTCAACAAATCAACAACAGTTCAACTTCTGCTGAACAACTCCGGCAGCACCTCCCCCGCAGCCCCCTCGATAACCCTGTCATATCCTGTGGCTCCGGACGGTTCGGGGTTGATTTCGATACAGTAAGCGCCGGATTGCTTTGCAAGGTCGGGGAAACCTGCTGCGGGCCAGACGGTTCCTGATGTGCCGATGCTGACAAACAGGTCGCAGTTTCTGATGGCTTGTGAAGCCTTGCTCATGACAACCGCGTCGAGCATGTCGCCGAACCAGATGATATCGGGCCTGAGCCGGTCTCCGCAATCGCAACGGGTTGTTTCATAGCTCTCTGCAAGATCCTCTTTTCTGAAACCACAGCTCTGGCAGCGAAGACGCCAGAGGCTCCCGTGGAGTTCGATAACCTCTTTCGAACCTGCCCTCTGGTGCATACCGTCGATGTTCTGCGTCACCACCTGTACATTCGGTATACCGGCAATCACCCGATGTCCCTCATGAGGCCGGCACTCAAGCACCGAACGACGGCGCTTTTCATGGAAACCGATAACCTTTTCGGGATTCCGGTCGAATGCCTCCTGGCAGGCGTACTCCTCAATGCTGTAGGACCCCCAGATCCCTCCTTTCCCCCGATAGGTCGGCACACCGCTTTCTGCCGACATGCCCGCGCCGGTAAAAAAGACGATTGCCCTGTACTTTCCAGGATC
>RRYU01003553.1_pt1 | contig 23133 bp, 18 predicted proteins | sample 2162651 | NCBI WGS metagenome assembly RRYU01 (sample SAMN10267283, study PRJNA491782) | microbial mat metagenome | isolation source: biomat in the production well | place: Japan: Minami-Kanto gas field, natural gas well KTG3 | collected 2017-06 | reverse complement strand
CCCCCCCGTGCGTAAGGTGCGACGCAAGGCCAGGCGGAAACGTTCGCGCAGGGAACCTTGATCCCGAGGGCAGACCAAGGCTACCGGCTTGCGCTCTTTGTTCACCACATCAGGCCCCACCATGCGGCCATCTTCCATGTGCAGCAGTCTACCGGCTGCATCCAATACCGTCTGATCGTGTGATGAAATCACGAAGGTAGTCCCGAAACGCCGGTTCAGCCCATGCATGAGATCGACCAGATCCCGTCCGGTGCGCGAATCCACGTTGGCCGTGGGTTCATCCGCCAGCACGATCTGCGGATTCATCGCCAGAGCACGGGCCACGGCCACCCGCTGCTGCTGACCTCCGGAGAGTTGATCCGGCCGCCGGCAGCCCAGATAACCTATACCCACCTGCTCCAGCCAATAATCCGCCAGCTCCATGCATTGCTTGCGCGCGCTGCCCTGCAACTCGCACACATAGGCCACATTTTCCCGCGCCGAAAGCACTCGAATCAGATTGTAGGCCTGGAATACGAAGCCTACATGGTGCAGGCGGAAATCCGCTCTCTGATCCGCATCCCAGATCTTGATATTGTTGCCGCAGACCAGCAATTCCCCCGAATCCGCTGTCTCCAGTGCCCCGATGATATTGAGCAGGGTGCTCTTCCCGGATCCGGAGCGCCCCGCGATAACCATGAAATCGCCCTGGTGCACGGCGAGATCGACACCGTTGAGGGCCGGGTGCGGTATGCTGCCGACCCAGTAGCATTTATACAGGTCGCGCACCTCGATGATCTTGTTGCCCGAAGCCATGCCTTCGTCCATTGAAGCCATATCAAACCCTCCTCGCGGCATTCCGCAAGCGCATACCCGCCGCCCGCCATGCCGGGTAGATTCCTGCGAGCAATGCCGCCAGCAGGGTCGCTCCCAGGATGCGCAGGGCGGACTCCAGGGTCAGCAGGGGGTGAATCACTGGACTCATGTAGAAAAATTCAAAGGCATTAGAGAAGGCGCCCAGATCAATACCGTCCAGCGCCAGCCACAATACCGCCAAGGCGCCCAGGCCATATCCCAACAGGGCACCCGCCAGGATAAGCAGCACTCCCTCCAGCAGCACCATGTAAAACAACTGTGCGCCCCGCATGCCCAGGGCGGACATGATACCCAGCTCACGGGTGCGCTCGTGCAGGGCCATGAGCATGGCATTCAACACCTCAACCAGTACCAGGGCCGCCACCACCAGAATCAGCACCAGGCCATAGGCATCGCTGAATCCCAGCCATTGGCTGACCATGGGGTCCAGGTCGCGCCAATCCAGGATTTCGTAGTCCTGCTCCGGGAGAACGGCGGCGATGCGTTCCCGCACACCGGCCGAGGCATTGTGGGTTGCGGTTCGCAACACCAGGTCGGTGACTGAAACACCCAGTTCCAGCCATTCCTGCAGGGCGGTGATATTCACCAGGGCCAGACTACGGTCGATTTGCGGCGACCCGGAATGCAAAATCCCTTTGAGGAAAAACACCTCGGCGACCATGGCGCCATCCGGCCGCTGTACGGTCAGCACCACCCGATCACCCAAACTCGCTCCCAGACTGCGTGCCACCGTGCTGCCAAGCAGCAGATCGTGCGGCAAACCCGGCTTGAGCCAACGGCCCTTGTCTACGCTTTGATGCATATGGGTGACCCAGGTCTCCTGTTCCGGATCAACAGCCATAATCTGCACACCGGAGCTGACCGCGCCCACCGAGGCCAGACCAGCGCAACGGATACGCTGGGTCCAGCCAGAAACTTTAGGGTCTGACTCCAGAGCCGACAGCACAGGTTGTATGTTAAGGATCCGTCTGCTCAATTTTTGCGAATCCTCGAATCCCTGGGCATGTATCTGCACATGGCCGGTGAGGGCGAGGATGAAATTATCCTGCATCTGCCGCATCCAGCCATCGTTCAAGGCGCCCAGCACGGTGAGCGCGGCCACCCCGACCACCATGGACAGCAAGGTAAGCAGCGTGCGCCTGGGGTTTATCCAGAGATTGCGCAGCGCCAGTCGCAGATAGCTGGAAGGGGGGAGGCTGGAATACCTAGACATGGCGCAGGGCCTCAGCCGGGGTCAGCCGGGTGGCCTGCCAGGCAGGATACAGGCCGGCAAGCAGGGTGATGCCCAGCACTGCCGCCACAGTGCCTGCCAGGTGGTGCAAATTCAGTACCGGTCGAATCAGCGGATCCACATAGTAACGCTCCGTGGCACCCACCACGGCAGACAGGTCAATCCCCGTAATGCCACTCAAGAACACCATCCCCAGCCCCAGCAGCAGACCCAAGGCAATGCCCGTCAGGGCGATCAGCAGGGTCTCGGTGAACAGCAGCATGCCGATGTTGCGATTTCGGTTGCCCAGGGCCATGAACACCCCCAGTTCACGAATACGTTCCAACATGGACAGCAGCAGGGTGTTCAATACGCCTGCCATGACTATCAACAATACAATGCCGATGAAAAGGACCAAAAAGCCGTTGTGCAGGGTGATCCATTCGTACATGACGGGGAACATGTCGTGCCAGCGCATGATCTCCAGATCATGGCCGTCCAGCTGTGTGCGCAAGATATCTGTGATCTCATCCAGTCGTGTAGCAGGCACCCGTATCGGGATGTCCGTGATGCGGCCCTGCATCTCCAGCATTTCCTGCAGGGAGTCCAGGGGGGTCACCACCAGGCCACGGTCCACGCCCATTTCACCACTGCTGATAATACCCACCAGTTCGAAGGCCTCTGCCGACATGACGCCGAAACGGTCGTAGGCCACCAGAACCAGCTCATCTCCGAGTGACAAGCCCAGATTGCGGGCGGCGGTGGCGCCCAATACACAGGTGTATTCATCACCTGGGCGAATAAACCGGCCGGAACTCACCTTCTCATGCAAGCGGGTCACTTCAGGCTCCCGCTCAGGGTCCATGCCAATCAGAAAACTTCCCTCGGTAGCCGTGTCGGAGGCAGCCAGGGCATAGGTCTCCAGGCGTCGGGTGAAGTGCTTGACGCCGGCCCCACGCAGGGCCTGTTGCAGGGGGGCCTGATCGGAGATATGCCGGGACAGGTCCGGGTTGTCAAAAAAACCCCGGCGATGTATTTGCAGACTACCAACCAGGGTGTCCTGAAAATTGTCCAGCATATTGCTGTGCAGGCCGTCATTGAATGCCCAGAGAAAGATCAGGGCTGCAAGACCGGCAGCGATGGCGCTGATCGTGAGACCGGTACGCCACGGATCCCCAAGGAGATTGGCCAGGGCCAGCCGGCACAGCAGGCGGGGCGTTATGCGGGCGGGCGCTGGGGTGCAGTCGATAACCGACATACGGAGGTGATCCAAGTATCTTCCCTATACCTATGACTTTGATTCTCGAGGCCATTCAGCGCCCTGGATTGCCAGGCATGGAAAATCATAAAAGGGTTGCTGACAGACGCCGGCGACGGCCTCATGGTTTGACCTGCTGCTTGCGATCCTTGCCCATGGGTTCGAACAAGCTATTGTCCGGCCTCACGTCAAAGCGGATCTCCTGCACTTCGATCGATGTATGCTGATCCGGCCTGGCCAGCGGCTGCATGACCCAGCGGGTGGGAATCAACCGGCCCCCCATCTGTTTGGGCCGATCAAAACGCAATACCCGGGCGCGCTCTGACTTCTTGCAGTCATAGTGGATCTCGATGGGTAGACCGTCCATGCGCAGTTTTTGCTTCAGCCGCATCCAGGATACCGCCGCGCCGGGCCTGGGTGTAGACTCGATAGTGACCACATCCCCGTCATGTTCAATGATACGGTGCTGGTACTGATCAATCAGGGCGGAGGCCTCCAGCAGGTCCTGATTGTTGAAATCCGAACCCATCCAGGGATCGTGCATCATGGCCGGTGAGATGCCAATCTCCCGCCGCAGCTTGGGCAGATACATACTGAGGCGGCCATTCTTTTTCAGGAACACCGTATTCTTGACCTTGCGCGGCTTCAGCATTTCCAGGCGATAGCGGTCGTTGGCTGTATCGTCGATGCTGGACAGGCGCAGTTCCCGCTCCCAATCCGGGCGCACGATATGCACCCGGTATATACCCTCGGAGCCACCCCCACGCATCAAGGCCTCGCTCTTGCGCAGCAACTCCAGTGCCTGGTCATCCTGCCCTGTCGCCGACACCGGGCAGGAGAGCAGGCCCAGGATTAGGCAAAGGGGCAGCCAGCGTATGTACAGCAGGGGCATCTGCACCCTCTCTAAGGGAGTTGGAATCACTACTGCCCTCCTCTCCTGATCGATCGTGCTTCAGGACCAGAGTCTTACGGACAGCTGAAGTTTCCCCGCTGCCGCTCACGTGTCAGATCGGCCTGCCGGTAATTCTCCCAGTTAGCACAGAAGCCCCAACTCTTCGCCCCTGGGCACTGGCATTGTCCGCTGGCGCAATGGTTGTCGTGATGGCAATAGTCTCCTTGCATTCCCTTGCCGTCCCATGGTGCGCAACGCCTGCCATTGGCACATTGGCCTTTGATACAATCGGAGTTGCGGTTACAGCTTTCACCATAAGCCACCTGGTCGGCACAGAACCCTGTGCTCACCTTGTTTGCCCCCTCCGGCCAGCTTTCCCAGTCCTTACAAAATCCCGCGTACCCATGCCCTTCCGGGCAGATACAGCGCTTGGATTCGCAGTGGTTGTCATGATGGCAATAGTCGTTGTTCGCCCCCTTGCCGGTCCCGTCCACAGGCGCACATCGGCGGCCATCCGCGCAATAGCCGGATTTGCACTCCTCGTTCCGGGAGCAGTAGAAGCCGTTGGCCTTTGCGCCCGGGCTGGACTGGGCCTGCCGCAGCGTGCCATAGGGTGATGCCGGCTGCAGGGTTCGCATGGACGGTTCCACGGGGTTCTCCAGTACCATCGGCTGGCCCGGAGGTTGCGGCACATGGTATTGATCGGCGAGCGCCGGTCCTGACCCGAACACCCAGGAGAACACAACGACCGGCAACAAGCGAAGAAAGGATCTGAAAGCAGCCTGTTTCATGGGATTGATTCCTCAGTAGTATCCAGTTGTCGTAGACCTCCACCGACGGCGCAAGCTCCGGCATCCTCAGCCGACCCGAAGAAATGTCCAGGAAAGCCTAGCGCACAGCATTCCTGGTTAATCCTCGCACCTTTGCATCCCCCCATCAAGCGGCCGCGAGCGGACAGGAACGCACCCTCGCGATGCGGCAGACAATGACCCGCAGCGTGGGACCATTGCTGCCTTCATGGTCTTCCACCCGCATGCCCAGCGCGCCCGCGCGCTGGATGATGGCGAAGAACTCCACCACACGGTAACAGCCTTCATTCCCGAAGCGTTCCCGCGCCCCGTCCGACCCCTGGGCACGCAGCCCGTTAATCGCCTCCAGGGTAATCGGCAACACGATGTCCACCGGCCAGCCCGACTGCGGAAGGAACAGGATGGCGCTGGGCGGAATCGGCATCATGAAGGGCTTGTTGAACTCACTGCCGGTAATGGGCGCACAGGTGATCGTCGGACGGTCGATATAGGTTCCGGAACCACCCAGGGAGGCGGACCCGGGCAGCCCCCCTCGAACTTTGCAAGGGAATACAAAAACCTGGACCATAGCTCATCGCGCCCAGCACGAGGATTATTGTTTTGCTGGTTTTGGCTGGCGAAAGATTCCTGATCAACAAATGTTTGAATTCGATTACAAAACCAGGAAAGATTGGTAAACTTGCGCAGCAACAAATATAAAAAACAATCATTCGGCGATCTTGGCAGGTGAATGGAACTCATGCCTGCGGTTTGAGGACCTACGCATTTCCTCGTGAAGCAAAGGCCGCAGACCCTGATTACCACTCGACCGACCGGGTGATTACACACTCATACTGCAAAATGGCAACCTGATGCGTCCGCCTGTCGCACAGCAAGGCACGGGACAGTCAATCTTTAAGGAGTGAACACGTGGGTAAACCGCTTTCCCTAATCGTCTGGACAATACTGTCATTGGTCCCCGGCATGGCCCTGGCGGCCGATGGAAACCACCTGGACCTCACATCGCACTGGGTGGGCTTCACCGCCATCGGCATATTCATAGTCGCCTATGCATTGGTCATGGCCGAAGAATTCACCCACCTGCGCAAGTCCAAGCCGGTGATCCTGGCCGCCGGACTGATCTGGGCCCTGATCGCGTGGATTTACACCTCCCATGGCTTCACCCATGAAGCCGAGTACGCGGTTCGCCACAACCTGTTGGAATACGCCGAGTTGATGCTGTTCCTGCTGGTAGCCATGACCTACATCAACGCTATGGATGAACGCAATGTCTTCGAAGCACTGCGTTCCTGGCTGGTGAAGAAGGGTTTCGGTTTCCGCAAACTGTTCTTGATCACCGGAGTACTCGCCTTTTTCATCTCGCCTGTGGCCGACAACCTGACCACGGCCCTGCTGATGTGCGCCGTGGTGCTGGCGGTGGGTGGCAGCAACAGTAAATTCGTGCTGCTGGCGTGTATCAACATCGTGGTGGCGGCCAACGCCGGCGGCGCCTTCAGCCCGTTCGGCGACATCACCACCCTGATGGTATGGCAGAAAAACGTTCAAACATCCTTGGGTCCCGTGGATTTCTGGGCCTTTTTCAATCTGTTCTTTCCATCCCTGGTGAACTGGATTGTGCCGGCCGCCATCATGGTCTTCGCCGTTCCCGACGAACAACCCGCCGGCGGCGGCGAAGCAGTGGCCATGAAGCGCGGCGCCAAACGCGTCATCGTCCTCTTCCTGCTCACCATCGTCACCGCCGTGAGTTTCCATAATTTTCTGCATATGCCGCCGGTGATCGGCATGCTGACCGGCCTGGCCTATCTCCAGTTCTTCGGCTTTTTCCTGAAAAAGACCTACCACAAGGAGAATCCATCCTTCACCAGCAACGAGGACGAAACGGAACTGGAGCACGACGGGCAGATGGGTGACCCGGTGGCATTCGACGTATTTCGCAAGATCGCCCGCGCCGAATGGGACACCCTGTTGTTCTTCTATGGCGTGGTGCTGGCCGTGGGCGGTCTCGGCTTCATCGGCTACCTGGCCCTGGTCTCCCAGATGATGTACACCGAATGGGGCGTCGCTATGGGGCTCAGCGCCGCCATGAACGCCACCCCGGCCAATGTGGCGGTGGGCGTGCTGTCCGCCATCGTGGATAACATCCCGGTCATGTTCGCCGTACTCACCATGATGCCCGACATGTCCATGGGCCAGTGGCTGCTGGTCACCCTCACCGCCGGTGTGGGCGGTTCCATGCTGTCCATAGGTTCCGCCGCCGGGGTTGCCCTGATGGGGCAGGCACGGGGCAAATACACCTTCTTCGGCCACCTGAAATGGGCGCCGGTGATCGCCCTCGGCTATGTGGCGAGCATCATAGTCCACATCTGGATTAACGGCAGCATGTTCTGATCCTGTCTCCCAGGCGGACTCCGGCAAAGGGTCCGCCTGGCCCCTCTCTGCAGTATTCAAAGCGTGGGCCGCGACCCCCAAGCGTGCTATAGTTAGCCGCCAAACTCGAGTAACGAATACCGTTCGGACACTTCACAGAAGGTGCTGTTCTGGTCGAGGTATCGTTGGAGTGGGTCGGGTAGCTGGCATGTTGCAACGCGGTCGCCACCGCCAGAAACAGCATGTCACCAGTCACACAGCCGCCTTGGAAACAGCCATCCGGCCGTCCATGGGGGGGTGCCCGCGATTATTTAAAACGTGTAGTACGAGGGGAAACATTCATGTCCAAGAAGCATCCCGTTGTTGCAGTGACCGGATCCTCCGGCGCCGGCACCACCACGGTCAAGCGCGCCTTTGAGCACATCTTTTTCCGCGATAATATCGACGCCGTCGTGGTGGAAGGCGACAGCTTTCATCGCTACGATCGCATCGCCATGCGCGAGGCGGTGGCCAAAGCCATCGAAGAAGGCAGGAACCTGAGCCATTTCGGTCCCGAGGCCAATCTTTTCGATAAGCTGGAAGAACTGTTCCGTACCTATGGCGAGTCCGGCCGCGGCCAGAAACGCTACTACCTGCACAGTGAAGAAGAGGCCATCGAGCACAACGAACGATTGAGCACCGCGCTGACACCGGGCCAGTTCACCCCCTGGGAGGACATTGAGGAAGGATCAGACCTCATGTTCTATGAGGGTCTGCACGGCGGCGTGGTCACCGAAGAAGCAGACGTGGCCAAGCATGTGGACCTGATGATCGGTGTGGTGCCCATTGTCAACCTGGAGTGGATCCAGAAAATTCACCGCGACAACGCCGAGCGCGGCTACAGCGCCGAGGCCACTGTCGATACCATCCTGCGCCGCATGCCGGACTACATCAACCACATTACACCGCAGTTCTCGCGCACGGATATCAACTTCCAGCGGGTGTCCACGGTAGATACCTCGAACCCTTTCATCACCCGCGACATCCCGACCCCGGACGAGAGCTTTGTGGTCATTCGCTTCAAGGACCCGGAGAAGTTCGACACCGACTTCCCCTACCTGTTGAGCATGATCCACGATTCCTTCATGTCTCGCCGCAACATCCTGGTGGTACCCGGCGGCAAGATGGGGCTGGCCATGGAAATCATCCTCGCTCCCATCATCGAAAAGATGATGGATATCCGTAACGAAGACTGACGGCACCAGCCGGGGAGATTCACCTCTCCCCGCCGCGCCCTGCATACCGATGCAACGTTACCTGCACAGCCTGGCCAGCGGGACCGACTGGCGTGACACCTGTACCCGAGTGCTCACCGGGATGGGGCCGATACCAGCGGACGCCGGACTCGGATTCGTCTATATCAGTGACGACATCGCCAGACATGGCCAGGAGATTATCGCCTACCTGAGCGCCCACACCCCAGTGCGTGATTGGGTAGGCAGCGTGGGTAGCGGCATCATTGGCAGTGGCAGCGAGATCTACGACACGCCCGCCATCAGCCTGCTGGTCACCGACCTGGCGCAGGACCGCTACCGTATCATTCCCAACATCACCCAGGATTGTTCCGAATTTCTTGCCATGCACGCATCCTGGCGCAACCAACATATGAGCACGGTAGGCGTGGTTCACGCAGATCCGCGTAATGCCCGGGTACCGCAACTCATCAGCCAGTTGGCCAACGGACTGGATGGTGGATTTCTGGCCGGCGGTTTAAGCTCCTCCGCTGACGAACATCTGCAGCTGTTTCAGATCGCCGGCGATATTGGCGAGAACGGCCTGTCCGGGGTACTGTTTTCCGCCGACGTGCCTATATCAGCCGGGCACAGCCAGGGCTGCTCACTGATCGGCAAACGCCACCAAGTCACAGATGCGGAAGGCAACCTACTGAAGGCCCTGGATCACCGTCCAGCACTGGAGGTATTCAAAGAAGACATTGGCGAGGAGCTGTCCCGGGATCTACGCCAGGTCGGCGGCTATATCTTCGCTGCCCTGCCCATTCGCGGCTCGGACACCGGCGACTATCTGGTGCGCAACCTGTTGGGACTGGATTCGGAGTCCGGCGTGATCGCCATCGGCGACCGCCTGGAAGAAGGCATGTACCTGCAGTTTGCCCGACGTGATGCCGACACTGCGCGTACGGATCTGCGGCAGATGCTTCGAGGTATCAAGGCACGCCTGCCAGGTCCTGCAAAAGGCGCCCTGTATTTCAGCTGCCTGGGCCGCGGACGGCACTTGTTCGGGGAACACTCCGCAGAATTACAACTGTTGCACGAGGAAATGGGTGACCTGCCTCTGGCCGGCTTCTACGCCAACGGCGAGATATCACACCACCGTCTATACGGTTACACAGGCGTGTTGCTGGTATTCAGCTAGCCGCGACTGCGAGCAGCCCGAAAGCTGGTTACCGAGTCGGGCGATCGCCGCTTATCGGTTCACTCCCCAGCCTCTTTTTTTTCCGCCAGTCCATGCTCTTCTTCCATATCACATATGCGCTTGCGTATACGCTGCGCCTCCTGTTCTTTCTCTTTCAGCACCTCCCGCAGATGCTGCAGCCGGCTTTCGGGTTCACGGTGCAGCACACGTTCCATCACTTCCAGGGCCACCAGGCCCTGCCAGGCACGCAGCCCCAATCCACGCAACCGGTATACCTTGAGCGCCTTGCCAAAACGCAGCATGCGGATAACCTGAAACCCACGCACGAAGGCCAGAAAGGGCAACAGGATAATAGCCAGGTTGATCCAATGCTTCACCACATAAACCAGCTTCTTCCGCGCCACCGTGGACATGACGATGAATTCCACCGCGAAGGCCAGCCAGATCAAGGCGGTACCCAGGTCCAGCGCCACCCCGATGACAGGATAGGCCTGCACCTGTTTGGCCCAGAACAGTTCCACCGCGAGTATGGGCAGTATGAGCAGTGCTATGAACAACATGGGGACACTGAAGGCCCGCTCCAGCAACTCGAAAAAATCCTGGTCCGCCCGTTGCCAGCCCAATCCCGGGAACCAGACACAATTGCCCGCAGGATAAGTCGTCACCGCCAGACGATACGGGGGTATCAGCCACAGCAACAACAGACGTCGGGCCGAGGACCAGGTATAGTCACCCTGCCGCCAATACCCCTCCAGCGCCTCCAGAAACAGGGGCAGCCACAGCACCAGGAAACACCAGCCCAGCAACCGGCCCGTTTCCACATCCTGGGGGGTACGATTAAAGTGATGCAGGGAAAAGGCGGTGAGTATCAGGAACAGCAGCGCCAGACAGGTCATGACCCGCTCGCGATTGGTCGACCCATGGTGGATCAGGTCGGGACAGCGACTGGTCTTACTCATCGAACCTTATCACGGCGCTTGGGCGAGGCATCGAGGGCGTCATTTGAATTGACTGGCAAAGCATTACGACAAGTAATCATCCTAAAAATCCGCAGTTGGCCGCTTCGTGCAGGACCTAACCTGATGAGATGCATGGACAATCGTGTCCGTAGCAGGTTCACCTGTCGGGTGAGGGCCGCTACGGGGCGGATTGCACGCTTGCAGCGGCACATGGCTGCATTGCAACTCCTTGCAATAGAATAACTATAACGCAGCCTGACGGGTGGATTGTACAGTCCACTGCACCCCTCACTCAGCATCCGCCACTTTGTATTCCGTCGTTCCCGCCAGCCTGTCGCTGAGTATGCGGGTAAAGTTGCGGAACAGCTTGACGGAGATGAAAGGAAACATACGCGACAAGCGCTCTATATGGCCCCAGGTGAGCACCAGCACACGACTGTCCTGCCTGGCCTGCACATCCGCGGTGCGCACCCCGCCGGTAAGCGGTCCCACTTCTCCAAACAGATCACCGGGGTTGAACAGGCGCAACTCACGCGTGGCCCCATCACCATCGGTCTTTTGCGCCGCCACCTGGCCATCCACCACAACGAACATCTCGCTACCGGGTTCGCCTTCGCGCACTATGTATCCACCTCTGGGGACCTGGCGTATCTCGCTGGCCAGCAAGACCTTCTTGATCTGCCAGGTATTCATACCGAGAAACAGGGAGGCCTGCTTGAGGCAATCCTTCTGGATATGCAGCGACAGCATGTCCCATACGATGAGCAGTTGGGAGGACCCCAGCAACAATGGAGTTATCACGAAAGTGGTGAACAGGGCCAGCAGGATCACCATGGCGCTCAGCATGCCGAAATGGGCCACAGGAGCGAAACTGGACAGGGCCATCACGCCGAAACCCGCCGCCAGGGCCAGAGAAGTGGTAAAGATAGGCACCGCCTCCGCCTGCAGGGTGTGGCGCAGAGCCTCCATCTGCTCACCTCGGACGCGCAGTTCCAGATTGTAGCGGGACATGACATGCATAGTGTCATCGATACAGATGCCGAGGGCAATGGCCGCCACCATGCCGGTGCCCGAGTCCAGGGGTATACCTGCATAGCCCATCACCCCGAACAGCACCGCCACCGGGAACAGGTTTGGCAACAGGGCCACGAAGCCCGCCTTGATATTGACGAACAGCAGCGCGATCAGCACCAGTATGACTGCGCCGAGCAGGGCCAGGGACTGGAACTGCCCCCGGGCCATGGCATCCACCGCCTTGTTCGACAGGATGGAATTGCCGGTAATCTCCACCCGCAGGGCGGGATCGATGTTCTGCGCCACGAACTCACGCAAGCGCTGGACGGCCGCATTCAGCTCCGCGGAGGCACCTATGTCGTGCCGCACCAGGATCTTTGCGCTGGCATAGTCCGCCGAGACATACTGCTTGATGCTTTCGTGTTTGATGAACATGAGATACTCGCGCAGGATGTCGTCGCTCTCTGGCAACACCAGGTACTCCGGGTCCTCCTCCATTGCCCGGTTGATCAGCGCTACGAAGTCCACCAGGGAAAATGACTTGTCGAACACCCCCATTTCGGCGATAAATCCCTGTATGCGCTGCAATTCCCGCAGGTAGTGCACCTGCATGAAGGTGTTGCGCACGGAACCGTCCACCACGATGGAAAAGGTGTGGATGCCGGACAGTTGTTCATGGACCTGCCTGGCCTGGGCATGTACCGGCGAGGTCGGCTCCAGAAAGTCCATGGGATCATTATTCACGCGCAGTTGCGCCGCCCCCGCCAATGCCGCCAGGATCAGCACCCCAACCGTCGACAACACCATGACGCGGTTGCGCGACACCACATCCAGCAAAATCAGGGACAGGCGGGCGTAAATGCCGCCTGCCTGATGCTTCCCGACCCGTTTTTCCTCCCACCGCCCCAGCAACCGGGTGAAGACCGGAATCAGGGCGACGGTGATGAGAAAGTTGAGCAGCAGGCCGGTGGATGCCACCAGCCCAAACTGAAACAGCAGCTCCACGTCGTTCAGTGCAATGGACAGGAACCCCAGATAGGTGGTGATGAAGGTGAGCAGTATGGTCACACCCATGTTGGAGGCCATGTACTCGATGGCCGCCATTCCCCTGCGCCCTTTCCTAAGGCCGGTGAAATACTCCGACAGCAGGTGAATGTCCTCGGTCGAGCCTATAACCACGATCAGGGCCGGCACTATGGAGGTCATTACATTGACCGGAATATCCATCACCGCCATGAAGGCCAGGGTCCAGAGCACGCTGAGCCCAGCGGTGAACAGGGGGATGAACGCCCCGCTCAAGCGCCGCAGGCTAACCCCAAGGGTAAGCAGCAGGATCAACAGGGACAGGGGAAGCAGGGTGCGCTGATCGCCCAGGATGCGTTCCGACAGGGCTGCGCGGATGGTGGGGCTGCCGATCTGAAAGGCCGTATCCAGGTCTCTGCGCAAGGGCTCCAGAACACCTTCCACCGCCGCCCCCAGGCGTTGCGGGAAATCCGCACTGCGGCCGTCATCCTCAAAGCTCACATTGATGGCCATGGAGCGGCCGTCGCTGGCGATCAGGTTGTCCACCAGCAGCGGATTGGATATGGCATCGTCGCGTATGGACCGCGCCTGTTCCAATGTCTGCGGCAGGGTCTCCAGGTAGGGCTTGGAGCTGATATAACCATCGACGTTCTTCACGTTGCGCACGGAGAACAGGCTGGTAACGCCCTTTACGAAAGGCAGGGCCTTGAGGGCATCCACCGCCAGGCCGACCGTCTTCAGTCTTTCCGGTGTGAACAAATCGGGATCGGACAGAAACACCACCAGCATGGAGTCTGAACCAAAGGTCCGTTCCGTGTGCTGCAGAAACTGCCAGGCCGGAGTGCCACGCTCCATCATGCCCTGCACCGACACCCTGACCTCCAGGTCGCCCAACCGGCTGACAGCCAGCAGACTGAAGGCCAGCACCAGAGACAGAACCACCCAGGGCCTGCGGGCGGCCAACAGCAGGATGTGGTTCATGGGCTGATTCCCCTGTAGCGTTTACACTCTGGCATGGACTTTATCCTCAAATCCCTGCCTGTACGAGTCCCGCAGATCAATGGCAAGAAAGCCCGGGCCCTGCCTGGCACCTGCAGCGGTACAGAGCGCATGGCGGGTCAAACGGCTTGCCAATCGTATACGGATGGCTATAATCCCGAACTTTTCTTTTCACTGTCAGGGTAGCGGTCGAGCAGGGCCGATAGATACCCGGCAGCGTAAACCCGTTGAAAGCATGACACAGGCCGAACACCATGTCGGATAGCTTGATGGCCACCTATAAGCGTTTACCCGTCATTTTCGAAAGGGGTGAGGGTGCATGGCTGTGGGACAGCGATGGCAAACGCTACCTGGACGCCCTGTCCGGCATTGCCGTATGCGGCCTCGGGCATGCCCATCCACACATCGCCCAGGCCTTGTGCGAACAGGCGGGCACCCTGCTGCACACATCCAATATTTATGGCATCGCCCATCAACAGGCCCTGGGCGACGCCCTGAGCGCAGCGGCAGACATGGACCGGGTGTTCTTCGCCAACTCAGGGGCCGAGGCCAATGAGGCCGCAATCAAATTGGCGCGTCTGCACGGCCATCGCCAGGGCATCAGCCTGCCGTCTATCGTGGTGATGGAAAACAGCTTTCATGGCCGCACCATGGCCACCCTCACGGCCACGGGAAACCGCAAGGCCCAGGCCGGCTTCGAACCCCTGGTGAAGGGTTTCGTCCGCGTGCCCTTCGGTGACATCGAGGCCCTGCAGACAGTGGCCGAGAACACCAGTGGGATCGTCGCCGTACTGGTCGAGCCGATTCAGGGCGAGGGTGGTGTCAACATCCCGCCCACCGGCTACCTGACTGATATCCGTCGCCTGTGCGACGAACAGGGCTGGCTGATGATGCTGGACGAGATCCAGACTGGCATGGGCCGTACCGGACGCCTGTTCGCCCACCAGCATGAAGACATACAGCCGGATGTCATGACCCTGGCCAAGGCCCTCGGTAATGGTGTACCCATCGGCGCCTGCCTGGCCCGCGGACCGGCAGCCGACGTGCTGGGCCCGGGCAGCCATGGCTCCACTTTCGGCGGCAACCCGCTGGCATGTCGGGCCGGCCTGGCGGTGCTGGACGTATTGGAAACCGAAGGCTTGCTCGGACATGCCGCGCAGATGGGCGAACAACTGCTGAAGCATCTTCGCCAGCGCCTGGACAAGCTCCCGGGTATACTCGAAATCCGCGGTGCCGGGCTGATGCTGGGTATCGAGCTGGATCGTCCCTGCACAGAACTGGTGGCGCAAGGCATGGAGGCCGGGCTGCTTATCAATGTGACCGCCGAGCGCGTCGTACGACTGCTGCCGCCCCTGGTCCTGGATCAGGCGCAGGCCACGCAGCTGGTAGACGGCCTGTGCATCCTGATCGAACAATTCCTTGACTGAAGACAACCGGACCGGAGCGTCCCCATGAGTGATAAACCCGCGCCGACCCGGCATTTCCTGACCCTCGACGACCTGTCCACCGCGGAACTGCGGCAACTGTTGCAGCGTGCCATCGAGCTGAAGGAGCTGCATACCAACGGGGTCGGGCACCTACCCCTGCGCCACCGCACCCTGGCCATGGTGTTCGAAAAATCATCCACCCGCACCCGGGTCTCGTTCGAGGCCGGCATGACCCAGCTTGGAGGCCATGCCCTGTTCCTGTCTCCACACGACACCCAGCTGGGCCGCGGCGAGCCCATCGAAGACAGCGCCCGGGTACTCTCGCGCATGGTTGACGGCATCATGATCCGCACCTATGAACATGAGAAAGTGATACGTTTCGCACAATATTCCCGGGTGCCGGTGATCAACGGCCTCACCGATCTGGTCCATCCCTGCCAGTTGCTGGCGGACATGCAGACCTACCTGGAGCATCGCGGGGACATCACCGGCAAAACCGTGCTCTGGGTGGGCGACGGCAACAATATGTGCCACTCTTATATCAACGCCGCACGCCTGCTGAACTTTCATCTGCGCATCGCCTGCCCCGAGGGTTATGATCCAAGCCCTTCCATCCTGGAACCAGCGCTGGACCGCTGCGACATCATCCGCGACGCCATGGACGCCGCCGAGGGTGTAGACATGGTGGTCACCGATGTCTGGGCCAGCATGGGTCAGGAACAGGAACAACGGCAACGCGAGTCGGACTTCTCGGGCTTCCAGGTTACCAGCGCCATGATGCAGCTGGCCGACTCCGATGCCCTGTTCATGCACTGCCTGCCCGCCCACCGGGGCGAAGAGGTAAGCACCGAGGTCATCGACGGCCCCCAGTCCGTAGTCTGGGACGAGGCCGAAAACCGTCTGCATTCGCAGAAAGCGTTGCTGGAATTTCTACTAGGCGCTGGCTGAGCACTCCGGCCTGTGGGAAACTAGCCCATGCACTCACCGTCCCATGCATTTACAGAGGCATCCACGTGAAACCTGTCGTATTCCTGAGTTTATTGTTTGCCTTCAGTAGTGGACTGCAAGCCGAAACCCGCTACGTCACCGACCAGTTCAAGATCACCATGCGTAGCGGTGCGAGCACCGGGCACAAGATTCTGCGTATGTTACCCAGTGGCACCAGCGTTAAGGTGTTGAAGCAAGACACGGGTTCGGGCTACACCCAGGTACAGGCCTCCGGAGAGACAGGCTATGTTCTGAGCCGGCAACTGATGAAACAACCCAGTGCCCGCAATCAGTTGGCCAGCATGCAAGCGCGCCTGAGCGAACTGCAGGAGGCACCGGGTAAGCTGAGCGGCAAACTCACTGCTCTGCAACGGGAGCACGAGGCCCTGCAAGAGGCGCATACGGAGCTACGCGAAATCAAGCAGCAACTGGAACAGGAACTGGAAGGCATACGCCGTACAGCCGCCGATGCGGTGCGCATCAACAACGAACGCAACGAGTTGCGCAAAAATGTGGCATCCCTGACCCGGGAGCGGGAAAACCTTAAACAGGAAAACCGTGACCTGACCAACCAATCCACCCAGCAGTGGTTTCTCATCGGAGCCGGCGTGATCATTCTCGGCATCGTCATTGGACTGATTCTGCCCCACCTGCGGTTTCAGCGGCGTAAGAGCAGTTGGGGCTCACTCTGAGGGATTATCTCATCGTCGGCCATCCGGAGACACCCAGGTGGATGCCACTGTGGGCAATGGCCATGACACGGTGTTCCTGGCCAGGACTGCGGGAAAGACCGGCAGGACACACGCAGCCCAGCGCCCCTATTATGGGTGGGGCGCAAGCGGATCAGTCAAGAAAACGGATACTCCTGCGCCCCAGCTTGATTTTGCCCTCTGCTTCCAGTTCCCGTAAATACTCTTCCGCCACCACTCGATCCACCAGGGCGGCACGCGACAAGTCTTCAGCCACGACCTTGGCCACCAGCACATGGGGCTGCTTAGAGTCTGGCCGGGCCCCGGTGCGGATGGTACCCAGGGCGAATTCAAGGCGCCGTTCCGGTTCCTCGAAGGCCAGAACCATGGCCAGTTCATCGGTCTTGCGCATGCGCGAAGAGAAGAAATTCATCACTGCCCGCATGCGCTTGGAATCCATTCCGGTCTGGCGCGCGAACAGCTCCCGGTCCAGGCTGATCAGTTCCACATCCCCCAGGGACTCGGCAGTGGCGGAACGGGGCAGATCATCGATCAGGGCCAACTCGCCGAATAGATCACCACGCCCCAGGATCGCCAACACCAGTTTGGTGCCATCAGGCCGGGCACGGGATATCTTGATATTGCCGGAATCGATCACATAGGCACAGTCTCCTTGCTCCCCCTCGTGGAAGGTGATTTCTCCTGACCGCAGCAACAGGCGCTCGAAGCTGTCACGAAAAATCATCAAGGGTGGGCCAAGCAGGGCACCAAAGGCCCAGTCATAATAATCCTGGGCGTGCGCTGTGAGGGGGATGATAAAATTGCCGATTTCCTCAACCCAGAACTTGCTGGTCAGTTCATGAAACCCCAGACGTTTGTACATGCTGGCGGTTTCATAGTTGACCGTCGCGATGATATGGGTGGCACCCCAGGACACGAATACGCTGGCTGCGACCTTGTACAGGGCACGAATGACATCGCGCCGCGAGCGCCACTTTTCGCGCACCGCAAGCATGCCGCCGCAGGCTACAACCGGACCACCACCGAGTTCCAATGCGAATTCCTGTTCGAAGCCCTTGCGCGCCTCGCTGAAGTCATAATAGTGTTCCGACGGCAAGCCCCCGCCCCGGTCACAATTGACCCGCAGGGTTGCTACGGGCTCATCCTCTTCGTAGGCGATAATCAACGCTACGTCGGGAATGACATCGAAACGGTCCACGATGCGCTCATCCGGCAAGGGCTGGCCACCGAACTTACCGTCTTCTACGACATAGACCTCATGGCGCAGCCACAGGCTATCATCCAGTTCCCATGGCGTCTGCGCCACTTTCAATTCAATCGGCATGAGATATCCCCTGCGACCCGCACGCTATCCGTGGCAGTTTAAAAGACCATGTCCAGGACATGATATACGAATCATTATCTTAAATGATATAGATCTATTACGGTTGAGAATTAATTTAGCCCATCACGCCGATCAAGCACCATGCAAGCTAATGCAGAGACTCAGATATTTCCGGCTTCAGTCATCACGAAACTGCGAAAGGCCTCGGCAATGGGTGAAAGCCGTTTACCCTTACGGTAGACGAGATACCATTTCCTGATTATTGGGAATCCCTCAACATCGAGCACGACCAGACGCCGGGTCTCCAGTTCCAGCTCAATGGTATGCATGGAGACCACGCTCAACCCCAAACCCGCCCGGACCGATTGTTTTATCGCTTCATTACGGGTTATTTCCATGCTCAGGCGTAGATCCAAGCCATGGTCTGAAAAGAAACGTTCCATGGCCTGGCGTGTACCAGAACCCGGCTCTCGCACGACAAAAACCTCCTGGCGCAGACGCTGCAAGGATATTCCCTTAACCGCGGCCAGAGGATGATCGCTGGGGGCGATGACCACCAATGGGTTATCCATGAAAGCCTCGAATTCAAGCTCCATGTCCTCAGGAGGCTGTCCCATGAGCACCAGATCAGCCTCATTGGCATTCAGCAGACGGACCAGGGCTTCCCGATTGGTCACGTCCAGATGCAAACTGGCGCCAGGATAGCGCTTGCTGAAGGAAGCCAGCAGGCGGGGCGCAAAATAATTCACCGTGCTCGCCACGGCCACTTTCAGCCGCCCTTTACTCAGCCCCTTGAGAGACTCCAGTACCTCTTCCGCCTCGTTCAACAGGCGGTTCACGGCCTGACTGTAATGAAACAACTCCCTGCCCGCCTCGGTCAAATGAATTTTTTTACCCAGTTTCTCGAACAGTTCCAGCCCCACCGAGTCCTCCAGCTGACGGACCTGCATGGACACCGCTGGCTGACTGAGATGCAAGGCCTCGGATGCACGGGTGTAACTGAGCTGTCGGGCTACTTCCTCGAATACATTCAGTTGCCTCAGGGTCACATGCACAGGGGCATCTCCATAAATAAATACTTATCATCCACATCAGAATTACTGGTTTGCAATTATATTAGCGTTAATTATAATTGCATGCCAGATACCCCAGTCATTGGCTTAAGGTATTTTTGTCGAACATCCAAGATATCAGGTCCTGTACGAACATCAGACTCGGTATCCCATGATCAAATCCTTTATATGAGGAGGATTCTAATAATGGCAGTTAAAAGCTACAGCGCGGGCGTTAAAGAGTACCGCGAGACCTACTGGATGCCCGAGTACACTCCCAAGGACACCGACCTGCTTGCATGTTTCAAGGTCACCCCACAGCCGGGCGTCCCCCGCGAGGAAGTCGCCGCCGCTGTGGCCGCTGAATCCTCCACCGGCACCTGGACCACCGTGTGGACCGACCTGCTGACCGACCTGGACTACTATAAGGGCCGTGCCTACGCCATAGAAGACGTGCCCGGTGACGACACCTGCTTCTACGCCATGATCGCCTACCCTATCGACCTGTTCGAAGAGGGTTCCGTGGTCAACGTGCTGACCTCCCTGGTCGGCAACGTGTTCGGTTTCAAGGCCCTGCGCGCCCTGCGCCTGGAAGACATCCGCTTCCCGGTCGCCTACGTGATGACCTGTAATGGACCGCCCCAGGGCATCCAGGTCGAACGCGACCTCATGAACAAGTATGGCCGCCCGCTGCTGGGCTGCACCATCAAGCCCAAACTGGGCCTGTCCGCCAAGAATTACGGACGCGCCTGTTATGAGGGCCTGCGCGGCGGACTGGACTTCACCAAGGACGACGAGAACGTCAACTCACAGCCCTTCATGCGCTGGAGACATCGCTTCGATTTCGTCATGGAGGCCATCCTCAAGGCCGAGGCCGAGACCGGCGAGCGCAAGGGTCACTATCTGAACGTCACCGCCCCGACCGCAGACGAGATGATGAAGCGCGCCGAGTATGCAAAAGAGATCGGCGCCCCCATCATCATGCACGACTACCTGACCGGTGGCCTGGCCGCCAACACGGGACTGGCCCAGTGGTGCCGTGATAACGGCATGCTGCTGCACATTCACCGCGCCATGCATGCCGTACTCGACCGCAACCCGCACCACGGCATTCACTTCCGGGTGCTGACCAAGGTCCTGCGCCTGTCCGGTGGTGACCACCTGCATTCCGGCACTGTCGTGGGCAAGTTGGAAGGAGACCGCGACGCCACTCTGGGCTGGATCGATATCATGCGCGACAGCTTCATCAAGGAAGACCGCAGCCGCGGCATCTTCTTCGATCAGGACTGGGGTTCCATGCCCGGCGTATTGCCGGTGGCCTCCGGTGGCATACATGTCTGGCACATGCCGGCGCTGGTCAACATCTTCGGCGACGACTCCGTACTGCAGTTCGGTGGCGGAACACTGGGGCATCCCTGGGGAAATGCCGCCGGCGCCGCCGCCAACCGTGTCGCAGTAGAGGCCTGTGTCGAGGCCCGCAACCAGGGCCGCGAGTTGGAGAAGGAAGGCAAGGACATCCTCACCAACGCCGCCAAGAGCAGCCCGGAACTCAAGGCCGCCATGGAGACCTGGAAAGAGATCAAGTTCGAATTCGACACCGTCGACAAGCTGGACGTTTCCCACAAGTAACGACCAGACGGCTGCCCCACCGGCCCTCTCATCGGGTTGGCCGGCGGCAGCCTGAGCGACTTAATCCAATTCGAAACCCTACTGAGGTATATACCAATGAGTGATATGCAGGACTATCAATCCAGCCTGTCTGACACCAGCAGCCGCAAGTTCGAGACCTTCTCCTACCTGCCGTCCATGGACAGCACCCAGATCCGTAAGCAGATCGAGTACATCGTATCCAAGGGCTGGAACCCAGGCATCGAGCACTGCGAGCCGGAGAATGCCTTCCAGAACTACTGGTACATGTGGAAACTGCCCATGTTCGGCGAAACCGACGTGGACGCCATCCTGGCCGAGTGCGAGGCCTGCCACAAGGCTCACCCCGCGAACCATGTACGTCTGCTGGGCTTCGACAACTACGCCCAGTCCGCCGGCGCATCCATGGTCATCTACCGTGGTCAGGCCGTTTAAGATCTGATTAACTCAGGGCCTAGATCAGGAAAGCCCCCACCTATCTCAGAACACACTGGGCGGGCGGGGGCTTTTTTTCGACCATGAGTTCTTAATTTTGGATTTTGTCTGGTAAGACTGTCGTAAGACTCATTCCCATGCAAAATTTAAAATTCAGAATTCAATCTTCCAACCTTTGATCATCTTTGGAGATGAGCATGAGCGATTTCGACAGCGATCAGTACCTGATCAACAACGAGCCCTACTACTGCCCTGTCGCGGATGAAGTCGGCATGTACGAGGCCGCCTACGCCGCCCGCATGCCCGTCATGCTCAAGGGACCCACCGGCTGCGGCAAGTCCCGGTTCGTCGAATACATGGCCTGGAGGCTGCAGAAACCTCTGATCACCGTAGCCTGCAACGAGGACATGACCGCATCGGACCTGGTCGGTCGTTTCCTACTCGATATCAACGGCACCAAGTGGCAGGACGGCCCCCTCACGGTCGCCGCGCGCATCGGCGCCATCTGTTATCTGGACGAGGTCGTGGAAGCCCGCCAGGACACCACCGTAGTCATCCATCCCCTGACCGACCACCGCCGCGAACTGCCCCTGGAAAAAAAGGGTGAACTGGTCAAGGCCCACGACGATTTCCAAATCGTGATTTCCTACAATCCCGGCTACCAATCCCTGATGAAGGACCTCAAACAGTCCACTAAACAGCGTTTCGGCGGCATGGACTTCGATTACCCCGACGCCGAGATCGAAACCCGGATCGTTGCCCATGAGGGCCATGTGGATCCTGAGGTTGCCGGCAAGCTGGTACAGGTCGCCCAGCGCTCCCGCAACCTGAAGGGGCACGGCCTGGATGAAGGCATGTCGACCCGCCTGCTGGTCTACGCGGCCCAGTTGATGGCCAAGGGCATCAGCGCCGAGGCCGCCTGCCAGATGGCCCTGGTCACGCCGCTGACCGATGACCCGGATATGCGCGACACGCTGATCGCGGCTGTTAACACCTACTTCTAAGGTGGCAGGGCTGATCGACCTGGTTGCCGGCAGCCAGGCAGATCGCCCGGAATTTTGAGTTTGCTTTGAGCGAGTGTTTCCGCCGCCCCGGCGTATACACTAATTCAACATTCAAAATTGGACACCCCCGATCATGAGTATTGATTTTAACGACTACGTCCAGTGTCTGAATGAGGATGATCATGAGCACCGCGAGGCGCTCGAATCGTCCTACCACGAAGCCCAACGCGTGATGTCACCGCGCGGCCTTCAGAACTATCTGGAAGGCATGCGGGCCATGTGCACCATGGGTCGCGGTCAGGACCTGGTCCTGACCTACGTGCAGGAAATCCCGGGGGTGGCCAAGGAAGTGGGCGAAGACATCATACCCGACATCGTCGAATCCATGATGAAACTGGCCTCCCACACCTCCGGCAGCGTCATCACCCTGATTCTCGCCAATCTGCCTCTGGCCGCCTCCCGCCTGGGTGATGCGGATGTCCTGCGCGGCTTTTTGAAGCTATTGCATCAGATGACCGGCAAGACACCTCGCGGTCTCCGCCCCATGATTGAGAATTTGGACGAGTTGCTGTCCAAGCTGACCCTGGGCGGCCTGCGCCGCTGGGTCATGTGGGGCGCCCAGGCGCACCAGCGTGATCTGGATGGCCAAATGGCCTATTTCGCACTGCAAACCGATTCCTCCAAATCCATTCTGCAGTCCGAGCGCCGCGGCACCCTGTTCGTCGACAACCAGCGCAAGCTGAACTTCT
>RRYU01004180.1_pt1 | contig 23187 bp, 22 predicted proteins | sample 2162651 | NCBI WGS metagenome assembly RRYU01 (sample SAMN10267283, study PRJNA491782) | microbial mat metagenome | isolation source: biomat in the production well | place: Japan: Minami-Kanto gas field, natural gas well KTG3 | collected 2017-06 | reverse complement strand
GATGCCCAGGATATCCGCTTTCAAGTCAATTACTACCTTTACGCACTGATTTTTGTTGCCTTTGCCGTCGACATCCTTTTTCTGTTTCCGGTAGCAACAGCGTATCATCTGGTATCCGGTGCCCATGGACTGATTGTGCTGTTTATTTTTGTTTTTGTCCTGTCCCTGACGGTTATTTATCCGTGGGCTAAAGGAGTTTTTACATGGCCGAAGAGAAAAAAAACCTCCTGAGGGTTCACACCCAGACCGAGGAAGCCCGCCGGCGTGAGCTCGACGGTCACCCGCCGGAGGAACTCGATTCCATCGTTCATCTGGCCCAGGTGGAAAAGGTCCTTAATTTCTGCCGGGCCAACTCCCTGTGGCCGCTGACCTTCGGCCTGTCCTGCTGCGCCATCGAAATGATGGTTGCCGGGATGGCGCGCTTCGATCTGGCCCGTTTTGGCGCCGAAGTCTTTCGCCCTTCACCGCGGCACTGTGACCTGATGATTGTTGCGGGCACGGTAAACAAAAAAATGGCTCCCGGGGTCTTAACCCTCTACGAACAGATGGCGGCGCCACGTTATGTCATCGCCCTTGGCAACTGCGCCACGTCGGGCGGGCCGTTCGCGGTAGAAGAAAATTACAACGTTATCGAGGGAATCGATCGCATTATTCCGGTTGATGTCTATGTGCCGGGCTGCCCCCCACGGCCGGAAGCACTGTTTGAAGCTATTTTTAAATTGCAGGAAAAAATTTCCGGCAAACGCTTCCCGATTCCCATGAACAAGATGCCCGAAGGAGTCTGATCCATGGAATCAAAAGATTCCGTCATTGCGGCTTTCAAAAAGATCCCGGTCAAGGTTGAAGAGGTTGACTTTGCGCAGCGGGGCTATCATCTCGAAATCAGGCTGGATTCAAGTCAACTGCGCTCCTTCGCTGAACTGTTACGCACAGGGGATTTTTATTTGAGCTATGTGTCCGGGTTGCATCTTACGACCGGGATCGACGTCAGTTATCAGTTTGCCAATTACGGCTTCCCCTGCCGCCTGCTGGCCCACGTCAGTGTTGATGCCGACAACAGTCTGCCCACCATCTCCGACATTTTTCAGGGCGCCAACTGGCACGAGCGTGAAACCAAGGATTTTTACGGGGTCATCTTTCGCGATCACCCCAACCTCAAACCGTTGCTGCTGGCTGAAGACATGGAAGAGCTTAAACCGCTGCTCAAGAAAGAACAGGCCCTTAAGGATCGCGCTGCCATCACCCGCAGTGAAAAGAGCACTGAGGACAAGCCTGCCCCTGCGGTTAAAAAGGAGGAGGCGTGATGACCACCATGGCTGAAAAAGGTGAGCACCGCTATGTTCTCAACATGGGGCCCCAACATCCGAGTACCCACGGCGTTTTACGGGTCATCCTGGAGATGGAAGGCGAATACGTCATGGATCCGCAGCCGGTGCTTGGATACGGCCACCGGATGCACGAGAAAATGGCGGAATCGCGCTCCTGGCCCAACTTTCTACCCAACGCCGCCCGCATGGACTACCTTGCCGCGCTGATCTACAACCACGGCTATGTCGGTGTGGTTGAGCGTCTTGCCGGTATTGAGGCCACGCCGCGCGCAGAATATATCCGCGTTATTACCTCGGAACTTAATCGCCTTCAAAGTCACCTGCTGTGGCTCGGCGTGCTGGTGCTCGATCTTGGAGCCTTTACCCCGATCATGTATACCTTTGAGGATCGCGAGAAGATCCTTGATATCCTTGAGGATGTTACGGGTTCACGGCTGACCTACTGTTATATGCGGGTTGGTGGCGTGGTGCGCGACATTGATGACAAATTTGTCGAGCGCACCCGCGAGTACATTACCTGGCAGCGCTCACGCATGCCGATGTACGACAAACTGGTAACCGGCAACATCATCTTCCGCAAGCGGATTGAACAGATCGGCGAATTCACCCCCGACCTCGCGCGTCGTTACGGGCTCACCGGTCCGGTACTGCGTGGAACCGGTATTCCTTACGATATCCGCCGAGCCGAACCCTATTCGGTCTATCCGGAATTCGATTTCGAGATCCCGACCGAAACAACCGGCGACTGCATGGCGGCTTACCTGGTTCGGGTACGCGAGATCGAACAGAGCCTGCGCATCCTTGAGCAGGCCCTCGATAAACTTCCCGAGGGCCCCGCCATGGCCAAGGTGCCGAAAAAATTGAAACTACCGGCAGGGGACGCCTGCTACGCGGTCGAATCACCCCGCGGCGAACTGGTCTACCATCTGACCGGGGATGGCAGCGACACTCCCTACCGGATGAAAATCCGCGTTCCGTCCTTTTCCAATCTGAGCCTTCTGCCTGAACTCTGTAGTGGAATGCTCCTTTCCGATCTCTGTGCCTGCATGGGTAGTCTGGATCTGGTGATTCCGGAGATCGATCGATGAGCGCTGTAATGAATACCGGTTTTCTTCCGCCAGAGTTGTTACGCATTATCTTCGCCGTGGTCTGCGGCATTGTTATTGTTTTTGGTAATGCCGTCGTCATGGGCTACCTGGAGCGCAAGCTCGCCGGGCGCTTTCAGCGTCGTCCCGGTCCGATGGAGGTAGGCTGGCACGGTATTCTGCAGCTGGCCGTCGATGGCGTTAAGCTGGTCGGCAAGCAATTGATTATTCCCAAACAGACCGACCGGGTCCTTTATCGTCTGGCACCGATTATTTCTTTTGCCCCGGCGATCATGCCGATGGTGGTCATCCCTTTTGCTCCCAAGCTTCAGGGGCGTGACTTTGATATCGGGCTGATCTTTATTCTGGCGGTGGTTGCCATCAACGTTCTGGCGATTCTGATTGCCGGCTGGAGTTCCAACAACAAATACTCCCTGTTAGGTGCCATGCGGTCAGTTGCGCAGAATGTGGCCTATGAAATTCCGATGCTGCTGACCCTGCTGTCGGTTATTCTGGTGACCGGCACCTTCAGTCTGCGCGGAATTGTTGAAGCACAGAGCGGCGGAGCCTGGTTCATCTTCTTTATGCCGGTGGCCTTTCTGATCTTCTTCGCCGCAACCCTGGCTGAAACCAATCGTGCGCCCTTTGACCTGCCGGAAGCCGAAAGTGAACTGACGGCTGGTTTCATGACCGAGTTCAGCGGCATGGGATTCAGTCTCTTTTTCATGGCTGAATACACCTATATGTTCATCGCCTGCTCCCTTACCGTTATTCTCTTTCTCGGTGGCTGGAGCGGACCGCCGTTGCCCTATGGTGAGTACACCTCTGCCCTCTGGTTCTTTGCCAAAGTGTATGCCCTGTTGCTGACCATGATCTGGATCCGCTGGACTTTCCCGCGGGTACGCTTTGACCAGTTGCTGAATTTCTGCTGGAAATATCTGGTTCCATTTTCTCTGGTTCACCTGCTGGTGACCGCCGTGGTGCTGAAATTATGAAAGACTATTTCGCCCTGATCTATACCGGGGGCAAAAGCCTCATCATCGGGATGATGATCACCCTGCGCGAACTCTTCCGCCCGGTCGTGACCGTCCAGTACCCGCGTGAAAAATTGCCCATTTCGCCTAATTACCGCGGCCACACCATCCTGATCCGCGATGAGGAGAAGCCGGAGAAACACCGCTGTATCTCCTGCAAAATGTGTGAGCGCGAGTGTCCATCGAACTGTATCGATCTGGCCGGTGAAAAACGTGAGGGAGTCAAGGGGATGGTGTTGATCAAATATCGTCTCGATTTCACTAAATGCAGCCTGTGTGGCACCTGTGTTGAAATATGTCCAACCAAAGCCCTCGATTTTTCCCAGGTCTATCAGCATGTCGGGTTTTCCCGGGAAGACTTTCATTACGACCTGCTGGCCATGGTGGAGGATGAAAAAAAATGACCTTGTACCGCTATCTGGCCGAAGGGATGTTTTTCGGCTTTATCGTCCTGATTATGTTCGGTGGCATGCTGACCGTCTGGTCACGCCTGCTGATGCACGCAGTGCTCGGTCTGGCCGTCGTCTTTATCGGTGTCGCCGGGCTGTTTTTCCACCTCGGTTCCCCTTTTATGGCGATGATGCAGGTACTGATCTACGTTGGTGCAGTCTGCGTCATGCTGGTGTTCGGGATCATGGTCGGCCATTCACCGACCCAGGTTGATCGTCTGCGCTGGTCCGGCAACAACTTTCTGCTCGCCTCCGGCACCTGCATCGCCGGCTTTGTTCTGTTGACCGCCACCCTGATCCGCACCCAATGGACCGCAGCCGCCCAGCGGGTTGGCGATTTTTCCATGCAGCACCTGGGCACAGCCTTTCTCCATGAATTTGTCCTGGCCTTTGAACTGATATCCGTGGTGCTGCTGATTGCTATTCTGGGCGCGATTATCATCGCTCGCCCGCCGCAGGAGAGTGATCCCTCATGATGCCCAGTGACCATCTGACAACCTACCTGATCATCGGGGCCTTCATGCTCTTTGTCGGCCTGTTCGGCATGATCCGTCATCGTACCCTGATCGGCATGCTGATCTGTGTCGAGATGATTCTCGCCGGAGCCGGGGTCAACTTTATGGCTTTCAATTATTTTTTAGCGCCTGATCCTGCCGTGGGGCAGGCGTTTACCCTGTTTATTCTGGGGATTGCCGCTGCCGAAGCGGCTATCGTTATCAGTCTCGTCATCGCCATTCATCGACGCTTTCATAGTGTTGATCCCCAGGCGATTAACGAATTGCACGGCTAACTTCGAGGACCAGGCACACACATGGAACCAATAATCACCTCCAAAGTCCTGCTGGCAACCCTCATCCCGATGGTGACCGCAGCGCTTGTCATGGCTACGGGCCGCAGTCCTAATCTGCGCGAAAGCATCTCCTTTGTCGGCGCCGTGCTCACCTTTATTTCGGTGATGCTATTGGCACCCGGCGTTTTAAGCGGCGGCGCTTACGCTCTGAATCTGATTACCCTCTACCCGGGAATCAGTGTATCTTTCTACCTTGATCCACTGGGCCTGGTGTTCGCCGGGACCGCTTCATTCTTGTGGATTCTGGCCTCGATCTATTGTATCGGCTACATGCGCGGCCTCAACGAGCATGCCCAGACCCGCTTCTACGTCTGCTATGCCGTTTCGGTCGGTGCTGCCATGGGCGCGGCTTTTTCCGCCAACCTGTTTACCCTTTATCTGTTTTACGAAATTGTTTCTATCTTTACCTACCCGCTGGTCATGCACCATCAGGATAAGGAAGGTTACGAGGGGGCGCGCAAGTACATCATCTACCTGATGTTTACCTCCAAGGCGATGTTGCTGCCGGCGATGGCGATCATCTATGTTTTAACCGGCACCCTCGATTTCAACATGAGCGGCATCAGCGGCGGCATCTTCCCAGCTGAAGCCGACCGGATGATGGTGATTATTGCCTACCTGCTGTGCCTGTTCGGTTTTGCCAAGGCCGGCATCATGCCGCTGCACAACTGGCTGCCTGATGCCATGGTGGCACCGACACCGGTCAGCGCCCTGCTTCATGCGGTGGTTGTGGTCAAGGTTGGGGTCTTCTCCATCTGCCGGGTGATGCTGTCCCTGTTCGGCATTAACCTGCTGGATGTCACCGGCATGGGAATGTTCACCGCCTACGTGGTTTCCTTTACGATCATAACAGCATCGATCATCGCCCTGACCCAGACCAATCTAAAAGCGCGACTGGCCTACTCGACCGTCAGCCAGCTCTCCTATATCGTCCTCGGGGTCGCCATGCTGACCCCTCATGCCATAACCGGTGGTCTGCTGCATATAGCCAACCATGCCTTTGCCAAAATCACCCTGTTTTTCTGTGCCGGTTGTATTTTTGTTGCCTCCGGCAAAAAGGATATCTCCGAATTGGGGGGCTTAGGCTGGCGCATGCCGGTCACCATGGCCGCTTTTGCCCTGGCATCCTTAAGCATGATCGGCGTACCGCCGGTCAGTGGTTTTGTCAGTAAGTGGTACCTGGCCCTGGGTGCGATGGATATCAGCAACATGATCCTGCTGGCCGTACTGTTGATCAGCAGTCTGCTGAACGCCGGCTACTTTGTGCCGATAACGTTCAAGGCCTTTTTTGGAACTCCCCTGGCGACAGACACCGGCACCGGCAGTCTTGAACGCCAGCCCCTGGTACTGCTGATGGTTGTGCCCTTGCTGATCACCGGAATCATCTCGGTTCTGATCGGTATCTGGCCTGATCTTTTCTTGAACACGATCAAATTGATGGTGGGCTCATGATCGCACGTTGGATAGACTATCTGCGCGAACGCGCCAATATTGTCCGAGGCTGTTTTTTCGCCTTTCTGCTGTTTGCGGTGTTCTTCGATTTTATTATCGAACGACCAAAGCCACACTTTTTCGGTGACAGCATCATCGGCTTCTGGTCGTTGTTTGGTCTGCTTGGCTGTCTGTTGATGATTATTATCTGCAAGGGACTCTCCCACGTCTGGCTGGAGCGCAAGGAGGACCCTTATGATAACTGATCTCTTCATCCATCCGACCAGCTGGTTTATTCTCGGCGCGCTGCTGATGCCTTTTGCCAGGCGCTTCGGCATTCAGAAAATCTGGCTCATCATCATCCCTCTGGTCGCCATGGCGACCATTTACCGGCTCCCTGACAGCTTCGGCATTGTCAACTATCTTGGTTTTGAACTGCAGTTTGGCCGGGTTGACAAGCTGACCTTTATCTTCCTCCATGTCTTCACCCTGATGGCGCTGATCGGCTGCGTCTTCGGACTGCAGGTCAAGGAAACCGGCCAGCACATCGCTGCTTTCCTTTATGTTGCCGGTTCCCTTGGGGTGACCCTGGCGGGTGACTACCTGACCCTGTTCATTTTCTGGGAATTGATGGCTTTTGCCTCAACCTTCCTGATCTGGTACCGCAAAAAGCAGCGCTCGATTGAAGCGGGCTACCGCTACCTGCTGGTACATACGGCCGGGGGACTGGTGCTGCTGGCGGGAATCTTTCTGCTCTATCAAAGCGGGCATGATCTGTCCTTTGGCGTCTTCTCCCAGGAAGGTGCCGGTTGGGCTGAATACCTGATCATGATCGGCTTCCTGCTCAACGCCGCAGCTCCACCGATTCATGCCTGGCTGCCCGATGCCTATCCGGAAGCAACAGTGACCGGAGCGGTATTCATGTGCGCATTCACTACCAAAACCGCTGTTTATGTGCTATTGCGCGGCTTTCCCGGCTTTGAGGTGCTGGCCATTATCGGAGCCTGCATGGCCTTGTACGGGGTTGCCTACGCGGTGATCGAAAACGATGCGCGACGGATTCTTGCTTACCATGTTGTCAGCCAGGTCGGCTACATGGTCTGCGGGGTCGGCATCGGCACGGCCATGGCACTTAACGGGGTTGCCGCCCACGCCTACGCCCATATCATTTACAAGGCCTTGCTGTTTATGGGAGCCGGTGCGGTGCTGGAAATGACCGGACGCTCCAAGCTCAGCGAGCTTGGTGGTCTCTACCGCACCATGCCGTTGACCATGATCTTCACCATTATCGGCGGTATTGCCATCTCCGGCTTCCCGTTGACCAGTGGTTTTGTCAGCAAGTCGATGATTATTGCCGCGGCCGGCTACAACCATCAGACCGTGCTGCTGGTGATGTTGCTGCTGGCCGGGGTCGGAACCTTCCTTTCGGTCGGCATCAAGCTGCCTTATTTTATCTGGTTCGGTAAGGATTCCGGCATCCGCGCCAAGGAAGCACCATGGAACATGCAGTTGGCCATGGCCATGGCGGCTTTTATCTGTATCCTGTTCGGTGTTTATCCGGCGGCCCTCTACAGCATGCTCCCGTACGCTGCCGAGTACCACCCCTATTATGCTTACCACCTGTCGGAAACCTTCCAGCTCATGGCCTTTACCGGTCTGGGGTTCTACCTGATGGTGAATTATCTCAAGCCCCACGATGTGACCAACCTGGATCTTGACTGGTTTTATCGTAAGGGGTCGGTACGTTTTGTCAATTTCGCCCGGGGCCCGATTGTCGCTGTCAATGACTGGGTCAGCAATGTCTACAAAAATATCGGCCTGCGACTGACGATGGCATTAGCCTGCTCCTTCTCATGGTTTGACAAAGAAGGTATCGACTGGACGATCGACGGTTCGGCCCGCAACATCGTTGCCGGTGGTAACAGCGTCCGGCAGATTCAGACCGGTCGGATCCAGCATTATATTGCCGGCGGAGTCATTGCCGTACTGGTGGTCATATTGGTTGTCTTTCTGGTGTGAATATGACGCTACTCAGCGTTTTACTAAAAGATCGCGCTTCCCATTTCACGGGTTGCTTTGCTTATTTATTTAAGATAGTCCCTATTTATCAACGTCTACGAAGGAACGATCGTGGAACAGTATCTGATTTTTAATCAACTGAACTACCCCATCATCTCGGTGTTGCTGCTGTTGCCGCTGGTCGGTGCAGTGCTGGGCCTACTGTTTAAAAGTGACAAAGCCCAGCTGCTATGGGGATTGGGTGTTACCGTGGCTACGGCACTGGCCTCCCTGCCCCTGTATACCCACTTTGATCGCACCACGGCGCTGTACCAGTTTGTCGAGGTGCGCCACTGGTTACCGGCATTGGGCCTCGACTATGCAGTCGGAGTCGACGGTATCAGTGTATTGCTGGTGTTGTTAACCACCCTGGTCATGCCCCTGTGTGTGCTTTGCTCCTGGAGTTATATCAAAGAGCGCATGCGTGAGTTCATGTTCGTTCTGCTGGTGATTGAAACCGCCATGATCGGTGTTTTTGTCAGCCTCAATACCCTGCTGTTCTTCCTCTTCTGGGAGGCGATGCTGATCCCTATGTATCTGATGATCGCTATCTGGGGCGGGGTACGCAAGGATTACGCATCAATCAAGTATTTCCTTTACACCTTTGCCGGCAGTATTTTCTTTCTGGCATCGATTATTGCCCTGTATGTCCAGACCGGCAGTTTCTTTATCCCCGAGTTGATGGAACAGCACTTCAGCTTCACCTTCCAGGCCTGGATTTTTCTCGGTTGCGCCCTGGCTTTTGCCGTCAAGGTGCCGATGTTTCCTCTGCATACCTGGTTGCCCGCGGCCCACGTTGAGGCGCCGACAGCTGGCAGTGTGATCCTCGCCAGTATCATGCTCAAACTCGGCGGCTATGGCTTCTTGCGTTTCTGCCTGCCGATGGCACCGGAAGCGACCTGGTATTTCATGCCCTGGTTGATTGGCCTGTCACTGGTGTCGATCATTGTTGGTGGCTATCTGGCCCTGGGGCAGAGCGATATCAAAAAATTGATTGCCTATTCCAGTGTTGGCCACATGGGCTTTGTCACCCTGGGAATCTTCCTGCTCAATGACCAGGGGATCAAAGGGGCCATGTTGCAGATGATCAACCACGGCATCACCACCGGCGCCCTGTTTATTCTCATCGGTATCATCTACGAGCGCACCCACAGCCGCGAGATGAGCGTCAATCGTGCTCTCGGGGCAATGATGCCGGTTTACGTGCTGTTCCTCGGCATCTTCAGCCTGTCATCCTTCGGCTTCCCCGGTACCAACAGTTTTGTCAGTGAATTCCTGGTGCTGCTTGCAGCCTTCTCCAAATATCCGCTGGTCGGTGCCCTGGCGATTGTCGGTGCCATTCTCGCAGCGGCCTATATGTTGCGCCTGCTGCAGAGCATGGTGTGGGCTGATTCTGATGGTCATGGGCATCATGATGATGGCCATGGTGATGGTCATGGTCATCTGCTGAAAGACCTGAATGCCCGGGAAATCGGGACCTTGAGCTTTTTAACCATTTTTGTTTTCTGGATCGGTTTTTATCCTGCTCCGTTACTGGAGATGATGGATGTGAGTGTGACGCACCTGATTGACCAGATCGGCGACGGATTGAGCCAGGGCGGGCACGATAATCTGCACCAAGCCTTCAGCGGCCTGGGCAGTAAAATTGCCGGTCTGTTGACGACCGTGAGACCTTAAGCTGCTAACTCCTGATTTCGGACGTTTTATGGAAACCATGCTTTTTTTACCTGAACTGCTGCTGATTCTGCTTGCCCTGTTGTGCTTTTTTACCTCCCTGGGCAACGCCCCCCGAACCGCTTTTTTGCAGGGTACGGTCATCGTTCTTTCGTTTCTGGCTCTGCTTGCAACGACAGCAACCTACCAGCAGACAGGCTCCCTGTTTTTCGGTGCCTACCAGATCGACCAACTGTCACAGCTGTTCAAACTGGTTCTTTGCGCCGGGCTTGCCTTGATCGCCTGGGCCACCCCGGGCCTGCGCGGCATCGAAAAACGTCTCCATCCTGAGTATTACATGTTTCTGGTGGTCAGTACCCTGGGACTGGTGATGCTGTCCAGTGCCGTTGAATTACTGACGATCTTCCTGGCGCTGGAAATTTCGTCCTATGCCCTGTTCGTTGCCATCCCCTTCCGGCAACCGCTGAACGGTCGCCAGCAATATGAAGCCAGCCTCAAGTACGTGCTCTTCGGGGCAGCGGCTTCGGGCTTGAGCCTGTTTGGTATGAGCTATATTTTTGGCCTGTCCGGCACTACCTATCTGGCTGAACTGTCTCCCCTGCTGCCGGGACTGATCTCCTCACAACCATTAGCTGTCGCAGGGATGATCCTGCTGTTGTGCGGATTTTTCTATAAACTGGCCCTGTTTCCCATGCACTTCTGGACCCCTGATGTCTATCAGGGTGCGGCTAACGAAACCACCACCTTTATTGCCACCCTGCCTAAAATCGGGGCGGTCATTCTGCTGTTGCGTCTGGTCAGTCTGGCCGGCGATGACATCAGTCAACTCAGCTGGGCCCTGGGAATTCTGGCCGTTGCCTCCATGACCATCGGTAACCTGTCGGCCTTGGTGCAGAACGATATCAAGCGTCTGCTGGCCTACTCGAGTGTTGCCCATGCCGGTTATCTGATGCTTGGCGTTATTGCCGGCGGTATTCTGGGACATGCTGCGGCTATCTATTATGCCGTTGGTTATCTGCTGATGAACCTGGCCTGTTTCTTTGTGCTCTATCACTTGAGTAGCGACAACCGCAACCTCAACCTGAGTGACTTGAACGGTCTCTATCGGCGTGCGCCCCTGCTGGCATTTGTGCTGGCTGCCGGAGTCTTCAGCCTCGCCGGTATTCCACCTACCATCGGCTTTACCGGGAAGTTTGTTCTCTTTACTGCCGCCTTTCAACAGGGATTCTACGGACTGGTGGTCTTAGGCCTGATCAACGCTGCCATCTCGATTTTCTTTTACCTCAAGATCGTCCGGGCTGCCTATCTCACCAGCACCGATGCTGACAGCTCACAGGTCTCCATGAAGTTCACCAGCAAGTTACTGGGCGCTGGGTTGATTCTCGCCATCATTCTGCTGGGAGTCCTGCCGCAACAACTGCTGGCTCTGGCTAAAGCAGCGGTAGCTTTTCTGTAGCAGAATTCCAGGGGTCCGGTCTATCCCGGACCCTTTATCCGCACCCCTCAGCCCATCCGCCAATTCACCATAATGACAAAAAAGCATTTCTCCAGTACGACAATACTGGTCACAGATTCCTTTTCAGTGTATCTTTTTGCTAACAACATAGGAATTAATCTTACAAAAAAAGAGGGATGAAGATAATGAAAGCTGTAAAAATCACTGAAGGTATCTACTGTTTGCCGGTTAACCTGGAAAGCTACAAACTGTTTGAAGGCATGTGGCCGATGCCTAACGGCATTTCCATCAATTCCTACATTGTCCAGGGAGAGAAAACCGCGCTGATCGATCTGCTTGAAGATGTCGGTAACAAGCCGGCCGACTTTGATGCGGAAATGGCGTCGATCAGCATGAACGCCAAGGACATTGACTATCTGATTCTCAACCACATGGAACCTGACCACACCAGCTGGTTGCCGGTTTTCCATGCCCGCAATCCCGCCATGAAAATCTTTTTGACCGGCAAGGCCAAGCAACTGCTTAAGGATTTCTGCGGTATCGAGAACAACGTTGAAGTGATCAAGGATGGCGACACTCTTGATCTGGGCAAGGGAAAGGTCCTCACCTTCTACGAAACCCCCAATATCCACTGGCCCGAAACCATGATGACCTACGAGAGCAGTAGCGGCACCCTCTTTTCCTGTGATGCTTTTGGCTCCTATGGTACCCTGAATGATGTCTACTTTGATGATCAGCTCTCCACCAGTCAGCATGATTTCTTTATCAACGAAGCGTTGCGCTACTACGCCAATATCGTGTCAAGCTTTTCAACCTTTGTCACCAAGGGAATACAGCGGTTAAGTGCCCTTGACATTAAAGTGATAGCCCCGTCCCACGGCATAATCTGGAGAGAAAATCCCCAGGCGATTATCGATTCCTATACCCGTTTTGCCGGCTATCTGAACGGCCCGGCCGAGGCTGAAGTGACGGTGATCTGGTCGAGCATGTACGGCAACACGGAAAAACTCGTTAATAACATCGTTCAGGGTGTGCGTAGTGCGGGATTACCAGTTCACGTCCACCGGGTTCCGGATGACCATGTCGGCTTGATCCTGGCATCGGCCTGGCGCTCCTCCGGCATCATCCTCGGTATGCCGACTTACGAATATGAGATGTTCCCGCCCATGGCCTGGGTGCTGGACATGTTCCGGCGTAAAAAAATCTGGAACAAAAAGGCCTTGCGTTTCGGCTCCGCCGGCTGGTCTGGTGGCGCCCAGCGCGAACTGGATCATCTGACCGAAAAACTGAAATGGGAATTCATTGAGCCGATTGAATGGAAAGGCGCACCGACTGATATCGAGCTGGATCTGGCGCTGAAACAAAGCCGCCTGCTCGCCGACAAGGTTAAAGAATACTGCGGCAAGTAAAATAATTTCCTCGGATGGTTCCGGTCGATTGATCGATCAGAACCATCCTATTTTCATGGGATTGCGATCAAGTTAATGGTTGAACAAACACCTCTGGAGGAGCTATTTAACAGCACCCTGCATGGTATCGGCGCTATAGCTGCGATCGGCGGTCTGCTATTGCTTGTCCGGGGTGAAGGGGATCCCTTGCGACTGTTCAGTTATACCCTTTTTTGCGGCAGCATGGTCATCCTCTACAGCAGTTCCTCCTTTTATCATGCCACCACCGGCGCTCAGAAACAGACAGCAAAAAAAATTGACCAGCTTGCCATCTACCTCCTGATTGCAAGTACTTATGCTCCTTTTGCGCTGATTCTGCTGGCCGACGACAGCCGCGGCAAACTGGTCTTTGCCTGTGTCTGGTTACTTGCCATTATCGGCATTCTTTATGACCTGATTTCACATTCACCGAGAAACAGAGGTATTCCCGTCACGATTTATCTGCTCATGGGATGGATGGCACTGCTACTGGCAGCCCCCCTGATGAAAAAACTTTCACTCAATGGATTTTTATGGCTTCTTGCTGGAGGGCTGTCTTACACCTTTGGACTGCTCTTTTATGCTTTTGATCAACGTGTCCGATTTTTTCATGCGGCCTGGCATCTGTCTGTGCTGGCCGGCAGTTTCTTTCATTTCTGGGTGGTTTACCGCTATATCGCAAGGGTTTGGTAAGGCTGAATAGTTATGGAAGAACAATCCCCCTGGCTGTGCCATATCTGTGATCTCACCTCAACCAGCAGTGATGCAGTGACCTGCAGCGAATGCTATAAACAGACCTGCCGCAGTCATATGGTGACAGCAACGATCCACAATCCGGATAACGGACTCTACCAGCTGGTACTGATCTGTTCCTACTGTCAACTCAAGCGCCAGCTGTCATGATGAGGGTTTCATTACCATGAACAACAGCAGACCCGTGTATTCCGATCAACTCGGCAGGCTGTGCCCTGCCTGCGGCAGGCCACAGAAGAATTGTCAGTGCCGTAAACCAGCAGCAGTTGGCAAAGGCGATGGAATTGTCCGTATCCAGCGCGAAACCAAGGGACGTAAAGGCAAAGGGGTCACTTTGATCACCGGTCTGGGTCTTGACTCGGTGGAATTAAAAGCCCTGGCTAAAGAACTCAAACAACGCTGCGGTACCGGCGGTACCATTAAGGACAACGTCATCGAAATTCAGGGCGATCAGCGCGATCTGCTGCTTGAACTGTTGCAGCAACGGGGCTGGAAAACCAAGATCGCAGGAGGTTGAGCTACGTGCAGAAAATTTTCCGTCAAGATTTTACTGTGACCTTTCTCGCATTTAACCGCTATCTATTTATTAGCCCTGGCCTATAATAATTTTTTCACGAGCCTGAGCATATTATAGTTGACCAATGTCTTGCTCCTGATCTATATTCCCTATACCTTTTCTTAATTACATTTCATCAGGGTTGGCCCAGTCTTTTTTAATCCAGAGTCTGCTCCGTTTCCAATGGATGGTGTCTGCCCGAAACCAGGATTGTCCGGCTCAATCCGCTTAACAAGGTAAAATTTGTGAGGACGCTCGATGAATATCATCAAAAATCTGAATCTCAGTAAAAAACTTATTGGTGGAGTTCTTTTCCTTCTGTTGTTCGTTTCCATAGGGATAGGAACAATCTCCTATTACCAGGCGGAATCTGCGCTGCAAGAGCAGGTTGAAATCAATATTCCTTTTGTTGCAAAAGATGGTGCAGAAATCATCCGTCAAGTTGTGCAGCGGCACCTGACGGTAATCAGCATCATGGCCGAGAACCCTGACATAAAAAGTATGGACTGGAACAAACAAAAAGAGGCCTTGGAAAAACAAACCCAGCTAGCTGGCTACCTTGGGATGGGAATTATAACTAATGATGGTACAGCCAGATACCCTGACGGCAGCACCGCACAATTGGGTGACAGAAGCTACGCGCAGATGGCCCTGCAGGGAACAGCAAATATTTCTAATGTGATTATATCGCGGGTCACAAACTCTCCGGTAATGATTGTTGCCGCACCGATTCGCAGTAACAATAGCATTTCCGGTGTGCTGATTGCCCGGCTTGATGGAACCTGGCTCAGCAATATGACCGATGCTATCAAATGGGGCAAAAAAGGCTACTCATACGTCATCGACGGCAAAGGAACACTTATTGCCCACAGCAATCGCGACTTTGTGCTTAATCAGACCAACTTCATTGAAGAAGCAAAAACCAAACCGGAATTCAGTAACCTGGCGAACATGTTTCAAAAAATGACCCGTGGCGAAATCGGATTTGACGAATATCCGTTTATGGGTAGCGACAGATTTTTTGGTTATCACCCGATTCCCGGAACTGACTGGTCCATCGCCGTAGGGGCTCAGAGGGACGATGTTTTCCACCTTCTTCCGGTCATGCGCAACATGATCATTATCCTGTCTCTGGTATTTGTCATCATCGGTTCAATGCTGGTGTACCTGCTGGCACGCTCAATTGTCAAACCGGTGATCCAAGGGATCAACCTGGCGCAGGAAATCGCCAAAGGTGATTTCAGCATGCGTTTGAACATGAACCGTGGTGATGAAATCGGCACCCTGGCCGAAGCTCTGGATAATATGGCCGAGAACCTGTCACGTAACGCTGATGTGGCCGAGCAGATCGCCGATGGCAACCTTAACGTTGAGGTTCATCTGGCATCCGAGAAAGACCAGCTCGGCCTCGCCCTGCAGACCATGGTGCTCAATCTCAACGATATTCTCAGTCAGATTCAGGTCGCAGCCGAGCAGATTGCTTCCGGTTCCGGTGAGGTCGCCGATTCAAGTCAGTCCTTGTCCCAAGGTGCGACCGAATCAGCCAGTTCGTTGGAAGAAATTTCCGCTTCGCTTAATCAGCTCTCCTCACAAACCGGCACCAACGCTGAAAACGCCAATACCGCCAATCAGCTGGCCGGTGAGGCCCGTCATGCCGCCGAGCAGGGCAGCCAAAAGATGCAGGACATGGTGACCGCCATGTCCGAAATTAACGAGGCCGGGCAAAGTATCTCCAAGATCATTAAGGTCATCGACGAGATCGCCTTCCAGACCAATCTGCTGGCCCTTAACGCTGCGGTTGAGGCTGCCCGCGCCGGTCAGCACGGCAAAGGCTTTGCGGTTGTTGCTGAAGAGGTACGTAACCTTGCTGCCCGCAGTGCCAAGGCGGCTGCCGAAACCAGCGAGTTGATCGCAGGCTCGGTTCAGAAGACCACCAACGGGACGACCATTGCGGATCAGACCGCCCAGTCCTTACAGACCATCGTCAACGGTATCGGCAAGGTCACCGATCTGGTCGCCGAGATCGCCGCCGCCAGTTCCGAGCAGGCGCAAGGGGTCAGCCAGATCAACCAGGGGGTTAACCAGATCGACCAGGTCACCCAGCAGAACACCGCCAGTGCTGAAGAAAGTGCAGCTGCATCAGAGGAACTGTCGGGTCAGGCCGCGCAACTGCGTGAAATGCTGCTGCGGTTCAAGTTAAAGGGCAGTGTCAGCGCTCATACCAACGTCAGAGCCATCCAGCAAAAGAAGGAAGTTAAAGCTAAAGCGGCAGGCTGGGGCGAATCACCGGCCCCGGCACCAAAGAAGATAGCAGGCAAAAAAGCGATTGCTCTGGATGATGATGAGTTCGGGAAATACTAGGTTTTTAAGGTCCACGGAAATCTCGTAAATGCACGGAAAATAAGAGGGTTTAGCGATTCAAGCATGCGCCGGACCAGCTGCGTAGCGGCGCCGTATTTATTTTTCATCTGTGTATTCCGTGTATTCCGTGGACATTTTTTCTGGCAGGGGCAGGAGACTCATTGTTCCACATCAGACAATCCGCACCGGGGCAAATCCTCCCCCCGGGGTGCGCAGGTTGGTGAGTTGACCCTGATAGAGACGGGCACCGACCCCGAGCAGGTGATCGCGGTAAACAAACAGCCGCAGATCAACCTTGAATGATTCGCCATCCCGGTTCGTTACCTGGGAGGGAGCAACCAGTTGCTGGACCAGGGTTGAATCCGGCTCTAGTTCAGCAAAGCGTTTGCGGGTAATGCTTTTCCCCATCAGTACCCCACGGCCGCCAAACTTGTTTACCGGTTTGAAAATCAGTTCTTTGCGTTCATCCCACAATTGAGTGACATCCATATCACACATCAGCCGGCTCAATGGAACCATCTCGAGCAACAGTCGCGTCCTTGCAGGTGATAGGCCCAGCTGCTGCAATGCCTCTTGATCCGACCACAGAATCATCCGCCGTTTGTCCGCCAGCAATCCATAGGTAAAGGGGTTGGGTGACAGACAGATGTTCCCGGCCAGATAGGCACTGCGCAAAGAAACCAGTGCTTCCTCTTCGAGAAAAAAATCACAGTGACGGTTGTAGATAAGTTCAACCTTACGATCCTGGTGGTACACACCATCGCCATTAATCTCCAGATCACCAGGATCGGCAATACGGGCATCGATATCATGACTGATCAGCCAGTCCCGACAGCTGACCATTTCAGGATACAGGGGCTGGTTCGGCGGGTCTTCATCAAGGATGACCAGTGTCTTAAGCGCCTGCTGCGATCGTGAAAACTCCCGCCATTCGCGCTCAAAACTGAACAGCAACCGCTGCTGGTAGCGCTCTGACAAAGGGATCCCATTGCCCCCCTGCAGATTGCGCATCTGGCTTTGCCAGGCGACAAAAGCACCACCGGCATTGGTATTGACCTCAATCAGTCTCGGCCCGTCTGCGCCCAGGTGAAAATCGTAACCCATCATCAAAGCCGCATGACCGGGATCAAAGCGGGCGACCTCAGGCACCTCGGGGAAAACCAGCTGATGATAAGACTTGCGCTGACTCAAGCGAAACAGGGTGCGGGCCAGGGTGTGCATGCGCTTGAGATCATGGCGACCGATGTCGACCTGCGTCGGGCTGATGGGAATTCCGTTATGTTCAGTCATCATAGCTGGTTTCTAGAAAACGTTGATGCGCCGGATGAAAGCACTGAGCAGACCAAAACTGCGTTGATTAAAGTCAACAATCAAGCGTGGCAGTTTGAGCAGATCAGGCTGATCATGCTCTTCCGGCAAAGCTTCATTGAGGGTCATCGTCCCATCCGGCGCAAGAAGCTCGCTAAACTCGCTGATCAGGGTATCGCACTGCTCCTGACTGAGTTGTTTATTAAGGCGAATGACCAGTTTTTTACCGACATAGCGCATTGAATGGTAATTACGATAAAACTCGTCAATGACCTGAATGGCTTCACGATAATCACGGGTAATGGTAAACAAGCCAAAATCCTCCCCGGAAATCAGGCCACGTTTGAACAGGCTGTCGCGCAAAAACTTGAACCATTCATCCCAATAGCCACCATTATCATCGATCAGCACCAGGGGAATGGGAGGGTTTTTCCCAGTCTGCATCAGTGTCATAATTTCCATCGATTCATCCAGGGTACCAAAACCTCCGGGAAACAGAGCGACGGCATGGGCTTCTTTTAAAAAGGCCACCTTGCGATTAAAAAAGTAGCGATAGGTAATGACTTTATCATCCTCACTCATGACCGGGTTGGTTTCCTGCTCAAAGGGTAGATGAATGTTGACGGCAAAGGAGTTCTCGGCACCGGCGCCTTCATTCCCGGCCAGCATGATCCCGGGGCCGCCACCGGTGATGACCATATAGTTACGTTCAACCAGCTGGCGACAGAACTGAACACAGGTCTGATAGATCGGTTCATCCGGTGTTGTTCTGGCGCTACCGAACACCGTCACTTTTTTACGGTGACGGTAAGGGGAAAAAATCTTGTTGGTATAGCGCATCTCCTTCATGGTGGTGCGCATCAACTTCTGATCTGCCATATAGTTGTTTTCCTGGCCGGACTTCAGGGCGGTCAGGATCATCTCACGAATCAGCCGGGGATGGTTCACTCCCGCCTTACTCATCACCAGATCAATATATTCATCAATTTCACCGTTGGAACGATCAAAACTCAATGTCGTCATGGCATACGTCCTTCGGCATCGGCGCCGTCAATAAATGAAAAAAAGATCGCCCCTGTAACCGCCCGTATTGCAACAAAAGACCTGTCATCGCAGCTCCCGCGTAGCGGCGAGCCACCGCCAGGTAGAGTTGACGCAACTCACCTTCAAACCGGTAAAATTGCCTTAATTCCGCAGCGGACAAACAAGATTCGATTATATCACAATTAAAAGAGATACAATTATAGGGTCTGCGACTGGCCGGCAACAGGCAACCTTGCGCACCAAGAAACGGACAACTTTGCTGGAAATCAGCAGCGGGCAGCGGTTCTTGACGACAGACATACTGGAGCAGAGTAACCAGGGTCATATGGTTGTGACCGGCATGGCAACAGCCGCCGGCACATTCACGACAATGCTGTTCCCCGTCGGCCCTTGCAAAGAGGGTATTCAGTCGTCCCTGCAAATAGGCAATCAGGTGCAGCCGGGATCCCAGCCAGTGTTTTTCATCCTGCCCGAGGGTCTGATACTGATCCTGAACTTCGCTGACAATCTGCTGCCATAGTTGTTGACGCTGGTGATGCATAGACAACCTAAAATAACAAAGCGGCAGCATGATCTTCATTCATACTGCCGCTGCCGTCATGGTGGCTGGAGAAGGCCGTAAGCCGGGTTCTGTCCCCTGCGTGGTTACCCACAAAGCAGGGTGATGATCATTCATCTAGGATTGCCGTTGCCGGCAACCTCAAGCGGCCAACCCGGGAACTTCGGGCGGACCACCCTCAAACGTTCCCCTATTAGGCCTTGCTCCGGATGGGGTTTACCTAGCTTCCGCCGTCACCGCCGGAACTGGTGAGCTCTTACCTCACCCTTTCACCCTTACCCGCCGGAAAAAACTTGCGGGCGGTTTCCTCTCTGTGGCACTTTCCCTGGGGTCACCCCCGGTTCCCGTTAGGAACCATCCTGTCCTGTGGAGCCCGGACTTTCCTCCCCCCGACCCCGGCGAACCAGGGCGAGCGGCGATCATCTGTCCTTCTCCAGCCGAAAGTTTAAACCTCTGCTTCCACGTAAAGAATGCGATTACAGTGGGGGCAGGTCTGCATATCAGCTCCCAGCAGCAGTTGATTGAATAACTGGGGTGGCAGCTGCATATTACAACCAAGGCAGGCACCATTTCTGGCAACAGCCAGGGCATGGCCATTGCGCCGTTTGAACAATCCCTGGTATTTGCGCAGCAGGCTTTTGGGGACATCCGCAGCCACTTTTTCCCGATTATGGATATGTTGTTCAAGCTGACTGCCGGATTCACTCAACAGCTGGTCCAGTTCGCTGCCACGGGCCCGGGCGTTTTCAGTGATGGCATCCAGGCTGCCCTGTTTTTCCTGCTGATCCTCAACCAGTACGGCAATCTCTTTGCGTTTATTCTGCAGCTGTTCCTCAAGATCCTTGTTGCCTTTTTTAGCTACATCTATTTCTTTCAGGACCGCCACATACTCTTTCTGGGTCTGAATGCCGGGTAAACGCGCTTCTACCCGGGCAACATTGTCACGCTGTTTGTGCAGTTCCTGTTCAATTTGTGCTTCTTCCTGACGCAACTGATCAATCTCAGCGTTAAGTTGATCGAGCATGGACTGAACCTCGGCGGTCTGCTCGGCAAAAACACCCAGTTCCTGTTGATAGCCACTGCGGGTCGTCTCGATGGTACTGATTTCCTGATCGATTTCCTGCAGATCTCTAAGCAGGTTCATCTTGTCTTGCACGCGGTACCTCCATTGTTGTGTGTTGCTTATCAGGTGATGGTAATAAACGGATCATGTTCTGTTGTCATGGTGATAACTTCAAGGCCAAGACGCTGCTGAGTCATCAGGGATGTCAACCGCTCGGCCATTTTTGTAATCATAATTTTTTCAGTACCGAAGTGACCGGCATCAATCAATGCCATGCCATCAGCACGGGCACGCTGTGCTTCATGGAATTTAATATCGCCAGTGACCAGACAATCTGCCCCCAGGCGCTGAGCATCGGCATAGGTCACCATACCGCTACCACCACAGACAGCTACCTTACTGATCAACTGGTCGACGTTACCAACGATGCGCACTGCAGCAACATCAAGAGCTGTCTTTACTTGATGGGCAAAAGCGGCGAGAGTCAGCTTTTCATTGAGAACCCCAATGCGTCCGAGACCGGTCCCATGAACTGGATTGGCCAGCGGGATCAGATCATAGGCAACCTCTTCGTAGGGATGGGCCTTGATCATGCGGGTAATAATACGATCACGCAGCTGGATCGGAATAATCGTCTCAAGGCGTAGTTCTTCTGCCTCTTCATGAATACCGGGAGTACCGATGAAGGGATCGGTGTCAGTGCCTCCACGAAAGGTGCCGGTGCCGCTGGTCCGAAATGAGCAGCGATCATACGCGCCGATATGCCCGGCCCCAGCTGCGAACATGGCTTCCATCACGGCGTTCTCGTGGCCGTTGGGAACATAAACAACCAGCTTGAAATAACCGTCGCTGCGCGGGCGCTCCAGGGGAGTAACAGCAGCAAGACCTAGTTGCGCTGCCAGCCAGTCATTGAGTCCATCCGCGCTACGGTCAAGATTAGTGTGGGCGGCAACGATGGCGATGCTGCGTTGAATTGCCCGAAAAATAATATCTCCAGCCGGGTCCCCCGGGGTTATGCGCTTGAGGGGGTGAAAAATCAGAGGGTGGTGGCAAACAATCAGATCAGCGCCAAGGCGCGCAGCTTCCTCAACCGCACCCCGTTCAACATCAAGGCAAACCAGGATACGACGAACCGGTGCGTCTGGATCACCGACCTGCAGGCCAACATTGTCCCAGTCTTCAGCCAGATGAGGGGGGGAAATACGATTCATCATACCGATGATATCCGCTACCCGCGCTGTATTTTTCTCAGCCATTCTACTCCCGCAAACCGCCTGCCGAGCAAAAAGAAAGAGTGCACTGGTTCACCGGTGCACTCTTGGTTGAAATTCTGGTTTCTCGTTGTGGCATACTCTGCTGATTTGATCTCATCAGGCGACCTCACCGTTGCTGAACCGGGAGGTTGAGTCGTGTAGCTGCTGTTCTCGCATGAATAAGACAGGCCTTTTTAATCTCAATGCAACAAACGACGATGTAACCGGCAAAAGAGTCAATAAAGTGGTGGGCCCACCAGGACTCGAACCTGGGACCAGCCGGTTATGAGCCGGCGGCTCTAACCAACTGAGCTATAGGCCCGCTTCCTCAACTTTGCGCAAGCGCAAGAGGTAACAGTAAAAAATATTCCAACAACTGTCAAGTTTTTTGAACAATATTTGTACCTGTTCAGCACCGGATCGGGGATCTTGTGGCAAGGGACGCTTTTCGTCATGGATGACCGCTTGTTGTCACCATCCATGGCGACAAACACCCTTGCCACAGAAAGCCCGACCCTGCGCAAGGAGAGTGCTGAATAGTTACCAATATTTTGTAGATATCCTATCCCGGGGTTTTTTGCAATTGGTCTCCTCTTTCTTTACGCCTCACACCTCACAGATTCCGGCCTAATCTGCCGCTGAGAACCCCCGCAGACGTTTGGAACGACTCGGATGACGCAGTTTGCGCAGGGCCTTGGCTTCAATCTGGCGAATCCGTTCTCGGGTCACGTTAAAATCCTGACCAACTTCTTCCAGGGTGTGATCTGATTTTTCTCCGATACCAAAGCGCATGCGTAAAACTTTTTCTTCGCGCGGGGTCAATGAAGCCAGCACCCGCGAGGTCTGGTCACTCAGGTTGCCCTTAATGACCGCTTCGAGGGGCGAGATAACCCCCTTATCCTCAATAAAATCACCAAGGGAGGAGTCCTCCTCTTCGCCGATGGGAGTTTCAAGACTGATCGGCTCCTTAGCAATTTTCAACACCCGCCGCACCTTGTCCAGCGGCAGATCCATCCGCTCGGCAATTTCTTCCGGGGTCGGCTCGCGCCCGCATTCCTGAACCAGTTGCCGGGTGGTTCGAATCAGCTTATTGATGGTTTCGATCATATGCACCGGAATCCGGATGGTGCGCGCCTGATCAGCAATGGCACGGGTGATCGCCTGACGGATCCACCAGGTGGCGTAGGTCGAAAATTTGTAGCCGCGGCGATACTCAAACTTGTCGACCGCCTTCATCAGGCCGATATTGCCTTCCTGAATCAGGTCAAGAAACTGCAGCCCACGATTGGTGTACTTTTTGGCAATCGACACGACCAGGCGCAGGTTAGCCTCAATCAGCTCAGCCTTGGCTTTTTTGGCAATCCATTCTCCCTTGTAGACTTCCTTGAGATATTCCTGCAGCTCTTCCGGCTCAAAGCCCGATTCAGCATTGACCCGTTTAAACTTGCGCTCGGCGGCAGCAAGACGCTTTTCCACTGAGAGCAGCACATCACCAGAC
>RRYU01000842.1_pt1 | contig 23307 bp, 21 predicted proteins | sample 2162651 | NCBI WGS metagenome assembly RRYU01 (sample SAMN10267283, study PRJNA491782) | microbial mat metagenome | isolation source: biomat in the production well | place: Japan: Minami-Kanto gas field, natural gas well KTG3 | collected 2017-06 | reverse complement strand
AAAAAGGGCGCTTGATCTTTATTCAATTCCGCGACGGCAGCGGTACCATTCAGTGTGTGGTATTCAAAAAGAATGTCAGTGCCGAAGTATTTGCCGCAGGCCAGCAACTAACCCAGGAATCTGCCTGTCGTATTACGGGAACAGTGCGTGCCGACAGCCGCGCCCCCACCGGGTTTGAACTGGATGTTCAGGATGTCGAGCCGATCCAGATCGCCCAGGACTACCCGATCAGTCCCAAAGAGCATGGCGTCGAGTTTCTCATGGAACACCGGCACTTATGGGTGCGTTCAGCCAGACAGCATGCGCTCCTGCGGCTACGTGCCCAGGTGATTGCCGCCGCCCAGGACTGGCTGAACGATCAGGGCTTTGTGCGTTTTGACACGCCCATTTTGACTGCAACCGCTGCCGAGGGCACCACCAGCCTCTTTGCTACGCCTTATTTCGACCTGGGAACGGCATACCTTGCCCAGACCGGCCAGCTCTATGTGGAGGCTGGTATGATGAGCTTCGGCAGAGTCTATTGCTTTGGCCCAACCTTTCGTGCCGAGAAGAGCAAGACACGCCGGCATCTGACTGAATTCTGGATGATCGAACCGGAAGTAGCTTTTGCCACACACGAGGATAACCTGGCTATTCAGGAACAGTTTGTCAGTGCGATTGTGCAGCGTGTACTGGAGCGTTGCGCTGCCGATCTGAAAACGCTAGAGCGCGATACACACATTCTGGAACAGATCCAGCCGCCCTTTCCGCGCATCAGCTATGATGATGCAATTACCCTGATTGCCAACCATTATCAGGAAGTTGAAGGATGTACACCCATGCAGTGGGGCGAGGATTTTGGCGCACCGCATGAGACATTAATTGCCAGCCACTTCAACAAACCCGTTTTTGTCGAGCGTTTCCCCAGCGCAATCAAGGCATTTTATATGGAACCAGACCCGGATCGCCCGGAGGTCGCCTTATGTGCGGATCTATTAGCGCCTGAAGGATATGGCGAGATTATTGGCGGATCACAACGTATCCACGATAGCAGCCTGATTGAACAGCGTATCCGCGACCACGGGTTGGATGTTGCCGACTATGCCTGGTATCTGGATCTACGTCGGTATGGCAGTGTTCCCCACAGCGGCTTTGGCATGGGGATTGAGCGCTGTGTGGCATGGATTGCCGGTACCCAGCACATCCGTGAAACTATTCCCTTTCCACGCATGTTGTACCGGATACATCCGTAATAGACTGTCTGAAAAGGGTTCAGCGGCGGACAGCATGTCTGTGCAATAGGCAACCGAGCGCATCCAGATGCCTACCAGAACGAATCGTGACCGGGAGAGGGGGTGACACGGTGACAACGATCGGGCGCATCACAATACCACTGGTTCATTCGCTATGGGTGGCATGGGAGCGAGGGCGTCCCGCCCTCGTCGCGCCCACGAGGGCAAGATGCCCTCGCTCCCAGGGGAGAGCGTATGCCAAAAAATAACCCGGCGGTATCTCGCACGGGTAGGTTTTTCCGTAGGGACGCGCTTCTGCGCGTCCGCAAGGCGTCCTGATGCGGCACACATCCCCACAGACAGGCGACTGTCCCTACGGATGGTGTTGGAACGCCATCCATCGAAAAACCTACCCCTGTGGGATACCACAGGGTCATTCCCCAGAAGGGGTAGGGGCGAATAATTATTCGCCCCTACGAGGGCGCAACGGGCTGTCCACCTGGAATGACCCAGTGGTATCCTGTGGGCTTCTCCCCGCTGGGAAGAGGAGGGCAGGGGGAGAGGGGCCATGGGGCGTCCTGATACACCATCACGAAAAAACCTCCCCTGAGAGCCGCCCCCCCTTTTCAAACAGTCTCTTACAGCCATATGCAAAGACCTGACAGGTTCTGAAAACCTTGTCAGGTCTAAAAAATCAACACATCGGTTGGATTGGGCTATTCACCACAGAGGCAGGGAGACACAGAGGGACATAGATAGTTCTTCCTCACGAACGCCCCACAGTACGACGCACTCCATTCACCACACTGCGTGCCATCTGAATATAGGTGACATACACAGTAGCACGCCCGATAACCAGAGGCAAAGCCACTGCCAGCAACACAACCGCTGGTAACCAGAACAACCCCCCTAGCCAGGCAAAGATTAGTGATCCACCGATCAGACAATTGAGTAGAGCCGTACTGCTATGCTGGGTATACGTATGACCAAGTAACTCGCGCAGGTTGGCCAGCAACAACAATGCCCCGGCGATCATACTGAAGTGCATAGACAGCGAAGTATCCAGGATACGAATCAAGAAAGCCAGCACAAGCATAAAAACGGCAGCTATCGCGATATAAAAATAAATCGGCTTGATCCGAAAGCCGCCAATCGTAATATAGTTACTGCTTGTGTAGCTACGGCCCGTATAGCTGCTACGATTACTGGTTTGATTATTATCACCATTCCCGTTATACATTGGTTTTCCCCTTATAAGACATGGTTCACGTTTACTGTACCGTTTGGTTGGACGATAAGCCCTCAGGGAGAGGGCTTATCAGTACCCACCATTCTACCCCATCAGGATGCGGTAGAGCAGGTGGCTTCCCGCTTTCCACTGGTACCGGCGGAGCTGCGCCCCGCCAAGATTCTCGTGTGTTCGGTTTGGTGTGGCGGCAAAGCCGCCACACCAAACCGAACACACTTTTTTGCGGGGGCCTTCAACCCCCGCCCCCCAACATGTCATGCATAGCCCTGAGGGAGAGGGGGTACACGGATGGGGTGATTCAAGCCACCAATCTGTTTGTGATAGGTACAGTACAATTGGTTATCCTGAAACCATGTCTAATTGATTAATACACACACACTCTGCGACCAGGGCATGCCCGAATTTAATATTTGCTGTTACTAGTACGCTGGTACAGCCAGAGGTGTTGCAAAAATGTGCGTACATGCAGGAAAACCAGGAACCTGGCAATTACCCACCATTCTCAGGATCAAACACAGCGCGGACGCGAAACATGCCTCTGGCATGATCCGGAGCATTGGCCAGCACCTCGTCGAGCGACAACGATGGCTGAACCTCATCTGGACGCATCACGCTCGACAGGCCTGTCACCTGGGCTGTGGGCGGCACGCCATCGACAACAACCTCCTGGAGCATTTCCATATAATCCAGGATCGCCGAAAGTTGCGCTTGCATACGCTCAAGCTCATCAGGCGGCAACTTCAAGCGTGCCAGCCTTGCTACATGTTCTACCTCAGCCAGTGTTAATGACATAAATGCGATACCTCATTCCTAGACAGAATACTGCACACATCTGCGCATCTCGCCTCCAAAAACCAGGATCAAAAGCCCCTGCTCCAGAGAACCAGGGCTGTACAGTCAGCTTCGCTTTCCGCACCATCAGACGCAGCAGCGCGGATATCTTGATCGGCTTGATCGGCTTGATCGGCTTGATCGGCACAATCCTGCAAACGCGGATTAGCGCCGCCACCAAGCATATATGCCAGTTGGCGCGCCAGAACCAGTAACTCCGAGTGATGCCGTACTTGCTCTATATCCGGATCAAGCCAGTGGACAGCGATCTCATCACGCCCCTGCTGCTTGAGATAATATGTCACACAGAAGCACGTATTGGCATACACATCATAGAGTGGCCCATCGTCACCGATCTGGTCGAAGCGCACATGCTGGAAGCCCTCACCCAGCGAAACAAGGATCGCCTCCACCACCAGCGGCGCATGTGTCTGTACCAACTCAATGCGTGCTTCCACACCATAGTTCTGCGCAATCATACCACCCTCCGACCACTATGGCTGTGCGCTGTGCGCCGGTAGGATATGCGGAAAAAGCTCTCGCAAAGTCGCAAAGCCGCAAAAAAGATCGCTTTCTCGCACCTTTGCGCACCCTTCGGCAATTCAAAGGGTGCGGAAGTCTGTTATCGTGCGAAAAAACCAGCAGCATATGTCCAGATCCTCCGTGCCTCCGTGGTACATCGCTACCCCCACCCGTGAACAGGTACATTCCACGCTTTGTGCTCTGCGCTTTGCGCTTTCAAACCACTCCTGGCCCTTTACGCAGGCGCCCCTTCGATTCAGCCTCGCTAAGCATACGTCGTGCATACAGCAACCGTTGCACCGCCGTAATATGCGAGACAACGCCAATCGCAATCACAGCCCACTGTAACAGAGCCAGATCCGGGTAGAAAGGCTGCACCAGCAAACCAACCAGCAACAATGCCAACTTCTCCTGTCGCCCGGCAAATCCGACATTACATGAAGCCAGCTTCCCGGTTGACTCGGCCCTGGCGCGTACATAACTTGCCATGATCATACCAAAGAGCGCAAACAACACCCAACCCGGCGACACAACACCACACAGCAACACCCCACCCAGAATAAAAAACTCCGCATACCGATCAGTCACATGGTCAAGCACTGTTCCATACTCACTGGCAAGATTGCCAGCACGGGCAGTAGCCCCATCAAGCATATCAGCTAACCCTACCAGCAAGATGACAACAATCCCTTCCAGGAAGCGTTGTTGCGCAATAACAAACCCGGCCACCGCACTCAATGCCAGACTCGCGTAGGTAAGCATATTGGGCGTAAGCCCTAACCGCAAACAAACACGACCCAATGGCAAAGACGTCTGTTCATAGACTTGACGAAAGCGAGCAAGAATTGGCACCATCGCGATTTCTTTCCAGCAAACGAGGTAGCGCATGTCTACTCTCAGGTCTTTACCCAGATTGATCGGCCCCATGCCTGCATACAAGCTTCCCAGTACGCTGCAGCACCTCTTGTGGGCATATCGGCGCATCCGGACCAGTATGCTCAATCCAGATCGATGCCGTCGCTGCACCCGTACAGCCCGCCAGGTAGAGATCAGTTGGATCTTGCAGATAGGCAGACAAAAAACCAGCCATGTAGGTATCACCAGCGCCAGTCGGATCATGCGCATCCGTGGCATATGCCGGAATACGATACTGCTGGTTGCCATCATCGATCATCGACCCCTGTTCAGCCACTGTCACAATCGCAATGTCACACCCTGTTTCACGTAAACGCCTGGCTGCCGCACAGAGATCCTGCCGTGGATCAATACCAGTCAAAACATATGTTTCAACTTCATTCGCTTTAATCACCCGACACAGCGGTGCAATCCGCGCCAGATCTGGATGCGCAAAATGCTCAATACGCTGACCACAACTAAAACGACGCAACAGGCCCTGCGGATCGAAAAAGAGCGGCGCAGCACTGACTGCACGAATTGCTTCGATCAGTTCCGCAGAGGTTTCCTGCAGGATCGGCCCGATGATAATCGCATCCGCAGTAGCACAGATATCTGGGACAGACGTGATCGGGTCGGCAACTCCCAGCACATCAAGCGTCCGATCTCCGCGTTGATCATATACCAGCCGAAAACCACCGGTCTGAGCCGACGACTGAACCACGGCCTGAACGCCATAGCGCTGCATATCATCCAGCAGGCGCTGGCGATAGTCTGGCCCGGCTGTGCCAACCAGGATGGTTTGATGCCCCAGGCGTGCCAGCGCCAGACAGCCGTTTGTCGAACACCCTGAAAGGACACGTCCCTCTGTGGCTACAGAGGGCGTGATAATCTCGTCGTAAACTGGATTACCAAAGGCAACAATCAGGTTCATAGGATTCCTCGATGAAACACAAAATGCGGATGTTTCACGTTTTACAAAAGCCCTACAAGCAGCTTTTTCATAACAGCGAGGACTCACAAACCCTTATGGATGAGCGCCTCTGGCGGCTCTATCGGTGCAACTTTGAGCATACTCACAAATTGACTGTTTGCAATCCGCCCGTGCATATATGCGATAAACTCTTCCGGCGTCATATGCTGGGTGTCCTCATATATCTTTTCCTGAATACGCCGCTTTAGTTCTATCGCATTGATCTGCTCACTCTGCTGCCTATCCATCACTCTGCTCCTCCACCAGTTTAATAATCTCTGCTGGCGTCATGATAACAACCAACCCATAGTTCTGCATAAGATTGACGCCATTGAACATACGAATTTTTGCTGGATTCACCAGATGCTTGAAATTCCACGACACAATAACATCCGCTCGTGCTAAAGTAGCCTGTGCGACATGCAACGCATCATCAGCGTATTTTGGCGTCACGACACCTGATTGCAAATAGGCGTCGCGTAGAGCAATGGCTTCAGCCGTCAGTGGGAGTCGCTCATAACCAACCTGGATCAATTTCGTAAGCAGATCCTGTACATCCTGTGGCGCAGCAACAAGTTCAGCAACCAATGTGTCGGAGATCAGCGGGATGACAGATCTATTGAATACCGCTTCGAAGAAGCGGCGTGATGCCTCAGAAAACTCGATGTCAAAATAGCCGCCGAAAACGGAAGTGTCGATGTAAACACGTAGAAGGTTCATAGATGTTTACCCTTTCGGGCGGGAAACCCACCCGATTCAAGCGGTGGGACGAACGCCCCTGCTTCAGCCCGCTTGAGCGCATACTTGCACGGGTGTTCGAGTTGTGACGGACTACTCACAGATGTACTCAGGCACTCTGGTGCGCGATCAGAGCAACGGTTTGCACATGCACACACCGAGACGTGGACGTGTGCGGTGAAGATATAAATAAAAATATGGGTAAAAATCCCGAGCAACCCGATCCGAGAAGGATTGGGTGTAGTCACATCACCCCCGCCACCAGATCGTACAAACTCTGTAACTGCTCATCGCTGTAGAGCGTGACGGTCAACTTGATCGCGCTACCACTGCGTACCAGTTGCACGGGCGTACCAAAAACTTCTTCAAACAGACGTTGTATTTCGGCATCTTCAGGATTGATCTGTCGAGCAGTATCTATCCCCGCTATCCCCGACCGGGCAGCAGCCTGTTGAGCCGGGGCTGGCTGCATTACAGGCGTTCCACTCACCACAGGCTGATTGGTGCTACTTGGCACAGGTTGATTAATAGGCTGATTGATAGTATGCATCTGTCCTAACGCATTCCGCAATGGCACACCACGAGCCACCAGCGCACACAGACGCTCGGTATCGCGCACATCCAATCCATATCCCACAATCGCCTCTAGCACAGCTACCTGGTCGCTATGATTGCCAATAGACAACAGAGATTGAACATGCTCATTACTGATCGTTCCCTCCAGCAGCATACGACACACCGCCGGGGCAAGCGCCTCGTTATGACATAGATCCGCGATCCGTTCACTGGCACGTACACTCAGGTCGGCATGCTGGATCAGGTTTAGCAGTGCCAACTGCTGTTCAGGTTGATCGAGACGCAATAACGCCCGCCCATGGCCAGCACTAATCGTTCCGTCGATCAATGCCTGCTGTGCCCGAGAAATAAGCTTGATCAGACGACGCGCATTTACAATCGCAACCCGGCTTTTGCCGACACGCCGGGCAATCTCATCATCCTTAAGACCAAACTCCTCTTTAAGCGTCTGATAAGCACGTCCCTCTTCTAGTGGATTTAAATCGGCACGCTGCACATTCTCAACCAGAGCAAGCTCTAACAATTGCTGCGGCGTGGCATCCTTTACCAGCACAGGCACATGGCTAAGACCCGCACGACGGGCCGCTCGCCAGCGTCGCTCGCCAGCAATCAACTCGTATTGTCCTGGCACATATTCGGTGACAAGCAAAGGTTGGATCAGACCATGCTCGCGAATGGAAGCCGTCAATTCGTCGAGAGCCTGCTCGTCAAAATATATGCGGGGTTGATTGCGATTCTCACGAATGCTGTCAATTGCAACAGCGCGAATGAGGGTAGACAGCGTTCCATCACTGAGATAATCAGAACCACTCGGCATCGTATACTCCGCACATTCCAGGCCAGAGGCTACAAAAAGATTATGTATATGCGCTATTGCCCAGAACCAGACACTTGCTTGAAAAACACTGCTTTACAAACCTGGCAAAGCATGCCAGTATGTAATACTCTATTGTATCATGGTGTCTATATGATAGATATCGGCAGGGCGGTTCGCGAACCGCCCCGACCGTTCGGCCACTATTTTTACATTAGACATGGTTTCAGACTAACCAGTTGTACCGTACCCCCTGCCCCGCCTCACGGGTAGGTTTTTCGATGGATGGCATTCCAAGGCGATCCGTAGGGACAGGCTTCTGCCTGTCCGTGTGGACGTTTTCCGCATCAGCATGCCCTGCGGATGCGCAGAAGCGCGTCCCTACGGAAAAAACCTATCTGTGAAAGGCCCCATGCCCCGCCCCTGCACGGGGCGGGGCAGACAGATGGGGCGTCCTGGCGATACATGCGGAGCATGTGCCACGCCCCCTGTCCCCTCTTCCTAAGGCAGAGGGAGACAGGGGGCGTGAGGATGTATCGCCCACCAGAAAGCTCTCGTGCAGGTCAGCCAGATTGTAACGTATCTACGAACCATGTCTTAGGGTAAGAACTTTAACGGATCCACTGCCCGTCCATATACCCGCACCTCAAAGTGTAGATGCACCCCTGTGGAGTACCCACCGCCCGCCGCATCATAGGTGCTCCCCATATGTCCAATAACCTCACCTGCACTCACCGACTCGCCCGCTCCTACCACCGGCTGGTCTATCAGATGCCCATAAACCGTTTCTATGCCACCAGCATGCGCCAGCTTTACACAATAGCCATAGCCACGGCACCAACCAGCTTCAATCACTTGCCCTGAGCGAGCGGCCCGGATGGGCGTCCATGCACCACTGGCAATATCCAGACCATTATGAAAGCCCCCCCAGCGTGGACCAAAATAGGATGTAAGCGAACCCGATGCAGGCCAGACCCAGATTGGCGGTGGTGGCGGAAAATCGCTGGTCTCGATCAATGTATCGACCAGGCCGGGCGGAGTGTCTAGCAGATCTGTGTGAACCCAGCCCGATGTTCCCGCTACATTGAGCTTGATCCAATCACCATGGCGAGCCAGCAAATGCGCCCGCCGGCCAGCATCCAACTGAGCAACTGGCGCATAGACACGATCCGGCCCCTCGCGCATATTCGTGCGTGCTTCACGAATCACGCCCGCAGGGTGTGCCGCAATCTCACCCAGCCTCTCTGGGCCACCATACAGCGCCAGGAATGCTTCAGGCAGTGGCGCAGACCCGTTAGGGATAAAAATCTCCTGACCAACTGTCAGGGCATCACCAGCTTTCATACGGTTCGGCTTAAAAAGCCAGATAGCCTCAGGCGCTACCCCAAAGTGCGCTGCCACAGCTTCAACTGTATCATCCGGCTGTACCACATACGGCAAGCCCGAAGTCGCAGGAATACGCAACTCCTGACCAACCGCCAGTACGTCACCCGTCTGCAGACCATTAGCCCAGATCAGCGAGTCGACTGTCACCTGATACAGTGTAGCCACATCCGCCAGTGTCTCGCCCTCTGCTGGAAAATGGCTCATTGGAAAAGCCAGCGTATTCTCAAAGCGAGATACTTGCACCTGCGGCGCAATCATACGATCCGCGCCATCGATAATGGGGATAAGTACACTCTCTTGCGCAAAAAACACCGGAGCGGGCGTATCAGTCAGATCATGCCGTTCAACGTATGCTGATGTTGTTGGGCTATCAACCAACCATGGCATACCTGAATCAGATAACCGGAGCCACACTGCTTCACTAAAGATAATCGTCAACACCAGCACAGAGACTATCAGGTGAAGAACGAGACGTGTGGGCAGATGACGGTGTGATTGCAGCGATGGCACACTGTTCTGCACACAGGACGAAGCATGGCGCATATCCGATTGGGCGTGTCTATCAATGAAAGTTGCCTGAGAACACGCGGATAGATCAGACAACTGATGCAACATTGCCCGCGCCAGTTTACCACGCTGCCGATATTTCGGATGGTAGTATGGCAGCCAGCCCAACCAGGCGTATCGCTTCCACCAGTAACTTGTCATAGATAATAAGGGTATCGCCTACGAGCGAATCAGCCAGATATGCACTAAAAACCGTACTATCCCAACATTAAGGGGTACAGTCTATCAGGCCGCATATAAATACACCGTTTACAACAGGTGAGGGAGCATACAACGAGCCAGTGTATTTGTCAAGCAGACATGCAAAAGTACCTGTTTACGATCGCGGGGCACCACTGATCCGTGTGCAACGATCCCCAACCAGCGACGGCATGGGCAGCAGAAAGAGATATCCTCCGTGTTTCTGTGTCTCCGTGGTGAATCGCTTCCCCCAAACATGAACCATTCCCCTGCAAAGTCATCTTGACGTATCCTTTACCATCATGTTAAGATGTTGTTAGTTTAGCTCACGCTATGCATTTCATCACCAGGGCGAAGGGGAAAGTTCGACACTCGCCCCACGAAAGGCCAACCGATGATACGTGTAACAATTGATAGCATTCGCGTTAGCCTTCTTACGCAACATCGCGTCGTGGTTTTACGCGAAGCTGACAGTCGGCGTTATCTTCCTATATGGATCGGGCCATTTGAAGCCGACGCTATTGCTATGGCCATTCAAGGCCACGAACCGCAGCGTCCGCTTACACACGATCTGCTCAAAGCAACGATTGTTGATATGGGAGGAACCGTCAGCCATATTCTTGTCAACGATATCCATGACAATACGTTCTTTGCCCGTATTGTGATTGACCAGCACGGTCAGACGATCGAGATCGATGCGCGCCCTAGCGATGCTATTGCACTGGCAGTACGCACCGATGTGCCGATCTATGTCGAAACACACGTCCTGGATCAAGCCGGGGTCTTCTTCGACGAAGATGAACAGACTATCCAGGAACCTACCACCACCGAGACAGAATCGGAACCAGAACAAGAAATGAACGATGAGAATCTTTCGCTGTTCAGGGATTTTATTAACAAGCTCGATCTTGATAACCCCGAAGGCCAGTCGGACTCATAAGGCCTGTTGATCATAACGTAACCGTTCAGGCAGCACCTGCACCAGCGGGGCAACGCCCCTCCCGACCACCCCACCTGAACGGTTACATATTATTGCACGGTAATTAATAGCAGCCCTCATAGGCCAGGTATGTTTTTCCTGGAATGAGGGCTGCTTTCTTGCTATGTATTGTACGTAGATGTGGATAACTAACGATAATATGTGGATAACCTTGCATTATTGTGGATAAGTGCGCATGTAATGTGTGGACTGGCTGTGTACAGATCTATGTAACTATGTTGAAAAAACAGTCTTGCCCTCGGAGGTGTGCATAATGGGGATATGCTTCCACAGCCAGTCCACACAGCTTTTTACGCTGCTGCATACGGTATATCGCACTTTCTCCCCATCTTCCACATCACTACTACCATGACGATTCTTTATTATATATTATGAACATGATCATTAAATAGGAGCTTTTCTGGAAAAGTGGAAATTTTAGCAAGAATTGAGTATAATAAGGCAGGTGACAGGAAGCGGCAGATACTTGCTAAACCCCGCCAGGGCCGGAAGGCAGCAACGGTAGGTGAGTTCCTCTGGGTGCTTCCTGTCGCCTGAATATGTTTTTTAAGGGGATGAAGCTAACTTCATCCCCTTTTTGATTCATCAAGTTGTTGTGGGCCAAATCCGTGAGGTAGCAGTATATCAGGTGTCGTGTCGCGGCGCATACCTTTGAGATTGAGCAGTATAACGGTACTATGGGTCGCCAGTTCAAATATGACCTGGCGACAGGCACCACAGGGGCTGGCAACATCATCTGTAGGTGTGACCACCGCTATTGCAGTGATATGGCGTTCGCCAGCAGCATATGCGCTAAATAACGCCACCCGCTCTGCACACACAGTAAGCGGATACGCGGCATTCTCGATGTTGCCGCCAATAAAAATCTGCCCGGACGCTGTGCGTACCGCCGCACCCACTGCAAAGTGAGAATAGGGCACATAGGCACGCTTGCGTCCCTCCATGGCAGCCGCAATCAGGTCATTGTCATCCGCTGTTTCTGCTTTCACGTTGTTCATTATTGACTCCTATCGAGTCCGATATCTCAACAGAGGGATTGTACTCCGATTGAACCATATTTTGCCCGCCGTCGCTGTATTCTCGTCGCGATGCGACTATTTCTGCCAGTGCCTCTTCGAGTGAAATGCGTAGTTTTTCCGGGCGAACCCCATGCATCGACAAAACCGTCACTGTGGCATCTGCCAGCACAACTTCATCACCAACCCTGGGGACACGCTCCAGTTGCTCATACAGCAGTCCCCCGATACGGTCTGCATCGGTTGATTCAAGATTTAAGCCGGTCTGATAGTTCAAATCCTCGATCAGGACACGTGCATCGACAATAAGCTCTGTGTCACTGATAAACTGGATCGATGGCTCTTCAACATCGTACTCGTCTTGAATTTCACCTACAATTTCTTCGATTATATCTTCAATAGTAGCCAGGCCCGCCGTGCCACCGTACTCGTCTACAATAATAGCCATATGGATCTTCCGCTGCTGCATCTCTTTTAAGAGCAGATCAACCTTCATACTTTCCGGCACAAAATGTACAGATGCACGCACCAGATTGCGCAACGATGTGTCCTGGCGTCGGTCGCGTAATGCCGGTAACAGGTCTTTGGCATACAATAGCCCGACAATATGATCGATCGTCTGATTATAAACAGGTATACGCGAATGTCCCTCGCTAATCACCGTGTCGAGGGCCTGTTCCAGCGATGTACTCAATTCCAGGGCGACAATATCAACACGGGGTACCATAATCTCACGGGCGACTGTATCACCAAAGGTAAAGATACCCTCGATCATCTCACGTTCACCCTGTTCAAACAGTCCCTCTTCTTCGCCAACGTTTACCAGCATGCGAATCTCTTCTTCGGTGACCAGCGGCAGAATCGGCATGTTTTGTCCGCCAATCAAGCGCACAATTGGTCGGGTGAGTAAGCTGACCAGCGTGACAATTGGCCAGAGGAGTTGGGTTATCAGGCTGAGTGGTCCGGCCAACCAGAGTGCGGTTGCATCAGGGTTGCGCACAGCCCAGACTTTGGGCAGCGATTCACTGATAATCAGGATTCCAAGCAGAAGTGCAACCATCGCCCCGGCTTGAACCCAGACACCATCATCACGGGTGAGGTACAACACAAAAGTAGTTGCCAGAATCGTTACACCAGTATTGAGGAGAATGATAACAGCTTTAAAACGATATGGGTCACTCATCAAGCGACCCAGAATCTGTGCGCGGGATGATCCTTCGGTGAGCAGTGTACTGAGGCGGTGTCGGTTTATGGATGTAAAGGCTGCATCAACTGCTGATGTGAAGGCCAGTACCAGCAGGCACAGGCCAACACCGATCAAAAGCAAACTAGGGTCAGGGTCCAAGGACGTAATCTCCTGAAGTTGTATCATCCAGTAGACCACGAGTGATTATATGTAAACAAAGATAGATGGAGGATACAAACTTCCTAAACCGCAACCAGGTTGGTTGGTTTATCTATGCATAGTCTCTATAGTGAATGATGGCGATCAGGAGAAAAGTGTACTCAACGACAGGTCTTTGTGAATACGCATAATTGCTTCGGCGAATAGGGCTGCAACACTGATTACCTGAATACGTGCCTTGCTTTGCATGTCTGATAACGGAATTGTATTGGTGACAATGGTGTTGACGAGATGCGAATCGGCGATAATATCCAGCGCATTAGCCGCAAAAACACCATGTGTCGCACAGGCATACACAGCACGTGCCCCACGATCCATCAGGGCATCAGCCGCTTCTACCAGCGTTCCTCCGGTTGAAATCATATCGTCGACAATGATCGCGGTTTTTCCTTCAACCTCGCCGACCATTTCTACCACTTCCGAAATATCGGGAGCTGGCCGCTGTTTGGCGATAATTGCCAGGTGTGCGCTGATGCGTTCCCGAAAGCGATTGGCTCGCCCCACTCCCCCGGCATCTGGTGAAACAACCACCGGATTGGGCAGATTTAACTGGCTGATTGCGTCGGATAAAAGCGGTGACCCTTGCAAATGATCTACGGGAATGTCGAAAAAGCCCTCGATTGCTGGCGAATGCAGATCCATTGTCAATACCCGGTCAGCGCCAGCCGTACAGATCAGATTAGCTACCAGCTTGGCCGAGATTGGCTCGCGTCCCGAGGTCTTTTTCTCTTGCTTGGCGTATCCGTAATAGGGAATGACTGCTGTTACGCGTGCAGCTGAGGCCCGCCGCAATCCGTCGATAATCAGCAGGAGTTCCATCAGATTGTGATCGACCGGTGTACAAATAGACTGGATTACAAACACATCGCATCCGCGCACATTGTCTTCCAGCTTGATGCGCGTTTCACCATTTTTGAATGTACCCACCAGCGCTCGCCCTAGATTCATACTCAAACAGTTGGCGATTTCCTGGGCTAGAGGACGATTAGAGTTACCACTGAAGACTAGAAGACGTCCATCCATAGCTGCTACCTGATACTCCCTGATAGTATATGCCGAAGTCTATGCACAATAACACGGTTGAAACCTGTAACCAGGTTCCAGGATCCAGATCTCACACGCCGAACCTGAGGAGCGATCTGAAACGATAGGTCAGTCTCCTGCATATGGCTTTTGTAGATAGGCTCTGCGTCACGTGCTTCGCTTTGTTCCGCAGTTCTATGACCGAATGACCGAATAAAAAAACAGCGAAGCTCAAGCTCCACTGTGTTCGTTTTTGCTGGCGTACTCAACCAGAGGTTCCTTACCTGAATGTAAGCCGGCTGATTTTGTTGTGTTACCTGCACGCCGGGTACTTCCTGGCTATTGAAGATCTATGGCTGGCGGGCCAGGACTCGAACCTGGACAAACGGATTCAAAGTCCGTTGTGCTGCCGATTACACAACCCGCCAAAAACAGCCCATACTACAGCGTACACGATTATACCATATTCCCGTCTGCTGTCGCAACCAGTTGACGGTCATGTATCTTGATGATATACTAAATATTCAAATATTGCAATATTTATTTTTCTTGTTATTTTTATATAAGACTAAGGTTCGTTGTTACTGTACCGTTTGGTTGACAGTTTGGTTGGGCGATACCCCTCTCCCCCCTGCCCCCCTCTCCCTCAGGGCTATACAGTACCCACACGTGGGAGCTTGCGGAGGCCCCTGCAAAAAAGTGTTGTCAGTCTGGTGTGGCGGCTTTGCCGCCACACCAGACTGACAACATTATAATCTCGGCGGGGCGCAGCCCCGCCGGTAGCCGTGGAGGAAGGGAGAGAGGGGAAATGGGGCAGCGCCCAACTCCCACGCCCCTGCACGGGGCGGGGCTGGGGGTAGGGTGACTCACGCGACCAATCTGTCTGTGAACGGTACAGTACAACTGGCCGATCTGAGACCTTGTCTAAGCAGAGACAGCGCAATCAGATCAGGTCACGATCGTCCGGGTTGTTCCATACACGGGGTGTTTCATGCAGCAACCATTGCATCGCTTCAAAGCAGATTTCTTCAAGGCGCTGGGCCACCCGGCCCGCCTGGTTATTCTGGAGCAGTTGCGTAGTGGTGAGAAGTGTGTCAACGATCTTCAGGCAGTGTTGGAACTGGATCAGTCCAGTGTTTCACAACAACTGGCGGTCTTACGCAATAAGCAGATCGTTGATGTACGGAAAGAAGGGACAACGGTGTACTACCGTGTGCGCGATCCGGTGATTTTTCAGTTGCTCGATGTTGCTCAGGTTATTTTCAATAATCATCTGATCAGTACTCAGGAGTTGTTACAGCAACTTTCTGAGGAACTTGATATGGCGTAAATGCAGTCGTTTGTGTTCAACATAGGCCAATGAAAGGCTCGTTTCCTGTTCCAGGGGCGGGCTTTTTGTTTGTCTGCTTGTTATGTATGGAGGTCATATGCACGGGTTACGCCTGACGCTGCTTACGCTCTGGCAGCGTGAGTGTGCGGGCTATCGCTGGGGCACGTTTCAGCGCGATCTGCTGGCTGGTGTTACGGTTGGCGCGGTTGCGCTACCATTGGCTCTGGCATTCGGGGTGGCCAGTGGTGCTGATGCCGCCGCTGGCCTGGTTACGGCTATCCTGGCCGGCTTTGTGATTGCTGCTCTGGGTGGTGGTGCGTATCAGATTAGTGGCCCTACCGGGGCGATGTCTGCGGTGTTGATCGTGCTGGCACAGCGGTATGGGTTACGTGGTATCTGGGTGGCGAGTCTGTTGGCCGGGTTCTTTCTGGTTCTCCTGGGGTTGTTTCGCCTTGGTCGCTATGTTGCATTTATCCCGTCTCCGGTTATTACTGGTTTTACCAGCGGTATCGCCCTGATTATTGCGATTGGCCAGCTTGATAATGTCCTGGGTGTTACAACGCCGCAAGCTGAAAATGCCTTAGAAAAACTGCTGTACTATCTTGTGCATCCCCCTGTTCCCGATTGGCATACCTTGCTGATTGCCAGTGTAGTGATCGTTGTGATGCTGATTCTGCCGCGCCTGACAAAGGTTGTGCCTGGTTCGCTGGTGGGCCTGGTGCTGGCGTCGCTGCTTATGGTCGGGATGGGCTGGCAGGTGCCGGTAATTGGGGCTATTCCACGTACTATTTTGCTGGATCAGCACCTGACCTGGTCAGGCATTCCCTGGGGTAGTCTGGGCAATTTGTTGCCTGCAGCCGTGGCAATTGCGGCCCTGGGGGCGATTGAGAGTCTGTTGTGTGGTGCGGTTGGTACAAATATGACCGGGCAGGCATTCGATAGCAATCAGGAATTGATTGGTCAGGGTATTGGCAATATGCTGATTCCTTTTTTCGGTGGTGTTCCCGCCACGGCGGCGATTGCGCGCAGTAGTGTGGCAATCAAGAGCGGCGCTGCAACACGCATAACCAGTTTTGTGCATGCTGGCCTGCTGTTGCTGAGTGTCTTTGTGTTGTCGCCCTGGATTAGTCAGGTGCCTCTGGCTGCTCTGGGGGGTGTGTTGATGGTGACGGCCTGGCGTATGAATGAGTGGGAGTCGATCCACTTCTTTGCGCGTAGAGGTGTCCGCCATGCGCTGGTGGGTATGCTTATCACCATGCTGGCAACGATTGCACTGGATCTGACGCAGGCGATTTTGATTGGGATTGCGATTTCGGCCCTGATCTATCTGCGCCAATCGACTGAGAGTACGTCGGTTACCAGTGCGCCAGTTGATACGGAACGCATTCGTGCCAGGGGACATACGTTTGTCACTACTGGCGAAACGACACATATTTATTACCTCACCGGGCCTTTATTTTTTGGCAATGTGCATACGGTGCTGGAGGCATTTGCAAGCGCAGGTGACTATCATACCCTTGTGATCAGTATGCGTGGTGTTCCCCTGGTTGATGCAATGGGCGTGCAGGCGCTCATCCAGATTGTTGAAGCCCAACGTCGCCGTGGTGGCGAGGTGTGTCTTAGCGGCTTGCAGCCTGGTGTCGAGAAAGTGCTGAGCCAGGCGGGTGTGGTTGATCTGGTGGGAACGCATAATATGTTCTGGAGTGCGGATCAGGCAATTATGACTATCGCGCAGCGCCAGCGCGTGAAGCATGGCAATCCATCGCTCTATGTGCCGTTTCCGGCGCATCAGACGATAGCAGATATCATGACGCGTGATGTGTATGCCGTTACGGTACATACACCTGTCAGCGAGATTGTGACGTTGCTGCTGGATCATACCTTGCGCTGGCTGCCGGTAGTTGATGATCAGCAGCGTGTTGTGGGGGTGATCACCGAGGGCGATCTGTTGCGTCGCGGGGTGATTAGTCTGTCGGTTGCGATGAAACAGTTGCTGCCATTACCTGAACGTGCCGCCGCGGTGCTGGCGCTTGAAGCTCAGTCTGGCCGTGCTGCTGATCTGCTTACGCCTGCTCCGATCACGGTGGGTAGCGATGCCTCATTGGATGTGGCAGCCCGGCAGATGGTGCAACATACCTTGAAACGTCTGCCCGTGGTCGATGACCAGGGGCGGCTGGTGGGTGTGCTGGCGCGTGGCGATCTGTTAGGCACAGTCTCTGAGACGACAGCGCCGTCACTGGAGTTGCCTATGCCTTTCCAGGGATCTATGCCTCAACAGATAGGCGATGTCATGCAGCGTGATATACCTGTGGTTCAACCCGCTACTCCGCTGGTTGATGTGCTGGATGCAGTACTCAAGTCTGCTCATCGCCGCGCTGTCGTACTGGATGATCAGACGGTGGTTGGCCTGATTACCGATGGCGATGTTCTCAAGCGGGCGGCGCGTCAGGTACCGCCCAACTTGCGCCAACGCTTGATGTTATGGTTGAAGGGCGATGTGCCGCCCGCCGATCTGGTCGTGGCGCTGCAGGGCCAGGTTGCGGCTGATGTGATGACTAGTCGGGTGGTGACGGTTCAGACGACGATGCCGATTGTGCCAGCGATTCAGCACCTGATTGATGAAGATGTCGTTGGCCTGCCGGTGGTAGATGCCGAACATTGTTTCCAGGGTTGGATTGATCGAACCCTGTTGCTGCATGCGCTTATGCATCAGTCGGCGCTTTTGGAAGCGTAGGCTCACATTCACGTGTGGGAGACACCAGTCACCACGGAGACACGGAGGATATCGGGGATAAAGGCACGCAATTGATGAATATGCTATACTACTGCTGATTTATACCGAAGTAGTCTACACGAAAAGCGCAGTGCAATGGGGCAGCATGGCTCACAGGGGTGGTTTTTTTGACGGATCCCATCGTAACGCCATCCGTAGGGACAGGCTTCTGCCTGTCCGTGCAGACTTTTTTCGCATCAGTTCACCATGCGCCAGGGGCGCACACGGTCGGCATGAAAATAGGCTTGTAGGGGCGACCGGCCGGTCGCCCCTACCGTCCATTGGCTATTTTCGCATCAGGATGCCCTGCGGCTGCGCGGAAGCGCGTCCCTATGGAAAATCCTACCCGTGAGAAGCAGCATGGGCCACCCGTTTCGCTGTTCGATAGTATAGTACCAGGGGCGACGATGTCGGTACATAATACAACGCTCTCTCTGATCCTGTTGACGCGGAATGATGCAGCGCACTTGACCGATCGCGTACGCGCATGCCTGGCGGTGTTGTCGGACTATGCCCGTGACCTGGAATTGATCATTGTCGATGATGCCAGCGATGACGCGACGCCAGCACGCGCCGATTATCTGGCATCTGCCTGTGATCCGGTGATGGTTTTGCATCATGCCCGTCAACGCGGGTATGGACGCTCGCTGTTGAGCGGTCTGGAGGTTGTACGTGGCGATTATGTGATCTGTCTGGATAGTGGCAGTCCCCTGCTTGCCAGCGATATGCGTCGCTTGCTGTCTTTCTTAGATCGCTATGACCTGGTGGCACCTGCAGGTTCCCGGCGTCGAAATATCTGGGGGTGGTTGTCTGGTTTATGCATGCCCGGTCGGGATGCGCCTGTTCTGTGTGCGCCAACCTACCGTATGCTGCTGGGGCGAACTGATCTTATCCGCTCTCTCCCCGTGCGTGCGCAGAGTGCCTGGATCTATGTGGAGCTATTCGCCCTGGCGCAGCAGCGTGGCGCAGCCTGTGTCCAGGTTGATGTCCGTGCGCAGGAGTCCGGGTTGCGTGCCCACATGGAGCGCTATGCCCAACCGCCAGGGGCAACATTGCGCGATCTGCTGTCTATCAGGCAGAGTCTGCGTGACGTTGCGGCTGGCTCAGGTGGGCGGCGGCCCGTCTGGCAACAGAAGACAACTTTGGGTGCCGTAGTGGCTCTGTTTGCTGGCGGAGTCTGGTTCTTCTGGCGCCGTCGGGGGTAGGCAAGATAGAGCGCAACATATGTACGGTTTTTTTCGTCTAGTCTTCTGGATAAGGTCGTAGGGGCGACCGGCTGGTCGCTCCTACCGTCCATCGGCTATTTTTACGTTAAATGCCCATGCGGCTGCGCCGCACACGGTCGGCATGAAAATGGGTTCGTAGGGACGAAACATCTTTCGCCCCTCCTATTTTCATATTTTCACATGAAAGAAGAGGAGTCTGTCGATGAGTGAGACGAACGAAGATCAGCAGTCACAAAAGCCCGGGGAAACACCATCTCCCCAACATGGCGATCTTACTGAAGAGTTGCGTGGATTGGGGCAGCAGCTTGAAATGGCTTTTCGCGGTGTTATTGAGAGCGAACAAGCAAAGAATCTGCAACGCGATCTGCTGGCTGGCTTGCGTGAAATTGGTAATCAGATGCAGTCTGGGCTTAATTCCCTGAAAGATGATCCGCGTGTACAGAATCTGACCGAACGCGGCCAGCAGGTGGTCAATCAGGCTCAGGAAAGCCCGCCAGCACGTGAGTTTCAGGATGTGCTGGCTCGTGGTGCCGCCTTTCTCAAAGAACAGATCGCGGTTTTTAATGAAAGCCAGAGTGCTGGAGCGCCACGGGCCACCGGCGGGCAGTCGGGCACGCAGACGGTAACGATCGAGCATCATCATGATGATGTTGACGAGGCTACGGGCGAAACAACACGCCTCGATCCGGATGCTAAAGGATAAGGAACGCTTGCCATGTGTGGACGCTATACCCTGCATGTAACGGGAGAGATGCTGGCCGAACAGTTTCGCCTGCCAGAGGTTCCTGCGCTGCCGCCTAGATATAATATTGCGCCAACGCAGGATGTGGCAGTAGTTCGACGCAAGGATTCCCAATATACTCTGGATATGCTGCGCTGGGGGCTGATTCCGGCATGGGCTGATAGCGATAAAATTGGTGCGCGTATGATCAATGCGCGCACCGAGACGGTTGCCGAGAAGCCAGCGTTTCGGGCGGCTTTTGCCCGCCGGCGTTGCTTGATTCCTGCTGATGGTTTTTATGAGTGGCAACGCACTGCTACTAGCAAACAACCGTTTTATTTTCATCTGCAAACTCGGCAGCCTTTTGCGTTTGCCGGGCTGTGGGAGCAGTGGCGCACGCAGCATGGTACGCTGATCGAATCATGTACACTCCTGACCACAGAGGCAAACGAGGTGGTGCGCCCGGTTCATGCCCGTATGCCGGTTATACTTCACGAACACGACTATGCCCTCTGGCTTGATCCGGCAACCCAGACTGCCGATACGTTGCACCCGCTCTTGCATGCCTACCCCGCCGCCGAGATGGTGGCTTATCCAGTGAGTGCCTATGTCAATACACCCGCTCATGACGATGCCGGGTGTATAGTGCCACAGTAATGGGCGGGGCGCAGCTCCGCCGAGATCATAGTGTTGTCGGTTTGGTTTGGCGGCTTTGCCGCCAAACCAAACCGACAACACTTTTTTATAGAGGCCGGAGGCCACCGCACGTCCCACGTGTGGGTACTGTATAGCCGCTGGCGAGAGACCGATTATTCCGGTGGTCGTAGTCTGTCTGATGGGGGGAGCAACTGCGTGGTGGTATAACTTGTACGGATCGTGCGACCTTCGCGATCAAAGAGGCTTTTCACGTACGCCTGTGTTTCCATGCCGCGTTCCTGGGCCTGTTCTAACAGTTTGAGCGTTAGCGTGCGCCCATACTGCACACTCTCCTCGGTGATCTGCTTCAGTCGTTCTTGAGATACCAGTTCTTTCGAGGCGTACCAGCGCCAGGCAATCATCCCGGTGGTATATGTGCCAGCATAGGCGACTGCCACACGCGGTACTAAACCCCAGACTGGCACAAGCCCGACCAGGCTGCGGGCCACTTGCCGCCACAGATAGCCTCCTCCGATCACAGGGACGATTTCAGTTATATGGGCGCGAAAGTCGGCAGGTGCGCCATGCGTCAGTGCCAGTTTATACGTCATCAGCGCCTGATTTTTGGTCAGTACCAGGATATCAGCCGCCATTAAGGGCAAGGTCAAAAGGGGGATCTGCTCCGGGATGCCAGCCGCCAGTGAGTAAGCCGCATTGCTGAATGAGGTAGTCTGTACCAGTTCACGGGTCAGGCTGTGGCGCATACCTGGCAAGGCACGAGCGGCAGCAATATGGAGCTCGGCAGGCATACGGCCGAGTAATCCTACCGCCAGTTTATCGGCCGCATCAGCGGCCTGAGGGTCGCTAATGGCAATGATGCGTGTGGTTGTCGATAACGAGAGCGTCTGATCCGGTTCGGTTTCGGGAAGCCGGTCATTGTGCAATACGACAATCACTAATGGCAAAACCAGAGCATCAAGTTGTTTATAGGCTTCAATCGAAAGCTGGTCAATCGGCTGACGTCCATCAATTGCCAGTAACAGCATATCGGCCTGATGCAGATTTTGTTCATTGCTGGCCTGTGTCAGCGGGATATGCTGTAGCGGATTGTCGCCGGTTGCTTCGTAACGCGGATTGTCCTGACGGTGGAGTAACTCGGTTAGCGTTTCAAGCATCTCCGCTGGCCCAATACACGCCAGTGTCAGCGGTTGCTCGCTTTCAGTGCGAATTTCGTCAATATTAAGTTCTCGAAAGATATGCCAGGCGCTACCTAGCTCGTTCCAACTCGGCACGGTATTTTCCTTGTATGACTATCTGGTCGATCCATAAGCGACCATGGTTATTTTAATTGGCTTCTTCGACAAGGTTTACGTGTACTGTACAGTTGATTAATCCCGGTATGCTGTCTTGTAGGGGCGACCGGCCGGTCGCCCCTACGCCAACTGTCACGTTGGAATGCCCATCCTGAAACCATGTCTTCTGTTATTATAGCATGCTGCAAAAATGCGAAGGGTGAGGCGGTCGGATTGCTCGTGCCTATGGCCAGCGATAGCGCATGCCCGGCGATAGACGCAGCGCGTCGTCACCCAGCCGTCCCAGGCTAGTAACATCTTCACCAGGCAGGCGTTCCAGCCGTGCATACCTGGTCCACTGGACAATATGCGCGTTACGCAAAACTTCGCCACTGATCACTGGCCCGATTGTCTGCGGGCCATATTCTGTCCAGGTAGCGAGAAAGTCCGGGCAGATTGAGGGCGGCGGGTGGTCAGTCGAGGATTGTGGGTTTATGCGTAGCCCTGGTTGTGCTACCGTATCGTTCTGATTGGCACTGGCACAGCTATGGCTACGCAGCGTTTCGGCCAGGTAGTGTTGCTCTCCCAATCGACGTTGTCTAACTACGCCGTCGTGTGCTTCCAGACAGACCCGTTCAAAGCATTGCAGCGTACCCCAGGCGAAGGGGACAGCCGGAGTGAGGGGGTAACCGGCGCGGGCCAGGCCGCCTATGCTTTGCCATGCTGCCAGTATGTGCGCCGGTACAAAATAGCTCGTTTCGGCAAACCAGCGTCCCGCACCGGTCATAACCGTAATATCAGCAAAGGGACGTGGTGCAGCCGGGGCGTTCGTGGATGTCTTGATCGTCAGTGTCAGGGTGTAATCGCCCGGTGGCAGTTCAACCGGTAGACTCAGCGGTTGCATATGCTGAACGGGCGTTGTGTCCGGCCACTCGTCGGGGGGG
>RRYU01000125.1_pt1 | contig 23309 bp, 19 predicted proteins | sample 2162651 | NCBI WGS metagenome assembly RRYU01 (sample SAMN10267283, study PRJNA491782) | microbial mat metagenome | isolation source: biomat in the production well | place: Japan: Minami-Kanto gas field, natural gas well KTG3 | collected 2017-06 | reverse complement strand
TTTAAATGATAAAACTTTAAAAAAATTTGACAAGAATAATATTTTGAGGTATTATATTTTTCAAATATTAAAGAAGAATAATTTAATGAGGAAAGTAGGTCATTCTTTAAATTATAAAGAGAAAGATACAAATGGTGAAAGTATCTTAGAAAAAAGATGACCAAAAAGAGAACCTCAAGTAAAATAGGCTGGTTACCTTTAAAAACTTCTAATGAGTGGGGTAAATAATTTATCCAATCCCGGGTGGTACCGCGAGATTTCATCTCGTCCTTTTATGATAATGAAGATTATCATGGGGACGGGATTTTTTATTTTAAGTGGGAGATTATTATTTACTCAACCCGGGTGGCACCACGGGAAATTTTATCGATCTCGTCCCATATGATAATTGACAAAAAAATTATCAGGGACGGGATTTTTTATTTTCGGAAAAAATGAGGTGAATAAAATATGGAAAAATTAAAAGTAAGCATAATTGGAGCAACCGGTTATACGGGGAAGGAATTAGTTAAAATATTGATTAATCATCCAAAAGTTGAATTAATTTATCTGACTTCTTCTACTTATAAGGGGAAAAATATAGATGAAGTATTCCCCGAATTTATAAATAAATTAGACAAAAAACTTATAGATTTTAACTTGAATGCAGTATCTCAGGATTCAGATTTAGTTTTTACTGCTCTACCTCACACAGTCTCTATGGACGTAGTGCCCGAGCTGCTAAAGAAAGGAGTTAAAGTAATTGATTTAAGTGCGGATTATCGTATAAAGGATCCTGCGGTGTATCAGGAATGGTACAAAAAAGAGCATAACCAAATTAGTAAGGGGTTACTATCAGAAGCAATCTATGGTCTTCCAGAAATTTATTCGGATAAAATAAAAGATGCATCATTGGTAGCTAATCCTGGTTGTTATCCTACCAGTGTAATTTTGGGGATTGCTCCTTTATTAGAACATCAATTTGTAGAACCGGAGGGTATTATTATCGATTCTAAATCCGGTGCTACTGGAGCAGGAAGAGAATTATCTTTAGGTTTCCATTTTCCGGAATGTAATGAAAATTTTAAAGCTTATAAGGTTGTAAAACATAATCATATTCCGGAGATTGAGCAAGAGTTATCCTCTATCTATTTTAGTGAAGACAATAATGATAATGAATACCAGAATAGTGAGATAAAAATTTCTTTTACCCCCCATCTCCTTCCTATTAATCGAGGAATTTTGTCTACCTGTTATTTGACTTTAAAGGAATCCAAAGAAGAAAAGGAGATTTTAGAGGTTTATCAGAAATTTTATCAAAATGCTCCCTTTGTGCGAATCTTTAAACCACCTAGTTCGCCGGAAGTAAAATTTACAACCGGAACCAATTATTGTGATATCGGATTTACCATAGATGAAAGGGTGGGAAATATTAAAGTTATTTCGGTTATCGATAATTTGCTTAAAGGCGCAGCCGGTCAGGCGGTGCAGAATATGAATATTATGTCTGGTTTTTCAGAGACCTGTGGGCTGGTATGAATTAGAGGTGAAAGGAGTTAAAAATGATGAAGAATATCGTAGATGAAAAAGATTTTCAGGTTGTTGAAGAAGGAATAACTTATCCTAAGGGGATAAAAGCAGCTGGAGTAAAATGCGGGATAAGATTCAATAGAAAGGATTTGGCTTTAATTTATTCCGAAAAATTAGCTGATGCCTGGGGAACATTTACCACCAATAAATTTAAAGCCCCTCCCTTGGTAGTTACCCAGAAAAATTTGTCTCTTTCAAGGGGGAAATTACAGGCAGTATTGGTAAATAGTGGGATAGCCAATGCTTGTACCGGAATGAAGGGACTAAAAGATTCCTGGGATACAGTAAATTATGTTTCAGAGGGATTAAAGATTGAGAAGAAGTATGTAGCGGTCACTTCTACCGGAAAAATCGGTGAATTTTTACCTATGAAGAAGATAGGGGATGGCCTGAAAGAAGCTATTTCCAAGTTGAGTGCTTCGGGAGGTACTGAGGCGGCGGAAGCGATATTAACTACTGATACAAAAAAGAAAGAAATCGCAGTTAGTTTTAAATTAAACGGGCAAGAAGTAAGAATTGGAGGGATTGCTAAGGGCTCAGGAATGATTCATCCTAACATGGCAACTATGTTGGGTTTTATAACCAGTGATATTTCCATTAAAGGAGATTTACTCCAAGAAGCTCTCCAGGAAGTGGTAGAAAAAAGTTTCAATATGATTAGCGTAGACGGTGATACAAGCACTAATGATATGGTGTTGCTTATGGCTAATAGTCTAGCCGGAAATAAAATAATCGATAAAAAAGATACTGATTATTATAAATTCTTAGAGGCGTTACAATATGTAGCGGAATATTTAGCCAAGTGCATAATCAAGGATGGAGAGGGAGCGACCAGGATGATTGAAGTAGAAGTTCAAAACGCAGTATCTTTCGGGGAGGCCAGGAAAGTTGCCAAAGCGGTAATTAATTCCCCTCTGGTAAAGACAGCAGTTTTTGGGAAAGACCCTAACTGGGGAAGGATTTTGGCAGCAGTGGGATACTCCGGGGCAGAGGTTGTACCGGATAAAGTTGACCTTTATTTAAAAGAAAAGATTGTGGAGGATGGTCAGCCTTTGATGTTTTCACGACAGGAGATACATAAATACTTAGAGTCTACTAATGAAATAAAAATCATAATTGACCTTAAGATGGGGGAGATAGGTGCAACTGCCTGGGGATGTGACCTGACTTATGATTATGTAAAGATAAATACCAAATACAATTAGTTAGTGGGTGACAAATGATGAAAAAAGAAACAGATAAACGGGGAGAAATTCTTTTAGAAGCTTTACCTTATATTAAAAAATTCTGGAATAAGATTGTAGTAATAAAATATGGTGGTAGTGCCATGAAGAATAAAGACTTAGAAAAACAGATAATAAAAGATATTATTTTATTAAAATATGTGGGAATGAAACCGGTGATTATTCATGGTGGAGGGCCAGAGATATCTGTTGAAATGGAAAAAAGAAACAAAACTCCCCAATTTCTTAACGGATTAAGAGTAACCGATGAAGAGACGATGGAAATAACTGAAATGGTTTTAACCGGTAAGATTAATACTCGTTTAGTGGCAGAAATTAATCTGTATATTTCTGAAGGTCCGGGAAATGGAGTAAAAGGTATCGGCCTGAGCGGAGAAGATGCCCAGCTTTTAACGGTTAAGAAACATCGAGTACCAGAATTAGGCTTGGTAGGAGAAGTAGAAAAAATCGATACCGAAATATTAACAATTTTACTGGAAAAAAATTATATCCCGGTGATAGCTACAGTGGGAGTGGATAAAGAAGGGGTTAGATACAACATCAATGCCGATATAGTAGCAGGCCAGATAGCCATTTCTCTACAAGCAGAGAAGCTGATATATTTGAGCGATGTGGATGGAATATTTAAAGATTTTAAAGATTCAAATTCCTTAATCAGCAGTTTACCTGTTGAACAAGCCAAGGAATTAATTAAATCCGGGAAAATTCAAAAAGGAATGATTCCTAAAGTTGATTCTGCTATTCAAGCCTTAGAGGGTGGAGCAAATAAAGTACATTTCTTAAATGGAAAACATACCCATTCTGTTTTGTTAGAGTTGTTTACCGATAGCGGAATAGGAACAGAGATTATCCCTTAATCAGTGTAATCACTTAATATAAATATTAAGTAAGGAGGACTTAAGGTTATGAAAACTAAAGAATTAATTGAGAACGAAAAAAAATATTTAATGCAGACTTACAATAGACCAAATATGGTTTTAGATAAAGGAAAAGGATTGAAAGTTTGGGATTTGGAAGGTAAGTTATACTACGATTTTGTCGGTGGTATAGCAGTAAATGCCCTGGGATACAGTCACCCTAAATTAATTCAGGCTATTAAGGACCAGGCTGAAAAGTTAATTCATTGTTCCAATCTTTATTATAGCAAATCACAGATAATATTAGCTCAGATATTGGTGGAGCTTTCTTGCGGGGATAAATTATTTTTTGGTAACAGTGGAGCAGAGGTGAATGAAGGGGCAATCAAATTAGCAGTTAAATATTTTAAAGACCAAAATAAAGATAAATATAAAATAATTTATATGAAAAATTCTTTTCATGGGAGAACCATCGCTACTCTGGCTGCTACCGGTCAATACAAATACCAGAAAGACTATCTTCCTCTTTTGCCTAAATTTAAGGAGGCGATATTTAATGACCTTGAATCAGTAAAGGCGGCAGTTGATGAAAAAGTAGCAGCAATAATGTGTGAGCCTATTCAGGGAGAAGGGGGTATAAAAATTGCCACCAAGGAATTTATAAAGGGGTTAAGAGAATTATGTGATAAGGAGGGGATATTGCTCATTTTTGATGAGATCCAATGTGGTTTGGGTCGAACCGGAAAGATATTTGCATACCAACATTATGGTGTAGAACCGGATATTTTAACAATTGCTAAATCTTTGGGGGGAGGAATACCTATCGGGGCATTTATTGCCAAAGATAAAATAGCTTCTTCTTTCAAGCCCGGTGATCACGGAACTACTTTTGGTGGTAATCCTGTAGCCTCTGCAGCGGCGATAGCTTATATGAAAGTTTTACAGGAGGAGAATTTAGTTGGAAAGTGTCAAAAAAAAGGAGAATACTTTAAAGATAAATTAAAAGGTCTCAAAGAAAAGTATCCAGAGAAGATAGAAGAAGTAAGAGGTTTAGGTCTGATGGTAGGGATGGAGTTAAAAGAAGAAGGACAGGAAATAGTCAAGAAATGCCTGAAAGAAGGAGTATTGATAAATTGTGCTGCTAAAAAAGTTTTACGCTTCCTGCCGCCGTTAATTGTAAAGAAAGAAGAAATAGATTATCTAATAGAAGTTTTAGATAAAATATTTAGCAAAATATGATAATGTAAAGTTTTGTGCCTGGCACAAAACTTTACATTAAAGACTGTCATTCCTGCTAAAGCGGGAGTATATAATTATATTATAGGATATAAGTTTCTGTTTTTAAAAAAGATAACAAAAAATAAAAGGAGTATAGGGAGATGAAAAAAATAAAAAAAGTAGTTTTAGCGTATTCAGGAGGATTGGATACTTCTGTAGCCATTAGATGGTTAAAAGAAAGTTATTGTGATGAAGTAATTGCGGTGGCGGTTGACGTTGGCCAACAAATTGATTTAAAATATGTAAAAGAAAAAGCTCTTAAAGTTGGAGCGAGTAAATCTTACGTTGTTGACGCCAAAGAAGAATTTGCACAGGGATATATTCTATCCGGGTTACAGGCAGGCGCGGTTTATGAATCGAACTATCCTTTGGCTACGGCTTATTCTCGGCCATTAATCTCCAAAATCATGGTTGAGATTGCCGAAAAGGAACAGGCGGAAGCTATTGCACATGGTTGTACCGGCAAAGGTAATGATCAAGTAAGATTTGAAGTATCTATTGCCGCTCTAAATCCTAAATTACAGGTAATTGCTCCGGCTAGAGAATGGGGATTTACCCGGGAAGAAGAAATTGAATATGCCAAAAAATATAATATTCCTGTCCCTGTAGATATAGATAATCCTTACAGCGTGGATCAGAATTTATGGGGAAGGTCTATTGAATGTGGAGTATTGGAAGATCCCTGGGTTGAGCCACCGAAAGAAGGGGTTTATGAATGGACAGTAAGTCCGGAAAATGCTCCCGATAAACCAACTTATCTGGAGATATATTTTGAAAAGGGAGTACCGCAGAGCATAAATGGAGAAAAGATGTCTCTGGTAAATGTAATTCTGAGTTTAAATAAAATTGCGGGAGAAAACGGTGTGGGGCGAGTGGATATGGTAGAGAACAGATTGGTCGGAATTAAATCTCGAGAAATTTATGAATGTCCGGGGGCAATTGTCTTATTAAAAGCATATCAATCATTAGAAGGATTAGTTTATCCCCGAGAATTATCTCATTTTAAACAGGTTGTTTCTCAAAAATATTCAGAATTAACTTACTATGGCTTATGGTTTTCTGCTTTAAAAGAGGCCTTGGATGGTTTTGTAAAAGTAATGAAAGCTAAGGTAACTGGGACCATAAAAGTAAAATTATTTAAAGGCAATTGTGTGGTGGTAGGAAGAAAATCTAAGAATTCTCTTTACGATTTTAACTTGGCTACTTATGACCAGGGAGATACCTTTAATCAAGATTTTGCCAAAGGATTTATAGAGCTATGGGGATTACCTACTAAAGTGTATTCTTCGGTGAATAAGAAAAATAAATAGCGTAGAGCGTGTAGCGTTTAGCGTATAGAAATACAGTGATTAGTAACATGTAATTAGTAATAAGTTTCAGGTTGTAAGCTTTATACTGCAGGTTTCTTTGTTTTTTGTCATTGCGAGGAGCTTTAACAACGAAGCAATCTCAATATTTCCTCCCCCTTGAAGGGGGAGGATTAAAGTGGAGGTGAATAAGATGGAAAAACTATGGGGCGGTAGATTTAAAAAAGATATAAACAAAGAGATGGAAGTATTTACCTCATCCCTCTCTTTTGATAAAAAAATGGTTAAATATGATCTCTTGGGGAGTATCGCCCATGCCCGGATGTTAGGCAAATGTAAAATTATCACCAAAGAAGAGGAAGACAAAATTACTCAGGGGTTGCTGGAAATCCAAAAAGAAGTGCAAGAGAAAAAATTGCAAATTATAAATGGAGAAGCAGAAGATGTTCATTCCTGGGTGGAGAATAAGTTAAAAGGAAAGATTGGAGTTGTCGCGGGGAAATTGCATACTGCACGTAGCAGAAATGACCAGGTAGCACTTGATGAAAGATTATATTTAAAGGAAGAAGTTTTAAAAATCCAGGATTTACTCAAAGATTTACAGAAATCGCTTTTGTCTTCTGCCCAGAAACACTTAGGAATAATTATACCGGGATATACTCATCTTCAGCATGCCCAGCCTCTCCTTTTTTCCCATCACTTAATGGCGTATTTTTGTATGTTTGAAAGGGATAAGGAAAGAATGCAAGATTTATATCGAAGGATCGATGTTTTACCTCTAGGATCCGCAGCTTTAGCAGGTACTTCTTTTGCTATTGATAGAGAATTTGTGGCTTTCCAACTTGGTTTTGGTGGAATTTCAGAGAATAGCCTTGATGCAGTGAGCGATAGAGATTTTATTTTAGAATTTTCATCTGCTTCGGCAATCTTGATGATGCATTTAAGCCGATTAGGAGAAGAATTAGTTTTATGGTCTTCGCAAGAATTTAATTTTATAGAATTAGATGATTCTTTCTGTACCGGAAGCAGTATTATGCCTCAGAAAAAAAATCCAGATGCTGCAGAATTAATTAGGGCAAAAACTGGCCGGGTCTATGGAAATTTAATAAATCTTTTTACCATGATGAAGGCCTTGCCTCTGGCTTACAATCATGACATGCAGGAAGACAAAGAACCTTTATTTGATACCGTATCTACTATAGGAACTTCATTATTTTTAACGAGTAAGATGATAGAGACTATGCAAGTCAATAAAGAAAAGATGAAAACAAGTATCAAGGGTGATTTTTCTACTGCTACTGAATTGGCAGATTATTTGGTAAAAAAGGGCTTATCTTTTAGAGAAGCCCATAGATTAGTAGGTAACATGGTTATTTATTGTTTGGAAAATAAAAAAATCTTGGAAGACTTAACTCTTTCAGAATTAAAATCATTTCATAAAAAATTCAATGAAAAGGTTTTAGAAATATTAAAACCCCGATCTGCCGTCGAGGCTAAAGATTCTTATGGGGGGACTTCTTTAAAAAGAGTCAAAGAATCTATTCAGAGAGCTAAAAAAATGTTAGAAGGAAAGCAATAATTAATAATAAAATTAATATTGTTTTGCCTCATACCATAGTTATTCCCTCGAAAGAGGGAATCCAGCATATTTCCTCATTTTTTTCTTATCAAGAAGAGTAAGCAAAATAAGGCTTACAGAAACTTTCAGAAAAAATATGAAAAAATGTAAAATATTTTTAAAAAAAAAGAAGGATTTTTGAAATAGATGTAGTATAGTAGTATAAAGTATAAAGTATAAAGTATACAATTACTCAAATTAAGCTTATATTCTCAAGATACAGGTATTTTAAATTATCTTGGATTGGGAGATATAAACAATGGAAAATATTTCAAAAATAGAAGGATACGAATTATTAAGCCAAAAAGTTTACCGGGCAATAAAAAAGGACATTGTTAACGGGGCAATAAAACCAGGTACTAAACTATTCGAAGGTAAAATTGCCAAGCAAATGGGAATAAGCAGGACTCCAGTCAGGGAAGCTTTAAGAGAATTGGCTGCTAAAGGATTTGTGAAGATGAATCCCAACCAGGGAATGGTAGTGAATGATGCTTCTCTAGAAGATGTTCGGAATATTCTGCAAATCCGCGGTGTTTTAGAAGGATTGGCTGCACGTTTAGCAGCTACATTGATTGACAATGAAGAAATTAAAAAATTAGATATTTACATTAAACAAATGGAAAAATCTACCCTCAAGAATGATCCACTGACTTTTAGTGATGTAGACACTAAATTTCATGAATTAATTGTAAATAACTGTGGGAACAAACAGTTGATACAAATTCGTAAAAATATAAGTGAGCAAGTAAATAGATATCGGCTCAAATCTCTAAATGTCCCGGGAAGGCTAAAATATTCATTGAAAGAACATCAAGAAATTGCAGAAGCTTTGAAAATTAAAGATTCAAAAAGAGCAGATATGTTGAGCAGAAAACATATTGAAAGTGCTTTAGGTAATTTTTTAAACCATATAATAGGCAAAGAGGAAGGCAACAATAAAGATGCGTGAAATCAAAGCTAATCAAATCAAAAAAAAGATAAAAGAGTTATTTCTTACGGCTAATTTTTATCTAACCCCTGATCTTATGCAACGGCTGAAAAAGGCTTTGAAGGAAGAGACTTCTCCTATAGGGAAACATGTCTTAAAGATGATTATAGAAAATAACAAGATTGCCTCAAGAGAAGAGGTGCCTATCTGTCAGGATACCGGAATAGCAGTAGTATTTGTGGAAGTAGGCCAGAAAGTTCATTTAGTAGATGGTGACTTTACTGAGGCCATAAACCAGGGAGTCAAAGAGGCTTATCTTGAAGGATATCTCAGAAAATCAGTAGTGGATGACCCGGTCTTTGAAAGACAGAATACTAAAACAAATACACCAGCGATTATCTATACCGAGATAGTCCCCGGAGATAAGATTAAATTTGCGGTAATGCCTAAAGGATTTGGCAGTGAGAATATGAGTGCTATAGCCATGTTAAAACCAGCAGATAGAGAGAAAGGAATTATAGATTTTGTGGTAGAAACCGTAAAGAAGGCTGGTCCAAACCCTTGCCCTCCTACCGTTATCGGTGTAGGTATTGGAGGTACTATTGATAAAGCTATGGTGATAGCTAAAAAGGCAATTGTTCGTAAAATTAATCAACCCAATAAAAATCGAAAGTATGCTGCCTTGGAAAAAGAAATTTTAACTAAAATAAATAATTTAGGTATCGGCCCGGCAGGCTTGGGAGGGAATACTACCTCTTTGGCGGTACACATAGATTACCTGCCTACTCATATAGCGGGACTCCCGGTAGCAGTAAATGTCTGCTGTCATGCTGCCCGGCATGCAGAAGGAATAATATAAAGAATAATATTTTAAACCAGGAAGAAAATCCATGAAAGAACCGATGAAAATAACTACCCCTCTCGATGAAAAAATGGTTATCCGATTAAATGCAGGAGATTTAGTGCTGATAACCGGCTATATCTATGCTGCAAGAGATGCTGCCCATAAAAGATTAATCGAACTTATAGAAAAAGGACAAGAACTTCCCATAGAGATTAAAGGGCAAATTATTTTCTACGCTGGCCCTACACCGGTTAAACCTGGATATTTCTGTGTGTCAGTAGGACCTACCACCTCTTATCGCATGGATTCCTATACACCTTCTTTGATAGAAAGAGGGTTAAAAGGCATGATTGGTAAAGGTCTTCGGTCTGAAGAAGTAATCAATAGCATTAAAAAGAATAAGGCAGTATATTTTGCTGCAGTAGGAGGGGCAGCAGCTTTAATCGCCAGAAGTGTAAAAAAATCTGAAGTGATAGCTTATGAAGATTTAGGGGCAGAAGCAATCTTTAGATTTTATGTGGAGGATTTTCCTGTAATAGTGGTGGTTGATTCAGCAGGAAATAATCTATATGAACTAGAACCACCAAAATATAGAAAATAATTAAATTAAATTATCCAAAAAAAGGAGTTTATAAAATGAACATTTACGAAGAGGCTTTAAAATTACACCAAGAGAACAAAGGTAAGATTGAAGTAGTAAGTAAATCTGAAGTAAAAGATATGCACGATTTAGCCGTGGTCTATACTCCCGGTGTGGCCGAACCCTGCAGAAAGATTCACGATGAAACTTCAGAAGTCTACAAATATACCTCCAAGGGGAACATGGTAGCAGTCGTATCCGACGGAACCGCCGTCTTGGGTCTGGGAGATATCGGTCCGGAAGCAGCACTACCGGTAATGGAAGGTAAGGCCGTCCTCTTCAAGCACTTTGCCGGAGTAGATGCCTTTCCTATCTGTCTTGCTACCAAAGATACGGAAAAAATCATAGAAGCCGTAACTTTAATGGCCCCCTCCTTTGGGGGAATCAATTTGGAAGATATCAGTGCCCCCCGCTGTTTTGAGATAGAAGACAGACTAAAAAAAATCTTAGATATCCCCGTATTCCATGATGATCAGCACGGTACTGCCATCGTAGTATTATCCGGCCTGATCAATGCCCTTAAGCTAGTAGGCAAAGATATAGACAAAGTTAAGGTAGTAGTAAACGGAGCCGGAGCCTCAGCCATAGCGGTATTAAAATTCATTATGTCTGCCGGGGTAAAAGATGCCATCCTCTGTGATTCCAAAGGCACTATCTATGAAGGCAGGAAAGAGAATATGAATTCAGCCAAAGAAGAGATGGCCAGAGTTACCAACCAAGATAAGATCAAAGGGACCCTGGCAGATGCCATAGTGGGAGCTGATGTATTTTTAGGCCTATCAATAGCCGGTGTCCTGAAACCGGAGATGGTAAAGACCATGGCCTCTGATTCTATTATCTTTGCCATGGCCAACCCCACACCTGAGATTATGCCTGATTTAGCAAAAGAAGCAGGAGCTCGAATTGTAGCCACCGGTCGTTCTGATTTCCCTAACCAGGTGAATAACTGTCTTGGGTTTCCCGCCATCTTCAAAGGAGCACTGAAAGTGCGAGCCAGCCAGATAAATGAAGAGATGAAATTAGCAGCTGCCTATGCCCTTGCTTCTCTAATTTCGGATGATGAATTGAATGATGATAATGTGATCGCTGATGTCTTTGACCCCCGGGTAGTGGAGCAGGAATCAGAGGCAGTAGCCAAGGCAGCTATAGAGAGCGGTGTGGCAAGAATCTAGCAAAATTAATTAAATATTAAAATAATTTATAGAAATCTTTCAATAATTCTAAAATATGAAAATATAGAACTATTTTTTAATAAAGGCAAAAAAATGAAGTTAAAATACGGTAAAGAGGAAATTCGATTACCAATTGAAGATAAAAATATAATAAAAATACTGAATGTAAAAAAACAAAAAGTTATGTTAAATCCGGGAAACAGTTTAAAAGAACTTTTAAGAAACCCGATTAATAGTTCTTCTTTGAGAGATTTAATTATTCAGAAAAAAGCTAAGAAGATTTTAATCATTGTAAACGATATCACCAGGCCTACGCCTTATGAAGTAATTTTACCTCCCTTATTAGATGAATTACATCAAATAGGAATAAAAAAAGAAAATATAATTTTTATAATTGCAGCTGGTATACACCGCAGTAACTCCCCGGAAGAAATAAAAAAAATATTTGGAGAGAATATTGTCTCTGCCTATAAATTTATAGATCATGACTGTGATGACCCACTCTTAAAAGATTTGGGTAATTTGGAAAGCGGTAATAAGCTCTGGGTTAACCCAATTATCTCGGAGACAGATTTTATAATTACTACTGGAGTAATAGTTCCTCATTATTTTGCCGGTTTTTCCGGAGGAAGAAAATCTATTCTTCCCGGTATTTGCGGTAGAAAGACCATTGAAGTTAACCATGCCCGGATGGTTCACCCCGATGCTCGAGTTGGTAATCTTAGAAATAATCCTATTCACCAAGAGATGCAGAAAGCAGCAGAAAAAGTTGGAGTTGATTTTAATATCAATATAGTGACTGATGAAAAACACCAGATAGTAGAAATCGTAGCCGGAGAATTGTTAAGTTCATGGCGGCAGGGAGTAGAAATATGTAGAAAGATATATATCTGTCCAATTGAGAAGAAAGCAGATGTGGTAATCGCTAGTGCAGGCGGCTATCCCAAAGATATTAATGTTTACCAAGCGCAAAAAACACTGGAGAATGCCGGCCAGGCAATAAAACCCGGAGGCACAATTATATTGCTGGCAGAATGTTCAGAAAGTTATGGAGAACCTACTTTTGAAAATTGGATAGAAGAGGCAAATACTCCTGATGATATAATCAAACGCTTGAAAAATAAATTTGTTTTAGGTGGTCACAAAGCCTATGCTATAGCTAAATTAACAAAAGAAGTGGAAGTGATTTTAATTTCTTCTTTACCTCACAACAAAGCTCGAAAATTATTTTTTATCCCTAAGGAAAATATTTCTCAAGCCATCGAATATGTTCAAGATAAATATGGGGATGATTTTAAAGCCTATATTCTTCCTTCAGGAAATACAGTTTTACCTCAATTAATGTAGTTTTCTAATTAAATTATTAAGGAGCCTTCTTAAATAATGTACCTTTTATATTAAATATATTAGCTTGTACTGCGAATCGAGACGGAGCTAAACCTGTTGAATTTACTATAACTAAAGTAGATTTGATTGAGATAAATAACTTTTATCTGCAAGCTATATTATTTTTGAAAAAAATGGTAGGGGAAAAAGTTTGAGACCTTCAAAAACAATCTTTTTTATAGCACATTATACTCCTGTACCTTCCATTAAAGAAATCTAGAAAATATTCTCACTTTACTTATGAAATCTAAAATTAGTTAGAGGATAAATAATTTTTATCCTTGGAAAATACCTGCTTTTTCCATTCTTTTCATTGCTTCTTCCAATCTTTTTTCATCAACAGTTAAAGCGATTCTCACATATCCTTCTCCATATTCTCCATAACCAATTCCAGGGGTTACAATTATTCCTGTTTTTTCCAATAAAAGATTGGCAAAGTCCACAGATTTCATATTACTCAAAGTAGGAATCCATATGTAAAAAGTAGCTTTAGTTGGTTTTAAATTCCATCCTAATTTGTTTAATCCATTTATTACTATATTTCGTCTTCCGGTATAAATTTTATTCATACTCTCTATATTATCCTGAGGTCCGGTTAAGGCTTCTATTCCAGCCCGTTGTATTGCCTTGAATGCACCTGAATCGATATTAGTCTTGATAATGGATAGAGCCGAAATTGCCTCTTTGCTACCAACAGCGAAACCCAGTCTCCATCCAGTCATGTTGTAGGTTTTGGATAAAGAATGAAATTCTATTCCTATATCTTTAGCTCCATCTACTTCTAAAAAACTGTTTGCCTTATAACCGTCATAGGTCATCTCTGAATAGGCAAAGTCGTGACAGACTAATATGTCATATTTTTTTGCAAATTTTACTACTTTTTCAAAGAAATTTTTATCCGCCACGGCACCCGTGGGATTATTTGGATAATTGATAAACATAATTTTTGTTTTTTGAGCGATTTCTTCATCAATTTCTTCCAGGTTAGGTAGAAAACCGTTTTCTTCTAATAAAGGCATAATATAAGGGAGACCATTAGCAAATAAAGTACCTGTTTTGTAGACCGGATAGCCGGGGTCAGGAATAAGACTGAAATCCCCCGGATCAATAAAGGCTAGAAATATATGAGCTATTCCTTCTTTGGAGCCGATAAGAGCCATGACTTCTTCATCAGGATTTAAATCAATCCCGAATCTATTTTTATACCATAAAGCAACAGCCTGTCTAAATTCAGCAGTTCCCTCATAGGGTGGGTAATCATGGGTTTTTGGGTCTAAAACACTTTCATTTAATTTTTTTATTATATTGTCCGGAGTAGGTTTATCAGGGTCGCCGATACCTAAGTTAATAATATCCACACCTTTTTTTATTGCTTCTGCTTTCTTTTTGTCAATTTCTGCAAATAGATAAGGGGGGATAGTTTCAATCCTTTGCGCTGTCTTCATTAATAAAATTCCTTTCTATTAAAATTATTTTAATAATTGTACTATAATATTATTTTATTTCTTAAATCCTGTTTTCTTTACCACTATTTTCCAATAGATAAATTGCTGGATTGACAGAATGATAGACAGCTGGGACGCCTGTCCTACTAATCAATCAATAATTAAACTGGTTAATTATAAGTACATTTTACATTATAACTAGTAAATCGCAAATCAAGTAACCATGTAACCAACTAACCGTCTAACTAAATTTAATTGGACAATTAAATTACCATTTCTCCCTTAAAAACAAATTCTGCCGGTCCGGTCATGTAGATGTTTCCATCATCAGACCAAAGGATATCTAGATCTCCTCCTGGTAAGTGAATTGTAGCTTCCCGGTCAGTCTTATCATTTAACACCGCAGCCACCAAAGCTGCACATGCTCCGGTCCCGCAAGCTAAAGTTTCTCCGACCCCTCTTTCCCATACTCTAAAGTTCATCTCTTTCCTGTTTAAAATATGAATAAATTCTACATTAGTTTTTTCAGGAAAAAGGAGGTGATTTTCAATTTTTGGACCAATTTTATCTACCTGTATATCGCATACATCATTGACAAAAATAATACAATGAGGATTTCCCATAGAAACACAGGTGATTTTGAAAGTCGGTTCGGAATCTATCTTTAATGTTCTATTCACAACCGTAGGGGTATCTTTGCCGTTCATAGGTATTTCTCTTCTTCTTAATTTGGGAATGCCCATATTTACTTTGACGCCCAAAATTCTATTATTTGAAATTTTTAATTCCGGAACTATTATACCTGCTAGGGTCTCTACAGTAAATTTATTTTTTTTCACTAATTTATTTTCATAAACATATTTTGCAAAACATCTTATACCATTTCCGCACATCTGGGCTTCACTTCCGTCATAATTAAAAATTCTCATTCGTAGATCTGCATTAGCAGAAGGCAGTATAAGTATTAATCCATCTAAACCAATTCCAAAGTTACGATCACAAAGTTTTTTGGCCAGATAAGAAAGAAACGAAGAATCGCCCAATGGTTTATTTAAACAATTAATTAAAATAAAATCATTTCCCAGTCCCTGCATTTTAACAAAATCTATTTTCATATCTTCAACACATCCTTCATTTCATAAAATCCTGCCGGTTTACCTTCCATAAATTTTATTGATTGAATAGTCCCGTGAGCGAAAGTATCCCGGCTATGTGCTTTATGAGTTAATTCTATCCTTTCTCCCAATGAAGTAAACATCACTGTATGTTCTCCTGCGATGTCTCCTCCTCGAATAGCATGAATACCGATTTCTTCTTTTTTTCTTTCTCCGGTTAAACCCTTCCTTCCGTATATTCCTACTTCATTAAGGTTAAGATTTTTTGCTTTGGTAATTTCCTGAGCCAGTTTTTTAGCTGTTCCGCTGGGAGCATCTTTCTTAAAGCGATGATGAGATTCGATTATTTCAATATCATAGCTTTCCCCCAGAGAAACCGCAGTTTGTGCAGCGAGTTTAAAGAGAAGGTTGACCCCTAAAGACATATTGGGAGAGAAGAGAAAAGGTATATTTTGAGATAAATTTTTCATCTTTTCTATCTCTTCACCGGAAAATCCTGTGGTACCTACAATCATTGTTTTTTTGAATTTAGCGGTAGTTTCCAAGTGTTGAAGAGAGACTTTAGGATTGGTAAATTCTACGATTTGGTCTGCATCTTGAATTATTGCCCCTAAATCGTCTACGACTATTATCCCAGTTTCGCCTTTTCCTTCTATTATCCCCCAATCTTTTCCGATATCAGGATGAGTAGAGGATTCGACTATTCCTGATAATGCAAGTTCATCATTCTCATAAATTAAATGTGCCACCTTTGAAGCCATTCTTCCTAAACCGCCGCACACCACCACTTTAATCATTTTCTAGTCCTCCAATAGATTAAATTTTGCTAAATCTGCTTTCAGTTTATCCAAATTATTTCCAATCATCGGAGTCAAAGGTAACCGTAAATCACCGGAAGGTAATCCCATTAACCGGGCACTGGTTTTCACTGGTATCGGGTTGGTTTCATAAAACATCGCACTGCTTAAAGGATATACTTTGGATAAGAAAATATCTTGGGCTTTCTGGTAATTTCCATTTTCAAATTCACTTATCATATTAGCAACCTCACCGGGGATGATATTAGCTACTACTGATATGACTCCTTTACCGCCGATAGATAAAACCGGAAGTAATAATTTGTCATCTCCGGAAAGAAGAACAATATTATCTCCACATAATTCGACAATATGAGTCATCTGTTCCAGATTACCGCTTGCTTCTTTTACTGCTACAATATTTTTTAACCGAGCTAATTTTGCTAAAGTTTCAGGCAATAAATTGACTCCTGTCCTCGAAGGAACATTATATACGATGATGGGTATATCAATTTCTTCTGCCAATTTTTTATAATGCGCATATAATCCATTTTGACTAGGTTTATTGTAATAAGGGACCACTACGAGTGCTCCGTCAGCACCTGCCTTTTTTGCGTGAGAAGTTAAATCTAAAGCTTCTCGGGTACTATTTGATCCACTACCGGCAATAACCGGAACTCTCCCTGCTACTGCTTCTATGGTTACATCAACTACTTTTTTATGTTCCTCATGTGAGAGGGCAGGTGATTCTCCGGTGGTCCCACAGGGGACAATCCCGTTTGTTCCATTTTTAATATGGAACTCTACCAATTCTTTTATTCCTTTTTCGTCAACTTCACCCCTTTCTGTAAATGGTGTAATCATGGCTACTAAAGATCCTTTGAACATTTTTCTTTCCTCCTTTTTTATTTAGTCGTTAGTGAATGGTGAATAGTCGTTAGTATTTAGTTAGATAGTTAACTGGTTTATTGGTTAATTAGTTTAAGATTAATTCTTCAATAAATTCATTCCCAAATTAGTTAACCAGGTAACCAACTAGCGAGCTAACTCTTTTCTTATTACACATTACTCATCACTCATTACTGTTTTTCTATACACTATACGCTAAACGCTCAACACTTTCTTTGCTTATCGCATATTGCTAATTACTCTTTGCTATTTTCTTCATGAGATACTAGATATTAGATACGAATTTGACTTGTGCTAAATTTAATTAGTTACCTTGATTCCTGCTTCTTCCAATGATTTGTTTATTATCTTATAAGCAAATTCTCTATCTTTCCATTCTAAAAAGATTAGAATATCAGTTTTGATAGTAGTCATTTCAATTATGTTTATATTATTTTGAGCCAGAGGACGGGTAATTCTCTCGATGATACCAGGTGTTTCAATAAAATCTCTGCTTCTGGCAATGATTAGAGCAATATCATTTTTTAAAGTAACTGATTTCAATTTTTCATCTTCGATTACAATAGGATGAATTAGATCATAAGATTGCTGGGCAAAATTCTTCGTAACATAAATTCCAATATGTTTTGTACCGATAGATACACCGTATAGACTAATAAGATTATCAGAAATAGGAGTAATTATTTTTTTTAATAGTCCATGTGTATCAAATATTTTTGTTCCCAGTATAGTTAACATAGTGAGTTTTTCCTTAAAAAGAGTTAATTTACTCTTAAAAGCGCCTATTATCTCTGTCCCTTCTGATGCCAAGTTCCCATTTTGAAAATGAATAATTTTTGCTTTCATCTTATCCGTTTTATATTTTAAAGCATGTGGGTGTAATACTTTTGCTCCACCCTCAGCAAGGACTCCCATTTCTTCCACACTTATTTTCTTTAAAGGTATGGGTGCTTTTATTATGCGGGGATCAGCACTTAATACTCCCATTGCGTCAGTAACAATTATCACTTCATCAACTTCTAAAAGATTTCCCAAGGCAAAAGCAGTGATATCGCTACCGCCCCGGCCAAGAGTGGTTATACTTCCATCTGCACAGCTTCTACCTAAAAAACCACACACTATTGGGATAACTCCATTTTTAAGCAAAGGATTAATAATCTTTTGGCACTTCTTTTTGCTCTCTGCAGACAATATTTTAGCCTGATTAAAATTTTCATCAGTTATTATAGGAAAATCTTTATCTGACGGGTCAAGATATTTCGAAGAAAACCCCATAGATTTAATAGTTGCTGCAAGAACTCTAGCGCTTATCCGCTCTCCCATAGAAACAAAATCTGCATAATCTCTATCCTCAATACGATCTTTAACAGAATCTTTAAGTAAAGAAGTTAAAGTATCTGTAGTATTCCCCATTGCTGAAACAACTGCAACTATTTCATATCCTTTTTTTGCTTGTTGAATTATTGATTGAGCGGCTTTTTTAATTCTATCAGGATCCTGAACGCTAGTTCCGCCAAATTTTACTATTATTTTCATAGATATCACCCTTATATTATTTTTTATTCGAACCATTCCGGTTTAGTATCATTCCTAATAATGTCAGCATAAGTTTCTCTTTTTACAATTAGATCATCTTTTCCTTGATTTACAAGGACAGCCGCTGGCCGCGAAAGTCTATTATAATTGCTGGACATAGAATAATGGTATGCCCCTGTGGAAAATACTGCTAAAAGATCTCCAGGGGAAGCTGAGGGAAGTTTTAAATCTTTAATTAGGATATCTCCTGATTCACAACATTTCCCGGCAATAGTAACCACTTCCCTGGGTAGATTATTATTTATTTTATTTACCAAAACACCTTCATACTTTGCTTCATAAAGGATGGGGCGGGGATTATCAGTCATACCGCCATCCACTATAATATATTTTCTAATTCCAGGAATCTCTTTTATATTGCCGATAGTATAGAGAGTAACACCTGCTTCAGCCATAATAGATCTACCCGGTTCTATTAAAATTTTCGGCATGATTAAATTGTTATTTGTTATCTCTTCTGTAAGATTATCGACTATTAAATTTACAAAGTATTCTATAGAGGGGGGATTATCAGATTCCAAATACCTTACCCCTAATCCTCCGCCCAAATCTAAATTTGGTGTATCTATTCCCTCAAGGTCTTTTATCTTTCTCATCAGTTTTACTATCTCTTTAATAGCTAGAACATAAGGAGATAGATCAAAAATTTGTGAGCCAAGATGAAAATGCAAACCATTATAGCTAATATGTTCTTTGGATAAAACATTTTTTATAAAATTAGGTACCCCGTCGATACTAATTCCGAATTTTGAATCTACCTGTCCGGTCTGAATATATTTATGGGTATGAGTGTCTATTCCCGGTGTTACCCGAAGAATTATTTTCACTTTTGAATTTAAACTTTTTGCAATTTGTTCAATCAAGTCAAGTTCATATTCACTCTCTACCATCATGGTGCCAACCTTTTCTTTAAGGGCGAATTCTATTTCCTCTCGGGATTTATTATTCCCATGGAAAAATATTTTTTCCGGAGGGAATCCTGCTGAAAGGGCAGTATATAATTCTCCACCGGAAGAAACATCTAAACTCAAATCCTCTTCCTTTACAATATTACACATTGCCTTAACCAAGAAAGCCTTCCCGGCATAGAGTATTTCAAAAGTAACATTTCTTTTAGAAAATGCATTAGCATATTGCTGACATTTTTTTCTAATTATATTTTCCGAAAAGATATAACAGGGGGTTCCGTATTTTTTGGCTAATTTTACAAGTTCACATCGGTCAAATTCTAAATTTCCGGAATTATTCAGGGAAAAACCCTCTCGGTTGATTTGAGGTGCCATACTATTTTGATTCTTCATTTATTTCTCCTAAAAATAGTCATTAGTATTTAGTTTTAAATTGCAATGGCAATTTATTCGCCATATTCGATTTTCCAATATATTATTCCTTCAAAAGCGCAAGTCTAGTAAATAAAAAAGGCAATTGATAAGCGCTATGCTCATCAATTGCCTGAAATAAATGACAATTAATCTATCCACTAATTTTCTCATCAGATGAGATAGCGCTCCATCAGAAATTAGTGAAAAATTTCTGATGACAGTCTTATGGCTCTTAACCATAAGCCCAGCGTAAAGATTAGAGCTATTGCCTTTACGCTTCGGCGAGAATACCTTTCCTGACGAATCAAAGATGCTTATCTCATCATCAGTACTGATTATTACTCGCGCCTCTACCCCACTTAAGAAAAAAGTGAGGTAATAAATATTAAATTTTTAATAAAATAACACATATATCAGCAAAAGTCAAAAATATTTTAAATTTGCCATTTAAAATTAAAAATAAATTAAACTTTAGTTTTTTAAAACCCTGATTTTTAAAAAAACCATTTCGAGTAGCATCTTCTTTACTTTAAAAAGATAATCGCTTATTATATTTTTATATTGCGTAAAATATAAAATATAAAATGTAGAGGTAGTTCATAATTATTATAGTTAAATTGGGGGAACAATAAACCACTTTTATTATTCCGCAGCATACTTTCTGGTTTTGCTGTACTAGCTTATTTTACACCATTACAGTTATGGGATTAACTAATGCAGTCACCATTGTATAATCGGCGCGTCTTTAATAATCATTAGCGGATATTTAAATTACAAATTAAAAGTTGAATAATATTCTTGAAATTAAATTTAGTAAAAGGCAAGGGAAATTTTCGAAAATAGAGAAGAGCAGGTAAGCGATGTTACTTTGCTTTTTGAGATGGTCCCTTAGTTAAATCTAATTACATGAGGAGACATAAAGATATGCGGCGAAAAGTTATATTTTTAAGCAGTTTGTTAGTGGTAGTGTTTTTAACTGGTTTAAGTTTACCCGTATCCAGTGAAGGACAATTAGACAAGATTGTGATTGCACATCGTGGGGCAAGTGGTTATCTACCTGAACATACTTTAGAGGCCTATGCAATGGCCTACGCCCAGGGAGCGGATTTTATTGAGACCGATCTGGCTCTAACTAAGGATGGTGTATTTGTATGTATACATGACATTTATCTTGAGTACACCACTAATGTTAAAGAAGTTTTTCCTAATCGTGCTCGGAAAAACAAGCACTGGTATGTTGTAGATTTCAGCCTGGATGAGATCAAACGGCTCAGTGTGCACGAGAGGACACGTGCAAATGATATAGTTTATTTCCCGTCTCGATTTCCGTTAAGCTTTTCAAAGTTTGAAGTCCCTACTTTTACAGAGATGATCGAATTAATACAGGGTCTAAACAAGAGTACTGGTCGCAATGTAGGAATTTACCCGGAGATTAAAAAACCAGGTTGGCATGCACAACAGGGCTTACCGATGGAAGAGGCCTTGCTCGAAATTCTAAATCGATATGGATATAAAAGCTCAGATGTAAAAATTTTCGTTCAATGCTTCGAGGCCGAATCATTACAGAAACTTCGTTTTGAGTTGGGAACAGACTTACCCCTGGTCTTGCTTACCTGGGAAGCAAGCTGGAATTATGGGGGAAATGTTAAACCTTTTATTGCGGAACTCACAGAAGACATTCTTGATGAGATCGCGACTTATACCGACGGTATCGGTCTGTACAAGGGTCGTATCGAGGCTAACCCCGGTCTTGTAAACTGGGCTCATGAACGAGGCATATTAGTTCATGCCTGGACTTTTCGTGCAGATTCAATACCGAGACAGTATCGGACTTTTGATGAAGAACTCTACCAGTTTTATATAATTTACAACGTGGATGGTCTTTTTACTGATTTCACTGACAGAGCTGTGCAATTCCTCCGCTCGCAGTCGTCTCTTATGAAGTAATTTTAAATTTTTATTCCTATTTTAAAGATTAAGAGAATTCCTAAAAAATATCCTAAAAAAATTAACCAGGCAGCAATTCCTAAACTAAATACAGATCTTTTAGGCTTATATGCTACACTGGCTATAGCAATGCTGGTGAGAATTATAGTCATTAAGGCGCTAATAATATGCTGAGGTGAGATTACACTTAAAATTGGCGGGCCATCATAAAATATATCTGAGAAAAAAGGTATGGTCATATTAAGAATATTTGCTCCCAGGACAATGCCTACCGCAAGGTCATAAGCCTTTATTCTAATAGCCGCAAGGGCAGTAACTAATTCTGGCAGAGAGGTAATAATGGCTAACATTACAGTGCCCATAAAAGTTGTTCCCCATCCGGTAAGGTCAGCTAAACTATTAGCTACACGTGCTAACTTCATGGCAGTAAAGATTATTATTATAGCTGCTATCAAAAATTTGATATTGGTTAGGGGTAAAGAATAGGCAGTATAATTTTCTTCAGGAACCCCCAGGACATCATTAGGTTTAGTTTTTTTACTATATTTGAATATCACTACAATACCCAAAAAATACAGAATTATTAAAATTAGTGAGTCTATACCAACTCCCACAAAGAGAAATGATGGTTTTAATAGCATACTCAAAGCAGCAATTGCACACAGAAATATTCCTAAAATGGCAGTTATGATTTGACCGGAAGTAACTTCCTTTAGAAGAGGACCCGGGCCATGAGTAAAATCTGCTATAGCGATAATTAGTAGATTAAACATAATGCTGCCAAAGATATTTCCAATAGCTAAATTGGGAGCGTTGATCCAGGCAGCACCGACGCTTGAAGTAATTTCAGGGAGAGCTGTGGCTAATGGTATTAACGCAGCTCCAATCCAAACTCTTCCCAATCCGGTCTTTTCCGCAATTATGTCTCCATAGCGGGTCAGTTTAGTGCCAGCAAAAATTATTATTAGCGCGCATATTAAAAGTGAGAGCCATAAGGTGGGCAAATTTATTACATTCCTCCTGAAGTTGAAGTATCATTTTTTTATATTTTAAAAAATTATAGCACTTCTTTAAAGGGTATTCAATCTATTCGTATTGCGTATATCGTATATCGCATATCGTTATTTAGTTAACTGGTTAGGTGGTTACTTGGTTAGCTAGTTAAAGAATTATTACTGGGATTGCCGCGCTCACTTCGTTCGCTCCATTAGACTATTAATTAAGAATATATTAAAATAATTTAGGTTTGGATAGGCAGGTAAGTAACAGATAGAAATAGACAGGCGAGACGCCTGTCCTACGGAGGGTAGACACAAGGTCTACCCCTACTAATAA